>WBZX01001963.1_pt1 | contig 14611 bp, 22 predicted proteins | sample 5204211 | NCBI WGS metagenome assembly WBZX01 (sample SAMN12344362, study PRJNA552823) | activated sludge metagenome | biome: Activated sludge suspended growth; feature: Nitrification reactor; material: Wastewater; isolation source: activated sludge from nitrification reactor of wastewater...
CGTCGCGGCCCATCCGAGCGCGGGTCGGAAGTCGAGTCCGAAAACCATCCTATGCCCCCCATCCAATGATGCAGTATCGCCACCAAGGCCACGCATCCCAACGCCGCCCCAACCAACAACACAAAATCACTGACGCCGCTCAACTCTGCCATGCTACCCTCACTCAAAATCAAATCTGCTGTTCCGCGCCTTGCGGATTTCGCGACGGAGTTCGTCAATCGAATTTTGCTGAACCTTGGCAAGAATTGTGACAACGACGACAAGAAGGATCAGAACAATGTCGCGCATCTCGAGCGCGGAGAAAAGATCAGGCATAGTACCCTCACTTGATCTGATACCGCGCCTCGTTGATAGCAATGTCGAGCATGTCCTTTCCCTGCTCATCGACGATACGGTCCATGACCGTCTTGAGAAGACGAATGCACGTATCGAGGGAGATAGCCGGAAGAGCTTCGTCGCAGATCGGCTCACCAACGAGTTTTGGTGCGGGTGCCTCCGGCCGGCGGAACTGCGGAAATTGCGGCCTTAGAATATTCTTCGCATCGCAGTTTGTAGTAGCAGTCATGGCACCCTCTTTTTGTCCTCAGCTTGGCGATCTGGACCGACTGCCGGTCAATTCGCAGAGCCTGGCTCTGGTTCATCCTTTCGAGCCGTTCGGCCCGCTCTTCGGAGATACGCAGGCGCGCCTCTAGATCCATTACAAACGCTCCGCTTGAAGGTGGCCGTATCCGAGGTGGTCACGGCGAGCATCGAACGCATCTTCGATGGCGGAAAATTCATCTGGATACGAGTGGCGTAAGCCCGCCTCGATCAGGCGGAACATCACAACAGCATCGCCATCCTGTCCTCGACGCGGCGGCTTGAGGACTAAAGGCTTTGTGCCGCGCCCATCCGCCTCGAGCGTAATGCGATCGACGTATGCCGATCCCGTTTCATCAATCTCGACCTCGGCAGACCCCTCGAAGCCAGCCGACACCCAGACCCCAGCAACGAGGATCGGAAGTGACGAAAATTGGATCTCGTGCATGTCCGTGCTCCTATTTCTACCCGTCGGCACCGGGCGGGATTATTGGTCCCGCCCGGCTCCCGCTGCCGGTGGCCCTGATCGCGGCAGGGCTCCGGTCATGACCTCCTGGGGCGGGATCTAAATGCCCTCTGGTCCCGCCCCTCCCGCCGCACCTGTGATCCGTGCTCATGATCATCTATTGGGGAGACGATCCGGATCAGAGGCGCGGCGCGTTAGTGCATGACCTTCTCAAGACGGCGGAGAAGCTGGGTCAGCTCGAGCATGTCCTCGCGAAGCTCCAACGGGGCCTGCTTTTTGCCCATGAACTGGTCGGTCATCTTCAAGACCTCGGCCAGCACCACGACCGCGCGCTTGCAGCGCATGAGCTGGTCGGCGGTAACGAGAACATCGCTTGTGTGCTTGGTAGCCATGTCGCCCTCTCTGAAATCTGTTCACCGACGCCAGGCTCGAAATTGGTTAACGAGCCCGGCGCCAGCCGCTTTAGCGGCGGCCGTCGAAGGCCATGTTCTCGAAATCGATGGCCTTCTTGAACGCCATATTGACCATGGCGGCGCTCTTGCCCTCGCCTTCGAGCCGCACAGCCTTGTCGAGCCACGAATGTGCCTGGCGCAGGCACTCCGCCTTGGAAGTCGCTTCGGTCATGACCTGATGATCCTTCTTTGTGAAACCGGATCACCGACGCCGCCGCGAAGCCGGGGAGCTTGCGTCTTGACTGGCCGACTGGGAGAAGCCAGCGCGTCGGTGATGTCGCCATCATGCACAGTGATTTGTTCACCCGTCAACCCCGTTCTGCATATTTTTTTGCACAACCCCGCAACCCTGTTGATAACCGAGGCCAAAGAGACACGCATCTTGACCCGCACAACGACATGTGCAACCATGCATTTATGAGCGAACAGAAGAAGATCAGAACCGAGATCGACATCGCCCGCGACAAGGTGCGTGAGGCGATCAACTCCGGACGCTGGGGCAAGCGCGCCTTGGCTCGTGAGGCGCAGATTTCAAACGGCTCCCTGCGGCTCATCAACGAGCCTGATTGGAACCCTCAATCCGACGTGCTCGATGCCCTGTTGCGCGTCTTGGCGCGGACGTCTGGTCGCCGCCCTTTGGGAAACGGCGCAAATCAGACTAGGCTGTCGGCCTGATTCCTCTCGTTCCGTAGCGTTCCACCCGTATCGCGTCAGCGTTTCACCTGGGCATCACATCGGCCCAGAATGGGGGACTGCATGCGCGGAACGTCGTGGAACGACTCGAAACTCTCCGAAGCAGCGCGGTACGTGCGGGCGTTCCATGGTCCGCCGAGCAGCAACGCGCGCGTCGTCCTGCAGCAGCAACTCTACAACAGAATGATCCGAATCCTCGGCGCTAGCCCTCCGCCTGCCGAGACTTCCGGTGGCGCCTGCAATCCCTCGGCGCCATCGGGAGAGCCCTAAAGGAAAACCCGCCGGGGGCAAAGCCGGCGGGCTCATGAGGCACGTACCTTATCCAAAGGTGATGAAACAATGTCACAAGCAACTCAAGAAATCAACCGGCAATTGACCGGGATGATCAAGGCCCGCCTCGAGTTCGCGGGGATTTCCACAACGCAGGTCATGGACCTCATGGCTAGGGCGAAGCTGACGGCGACCGCCGCCGCGTTGCGCCTGCTCGAAAACGCCGCTCGGAAAGAGGAGCGCGCGTCGTGAGGATTTCCGCTCTTGCCCAGCTCATCGAAATCCACATGGCCAACGGCATCGTGACGACTGCCGCCCTGATGGCCAAAACCGGCTATAGCGAACGGTCGATTTGGAATGCAAAGCGGGAACTGCAGGTGCAGCCCGCTGCAGGTGCAGAGGGTGCAGCCGAATGCACCCATACGGTGCAGCCCGATGCACCCACGGTGCAGCCGGGTGCAGGGTGCAACAAAAAAGAAATTTCCCCCACACCCCCTAAAGAAAAAACTACACTACCCAGAACTACCCTATCAAACTCTTCAGAGGTAGCAGCAGCCGCGAGCGCGAGAAAAGTTGCTGATGCGCAGCTAAGTCATTTCGACTTGGGAGAGCAACTTATTGATGCCTGCAACGGTGCGCTCGACAATCCGGCCAACTGCTCAGGGCTGCTCAACCTGTCGATCCCGATGATGTGGATGCGAGAGGGGGCCGACCTCGAAACGGTCATCCTGCCGACGCTGAGAGCCGCCGGCAAGCGCTACCACGGCAAGCGCGTCCGGGACTGGTCGTACTTCACCGGAATGATCACTGATGCCAAGAACCGCGTTGCCAAGGGCCTTCCCGAGCAGCCAGAGCCAGCGCGTGATGGCTACGGAGCCAGAGCGCTAGCCGCTGGGGCACGCCGCCGCGCCGCTCGCGAGGCCGCCGCCGCGATGGAGGCCGCCCATGGGTGACGTGGTCAAGAACATCACCGACCGCTGCGCACTGCTCTGGGGAGAGCACCCGAGCGAGAACATCGACGACGTGCTCGACATCTACGAGCAGGTGCTCGGGTTCTATTCGAACGAAATCCTAGCCGAGGCATTCGGGACCGTGGCCGGCGATCACATGCCCGGAAAGCGGTTCCCGTGGCCGGCGCCTGCGATCTTCAAGCGAGCCTGTGAGACCATCATTGCCCGCACCGCGAAGCCGTCGCGCCTCGAGTTCCCGCCGATTGTCGAGCGCGAGCCGCCGACGCCGGAGGCCATCGCTCGCGTCAACGAGATGGTGAAGAAGGCCGCGCGCGAAATGTCCAAGATGCCGACGTCGTCAAGCGGAGACGAAGCGGAGCAGAAGCCAAAGACCAAGCCATTGCCGAGCGTGACCAGGGACGACTTCACAGGACGTTGGTCGCCGGTGTTCCACCAATTCTGGCACACCGAGACGCTGGCCGAGACGATCCGCAAACAGGACGCAGAGCGCGGGCTTACGCCCTTGTCGAAGGCGATGTCTGGGGAGCGCGACGAATGACCTACACACGCAAGGAGGTCATCGGAGACGCGACGGGCGACTACGACGCGGCCAAGAACAGCGCCGGTTGCTATGCGCTCGCTATCGAGACGATGCGGGATAAGCTGGCGTCGTTCCGGCGCGTCGAGATCGGCGATGCCGTTCTCTACAACGCTGATTGTCGAGAACTTCTGCCGCTTCTACCAGCCGTCGATTTCATATTTACCGACCCACCGTATGGTCACAACAACAACAACGGGGATCTGATCCACCGTCGCGAGGCCGCCCTAGGGCTTGCTCCCAACGGTGGATCAGATCCCCGTCCGATCGCTAATGATGGCGCAGAGGAAACACACGCGCTCATTACGTGGTTTTTCGAGCGCCTTCCAAAACTGCTTCGGCCCGGTTCTTGCTGCTGCTGCTGCTGCTGCGGCGGCGGCGGTCCTGATCCGCAGTTTGCGCGGTGGTCTCTTGAGATCGACAAGCATCTAGACTTCAAGCAGATGGTTATCTGGGATAAGGGGCCGATGGGCATGGGCTGGCATTATCGCCGGTCATATGAAACGGTTCTCGTTGCTCAAAAGCGGGGCGCAGCGTGCAAGTGGCACGATGAATCGGATGCGATAGAGAACATCATCAGTCCAGGCTATCTCGGCATCCGCAAGATCATTCCATCCGCGATCGAACATCCAACTCCGAAGCCACCGGAACTTGCGCGCCATTTCATTCGCCTACACACGCAGATTGGCGATACCGTGCTCGATCCGTTCATGGGTGGGGGCAGCACAGCCGTTGCGGCGCTTCGCGAAGGGCGCAAATTTGTCGGCGTCGAACTGGACCCGCGCTGGTTCGACCTGACTTGTAAACGCGTTGAGGATGTTGTCAGAACCCCGGACCTATTTGTCGAAGCAGCCAAGGCGAAACCGAAGCCTGAACAGCTCGGCATGTTCACGGAGGCTGCCGAATGACCGAATGGCTTTTCGTTCTCCACCTGGCAACTGGTGATCTCATCTCCTGGCCTGCTGATCCCTACCAGTGCCGTCGTCACGAGATGAGGGTGGCGGCTCGCATCGACAAGTCGTGGAAGAATGTTCCGGTTCTTGGGGCGGTATGCCTGCGGAGACCCGCTATGTGCCAGGAGGGAGCGTGATGCCGCATCTCTACGAGGCCATTTGCACCGTCGATAGGTTTCCCGGTTGCCTCCACGTCCCTGTTATCCATCACCATGGCACGTGGCTCAATGCGATCACCGGACACGTTGAGCCATGGGTCAAGTCAGCAGAGCCGATGACGTCGGACCGGGCGCGCATGTTCGAACTCGGAGCTGCGGCGATCATCAAGAGGCTTGGAGGTGGGGGACCATGACCGGCATCCGAATCTCTCTACCCAAGGGCCAGTGGCGCGTCGACAAGAACGGAAAGCTGGTGAGGATCGAGAAGCACCTGCCGCCTCCTGCATCTTACGCCAAGCGCAACAAGAAGACGTGGAAGGCCGCGAAATGAGCGACCTGATCATCTCCCACCTCCTGACCATTCTCAGTGCCAGCGTAGACGCAACACAAGGGCACGAACATGAGCACCTGGACCGCCATCGCCGTACGGCCTCAGACCGAGGGCAGAGCCGAGGACGACATCCGCCGGCAGGGATGCGCCAGCTTCAAGCCGGTGCAGACGCAGACCCGTCGCGTCAGGGGTAAGGAGCGAACCCGGACCCGCCTCATGCTCCCCGGCTACATTTTCGCCAGCGTCGAAGGCAGGGAGGCCCTGGCCGAGGTCATCTCCCACATGAGGGACCGCCCGCGCGGGATCGTCGGAACGGTCAGCGAGGCCCAGCTCCAGCCGCTTCGAGATGCCTACGGCGAGGAGCCAGAGGCGCCCGTGTTCAATGTGGCTCGCGGGCAGATCGTCCCGGTGCATTCCGGCCCGTTCGCCGGCTTCTCGGTGACGGTGCGCTCGGTGCGCGGCAACAAGGTCATCGGGGCCATCGGGCAATTCCAGGCCGAGATCTCCATCGATCACCTGAGACCGAACGGGACGGTGTGAGAAGGAACGATACGCTGTGAGCAGCGCACAAAAAGAGCCCCGGTCGCCGAAGCGCCGGGGCTCTTGTCGTGGTAGGATCAGGCTGCGAGGCCCTGCCGGTCGAAGATCCGGCACAGCGTGGCGCGCGGGACGTTGAGGCCAGAGAGGTTCCGGACCTCGGCCTGAGTGGGATAGCGCCCATGCTTGTCGCGGAAGGCGTCAGCCCAGCTCAGAACCTTCTCGTCTGCTGTCGGCTCGATGTCCGGCACCGGGACGACGTCAGGCTCGTTGTCGTTGGAAGCCGTGGGACGCTTGCCGCCGAACCCGAAGGTCAGCAGCGACCAGATCCCGATGAGGCAACCGAACGGCAGCAGAACCGGACGCCAGAGAGACGCCTGAGCCGGAGTGACCGCACCGGCCGTGAACGCCGTCAGGCGAACCGCAACCGGATCGGCAGGGGCAGCAACAGGAGCATCGACCAATTCAGCGGTGAGCTGGTCGACGCGGGCTTGGTAGGCCTTCTCCCTGCGCTCCATGCCGGTGCAGGCGTCCGTCCATGGCTTGGCGCAGGCTTTGCGGGCTTGGCGTTCGGCATCGGCAAGAGACCTCTTGGAGGCCTCCAGTTCGCTTTCCAGCAGCTTGCGCGCCTCGCCCGTGGCCGAAGCCTTGGCGATCTTGGTGTCCAGCGCCTCTCCGGTCCGCTCGATGACGGAGCCGAGGACGTGGCCAGCCAGGAACACGGCGGCAAGGATCATCGCCCCCTTCATGATCCATCCGCGCGCATCTTCGAGCGCGAGGGGGAGGAAGGCAAGGGCCGCAGTCGCAACCGGAATTGCGACGACGGCAGGGGTCAGCACCCATCCGGCCGCCTCGACGAGAAACCACGTCTCGACGGTCCAGAGGGCGAGGGCCAGCACGATTGCCAGCCATTGCTTCGGGGTATAGTGTTTCATGGTGTAGTCCTTTCGATGTCAAAGAGCGGGCTTCACAAGGCCTCGGTAGGGTCGCCACCCTCCGGGGCCAATTCGTGCATAACGCTAACCATAATAGGGCATGATGCCCTCGATGTCAAGTGTTGGCCCTAGACACTCACGACATATTGCCCTAATATTCCTCACGATGGATCAGAGAGAATTCAGGGAAGCGCTCGACGCGCTCGGTATGAGCCAGGTCGATTTCTCCCGCTTGATAGCAGCCGACGCCAGAACGGTCCGCCGCTATGCGCTCGGTGAAACGCCAGTCCCCGGTGCTGTGGCTTTGTTGTTGCGTATGTTGCTGGCACGTCCGGAATTGAAGGCCGTGGCCTGGGAGGTGTCGAATGACTAAGTTCCGTGACCTAACGGGTCGCACGTTCGGGCGGCTCTCCGTTCTGCACGTCGATACCTCGCGACCGAGGAAGCCAGACGTTCCGTATGTCGTCAGGTGTGAGTGCGGGACGATTAAGTCTATACGTGGCGTAGACTTAGTTACTGGCAACACAAAGTCGTGCGGATGCATTAGGCGAGAAGTAGCCGCAGAAAGGGCGAGGAAGAGGAACACAACGCACGGCATGTCGCGCAGGCGATTGTATCATACGTGGAATAACATGGTACGTAGGTGCAGTGACCCGAGGAGACCTGATTATCCAAGGTATGGAGGGCGCGGAATCAAGGTTTGCGACCGGTGGCTTGAGCCAGAGAACTTTTATGCCGATATGGGTGATCCTCCAGCCGCGGCCATGTCGTTGGACCGAATAGACAATGATGGAGATTATTCGCCTGAGAACTGCCGCTGGGCCACAATATCGCAGCAGTGCAGAAATCAGAGGAAGTCGATCCTCATCACTTACAATGGGGTTACTAAGCCCATGTTGGATTGGGCCGAGGAGTTCGGTCTTGGCGGGGGGACTTTGAAGACGCGGATCTTTACGCTTGGGTGGCCAGTGGATAAGGCCCTGCTTACGCCCGTCAAATCCAAGAGGCGGTCATGAGCGGACACACACTGACTTTGCTTCCTCCGCCGCCGCAATCCGAGGCTTGACCTCTGAGCTCAAATCAACGATGATCCGCCTACCAGTATCACAGGCAACGCAAGCCGAGAGCGTGACGGCAGTGAGCCGGGCGGGAATTTTTGGCACCCGCTGAACGCCTGTAATGTCCCAAAAGTAATGACGGAGCCCCACGCGACACCGGCGAGGCTCCGTTTTGCTGCGAGTCGGGGGCAGACTCAGTGACGCTACGACGCTACGCTTACAAACGCAGACTGGTACGCTCACTCGCGACGCAACTGCACTGGCCGTAACTATAGCCGAGACTGTGGCGAAATTGCACCCAAGCAAGAGCAATGACCGATAACACCGCCTTCTGGGTCGGCTTCATGTTCTGGGTGACATTCGTGACGATCGCCCTGCATTGGGCGGCAAACCGCAGGAAACCATGAGCCTCGACTCGGCACTGTCTCAAGCCCGCCCGATCCTCAAGCTCATTGGCGCTGCCTGCGTTCTGATCGCTGCGGCAAAGCTTGTGGGTCTCGGCGTTCCAATCCGTGCCGGAGTGACCGAGTTGAGCCTCGTTGGCCTCGGCCTCCTGCACATCTGATAGGCCCCTCCCCGGCCCTGTCCCTTCGTGAGTGGCGTAACTCATTTTCGCGTGTGACCGTGATCGACTGGGGAGTGAGATCACGAAGCCCTGCGGCAGGGTCCAGCCGCATGACCGCCGGGAGAACGCGCCCTCTCGGCAAGCTCCCGGCGGTCGCTTCCAATTCACCCGTGGTGCGTTCTGACCAAATAGGAGACACACCATGCACTCCGTCATGACCGAATCCTCTGTCCGCAAGGCAGCGCTCTATGTTGGTCTGGCCGCTCTTGTCGTCGGGATGGGCATGGCCTTCGAGTACGGCCGCGCGATGAGCATGCTCCACGCCATCTCGCTCGGCCTGCTCGCCATCGCCGTATCCCTCGCCTTCATCGGCGCCGAGCTGTACAGGAAGCAGGGCCGCACGATCGCCGCCATGATCGCCACCGCTGCTGGCATTGCCTTCTCTGCTGGCGAGTACGGGACGCACTTCGGCTACACGGTCGGCACCCGCGTCGCTGAGACCCAGCAGACCGGCGTGACCAATGCCGCCTACAAGGCCCGCCAGGATCAGACCGCCAGCGAGGGCAAGAACCTCGAGATGTGGCGCCAGCAGCTCGCCGAGCTTCAGACCGCAAACGCATGGGTTGCCACGGTTCGCGCCGATGGTCTCCGTGCCCAGATTGACACCGCCGACGAGGCCATTCGCCAGGAGGAGCGCCGCGGGGGATGCGGCCCGCGCTGTCTCAAGCTGAAGCAGGAGAAGGCGACGATCGAGGACAAGATCGCCAAGGCCGAGGCTTTCGCTGACCTGTCGAAGCGCATCGAAGCGACGCAGCGCATCCTGGACAAGAAGGTCGACGTCGCTCAGGAGACGAAGTTCCACTCCTCGAAAATCGTCAACCAGACGGCCGGCTTTGCCCAGATCGCCACCTGGTCTGACACCCCGAGCGACAGCGCGCTCTCCTGGACGCAGCTCATCCTCGGCGCCATCATCGCCGCCATCACGACCTATCTGGCCCCGTTCTGCCTCAGCCTGGCTTTCTCAGGGCTCAAGGGTGGCAAGCCGGAGAGCACCCAACTTTACGGGGGCGTAGCGGGTGGGGGTCTGGCGGCTACGCAGAGCGGCCAGCCCGGCTTCCAGGTCATCGACATGACCGATCCTACCACCCGCCACTCGCTCGCTGCCATTAGGGCGATGATCGAGCAGCGGCATCAGGCCGTGGCTTGAAAACTTGATTATCAGCTTGAAAACGCATGGCTAACGGACACGGCGGAAAGAGGAACGGATCGGGCCGCAAGATGAGCGAGGCCCGCAAGGCGCAGATCGCCGCCGCCGAGGCCGCCGCGGCTGACGGACGTGAGACGCCGCTCGAGTACATGCTGCGCGTCATGCGCGACGAAGGCACCGACGAGAAGCGCCGTGACGCGATGGCCATGGGCGCCGCGCCGTACATCCATCCGCGGCTCGCCGCTGTCGAGCTGGGTGGGGACAAGGACAACCCGATCCGCGTCGAGCATTCCAACCCGGTCGATCGCCCGCCGCGCGAGACGCGCGAGGATTGGGAGCGGCGCCGAGCCAATGAGCTGATGAATGGTGTGGGCTCCGCAGCCCGGCCCGCAAACGGAAGCCATTAGCGCCGACTGGTGCGCCGAGCTGCTCTATGGCGGTGCGGCGGGCGGTGGCAAGTCGGACTTCCTGCTCGGGGACTATCTGCAGGACGTTCCGACTTACAAGCAGGCGTGGCGCGGCGTGCTCTTCCGGCGCACCTATCCGGAACTGGAAGAGCTGGTCACGCGGTCGATGGAGATTTACCCGCAGGCCGGCGGCGAGTGGTCGGAGCAAAAGCGGACCTGGTCGTGGAGCAATGGCGCGCAGCTCAAGCTGCGCTATCTCGAGAGCGACCGCGACGTGCTGCGCTACCAGGGCCACCAGTATACGTGGATCGGCTGGGATGAGCTGACGCAATGGTCGTCGCTCTATCCCTATCGCTACCTAAAGAGCCGCTTGCGCAGCGCCCATCCTGTGCCGAACAAGCGCATTCGCGCGGCGTGCAACCCCGGCGGTCCTGGGCATCAGGACGTCAAGGCCTACTTCGTTGACCCGGCGCCGGGCGGGTTTGCCGTCATTCGTGAGCTCGGCACGGGGGCCGAGCGCATGTTCATCCCGGCCAAGCTGCGGGACAACTTCATTCTAATGTCGGCCGATCCCGGCTATGCCGATCGGCTGCGCGGGGTGGGTAGTGAATCGCTGGTGCGAGCGCTGCTCAACGGCGACTGGTCGGTCATCGAGGGGGCGTTCTTCACCGAATGGGACGAGGCCCGGCACATGCTGCGGCCGTTTGCCATTCCGGACGGATGGACCAAGTTCCGCTCGCTCGATTGGGGCTATGCGGCGCCCTCGTCAGTGGGATGGTGGGCGGTGGTGTCCGATCCTTATCGCACGCCAGAGGGGATCACCCTGCCGCGCGGGTGTCTGGTCCGCTATCGCGAGTTCTACGCCGCCACCGGGCCGAACAAGGGCCTCAGATGGACGGCCGAGCAGTTGGGGGCACAGATCAAGACGCTGACGGGGGACGAGAAGATCGCTTACACGGTGGCCGATCCAGCAATCTTTGCCGAGGACGGCGGCCCGGCGATCTCCGAGCGCTTGGGGCGCTGCGGCGTCCATTGCCGGCCAGCCGATAACTCCCGCTCGGGATCGCGGGGCCACATGGGCGGCTGGGATCAGATGCGGGCACGGATGCGGGGGGATGGCGACGGCCATCCGATGCTGGTCGTGTTCTCGACCTGCAAGGACTTCGTGCGCACCGTTCCGGCCTTGCAGCACGATCGGGCGAAAGTTGAGGACCTGGACACAACGGGAGAGGATCACGTGGCCGATGAGACGCGCTATGCGTGCATGAGCCGGCCCTATGCCGCGACCGTGCGCACGGCGCAGACCAGCGCTCGCAGCGGTTATGCCAGTCCAGGTCCGAGCGGAGGGGGCGACAGTTGGCGCACGGTGTGAGCAGCGGCTACGTGGCCGACCCGCGCACGAATGCCAACGACAGCCGCGACAGCCTCGGCGGCGAGCTGGCGCGCAAGCGGCGCATGTTCCGCAACTACGAGTCCAACAAGGACCGCGAGATCACCGAGCAGCGAGAGGCGCGCAAGTATTACCACGGCCGCCAGTGGACCGACGCCGAGCTCGAGGTGTTCAAGAAGCGCAAGCAGCCGGTCATCACCTCCAATCGCGTGCGGCGCAAGATCGATTTCATGGTCGGGGTCGAGAGTCGCCAGCGCCGTGACCCCAAGGCCTACCCGAGGAACCCCGGCGATCAGCCGGCGGCCGACGTGGCGACCGCCGCGATTCGCTTCATCACCGACGTCTGCCGCTGGGAGGCGCTGGCCTCGTCGGCGGCCTCAGACGGCTACGTGGCGGGGATCGGCGTCGTCTGGGTCGGCATCAAGGCCGGCGCCAAAGGCCCCGACGTCAAGATCCGCCCGGTGCAGCACGACCGCTTCTTCTACGATCCGCGCTCCGTCGAGGCCGATTTCAGCGACGCCCGCTATATGGGCCTCCATCTCTGGTACGACCTCGACGACGCCAAGGCGCAGTGGTCCGACAAGGCCGACCAGCTCACCGAGACCATGGACCGCGGCGACAGCCTATGGACCCTCGAAGCCGACCGCGATACGCAATGGGGCGACATGGAAGCCCGCCGCGTCCGCGTCGTCGAGCTGTGGGAGAAGGTCGCGACCCCGCAGGGCGATCAGTGGCAATATTGCTTTTTCACGGGAAACCTGGCCCTCGAGGGCGGGCCGTCGCCCTACGTCGACGAGGACGGTGCCACGGCCTGCCCCTATATCGCCTGGACGCCGTACATCGACGAGCGCGGTGATAGGTACGGTCTGATGCGCGACATGCGCCCGATCCAGGACGAGATCAACCATCGCCGCTCCAAGTTCCTGCACCTGCTGAACACGCGCAAGCTGCACATGCGCGCCGGCGTCGTCGACGACGTCGAGGAGTTCCGCAAGCAGGCGGCAAAGCCTGACGGCGTCATCGAGCACAACGGCACCTGGGGCCAGGACATCGGACCCGTCGAGGAGACGGCGCAGATGCAGGGCCAGGCCGAGCTGCTGACCGAGGCCAAGGCCGAGCTCGAGAACATGGGCGCCAATCCGGGTCTGATCGGCAAGGGCCAGGGCGTCGCCACTTCCTCGGGGCGGGCGCTGCTGACCCAGCGCGACAGCGGGATCACGGAATTGGCGCCGGTGCTCGACCGGCTGCGGGACTGGAAGCTGAGGGTCTATCGCGCCGTGTGGGCGCGCATCCGCCAGGCCTGGACCGGCGAGCGCTATATTCGTATCACCGACAACCCGGACGCGCCGCAATTCATTGGCTTGAACCAGATCCAGGCCGATCCCATGACCGGGGCGGCGCAGATCGTCAACAACGTCGGGGCCATCGACGTCGACATCATCATGGAAGAGGGGCCCGACGTCATCACCATGCAGGATGAGCTGCTGATGCAGCTGACCCAGCTCGGCGATGCGGCGATGGGGCCGCTCGGCAAGGTGCTGATCGAGCTCTCTGGGGCGCCGAACAAGGATCGCCTGCTGCAGATGATGGAGCAGGCTGGCGCGCCACCGCCGCCGAGCCCTGAGCAGCAGATTGCCACCGAGCAGAAAGTGCGCGGCGATGAGGCCAAGATCGCCGAGATCGAGAGCCGCGCCGACCTCAATCGCGCCAATGCCTTCGAGAAGGGCCTCCGCGCCCAGCTCGCGCATCTGCAGCCGCAGCCGATTTCCGGCATGGGCGTCGGGGCGCCAGGAAACGACAACCGATCGCCTGCCGTGGGGGCGTAACAAGCCACGGGTTCGCCGGCCGGGAGCGTATCCCGGTGTTCGCCACCAGCAGCGATAAAAGCGGAGCATGCCCTATGACGCGTGAGACTGACGCGGACCTCGAGTCCGCGCTTGACGGTGCTTTCTCTCCCGAGCCGGTCCCATCCGCCCCGAACGAGGCGGCTCCGGCCCCAGAGCCCTCGCCGGCCGCGCAGGAGCCTCCTGCCCAAGCCGGTGCCGCACCCGTCGAGGAGGTCCCGCCGCCGAAACGGTCCATGCTGGATGACCTGCGCGAAGAGCGCGCCAAGAGGAAAGAGATTTCCCAGCAGCTCGAAGCTTTCCGCAAGGAGGCCGAGGCTCGGGAGCAGCGCTACCTCGAGGCGATGCAGCGCGGGCAGCCGCGGGCTCAGGAACAGCCCAAGGCCCAACCCCGCCCGGACGTTTTCCAAGATCCGGAGGGGGCCTTCCGACACCTCGAGCAGCAGTTCGAGCAGCGCGTCATCGACCGCGTCGTGGCCATGAGCGAAGCGGCCTCGCGCCGCCAGTTCGGCGACGACAAGGTCAATGCGGCGCTGTCGGCGGCCAAGCAGGCCGGCATCGCCGCCCAGTTCCAGTACGCCGCCGACCCGTTCGGTGCGCTGATGGACTGGCACCGGCAGGTGACGACGCTGTCGACCATCGGTCCCGACGTCGACGCTTGGCGGAAATCCGAGCGCGACAAGATGAAGGCCGAGATCCTCGAGGAGATGAAGGCGGGCCAGACGTTTCGCGGCCCCGGTTCACCACAACCGCAGCGCTTCCCCGGCACCCTGGCCGACGGCACCCAGGCCGGGACGCAGGGGGCGCACATGACTGCAGAGACCGCCATGGACGACGCGTTCCGGCGGCGATAGAGCAAGGATAGACGGCAATGGCGACGACGGGGGTACTCTCCGGGCTCGAGCTGGTCAAATGGCAGCGCGAGTTCATCATGGAATCGGCCCGCGATTCCGGCTTCAAGCCTTACATGGGCACGTCCGAGATGGACATCATCCGGGTCGTCAACGACCTTAAGGCCGAGGGCGACAGCATTCGCGTTCCGCTGGTCCTCAACCTCAAGGCGGCGGGCGTCACCGGCAACCAGCGCCTCTCCGGCAACGAGGAGCTGATGGACCAGTACTACGAGTTCGTAGGCTGGGAGTACTACCGCAACGCCATCGAGACCTCGAAGCGCGACCGCGACCGCACGCCGGTCGACCTCTTGGCCACCAAGCGCCC
>WBZX01001254.1_pt1 | contig 14609 bp, 13 predicted proteins | sample 5204211 | NCBI WGS metagenome assembly WBZX01 (sample SAMN12344362, study PRJNA552823) | activated sludge metagenome | biome: Activated sludge suspended growth; feature: Nitrification reactor; material: Wastewater; isolation source: activated sludge from nitrification reactor of wastewater...
GTGCTTGGCGCCGGGCGCCATGCCGTCCAGCCGCTTGCCGTCGGTCATGATGAGCTTGACGCCCTGCAACTCCGCATGCGCCAGCAGGTCGCGGGCGCGCGCATCCTGGCGCGTGGCATCGACCATGATCTCCTTGAGCGAATCGGGATCGTGGCGCAGCTTGGCGGTAACGGCGTGGAAGCCGTAAATCAGGCGGGATGTGGACATTTCGGGGACGTTTCGGACGTATTTCGTCGGTCAATTCGGGAAAGGGGGCGAGTCTACCATCGCCCGCCCTTTCATCTTGAGCCTGTTGCGGTCAACGCCGTTTTTTGGCCGATTTCTGAACCGGCTCCTGGCCGGCCAGCACGAAGTCGATCTTGTTGCTTTCGAGATCGGCGCGCACCAGTTTGACGCGCAGACGGTCGCCGAGGCGGAAGCGCTGGCCGGTGCGTTCGCCGAGCATCTGGTGCTTGATGTTGTCGAACTGGAAGTAGTCGGCACCCAGTTCGGACACATGCACCAGGCCTTCGATGTAGATCGTGTCGAGCGCAACAAAGATACCGAAGGCGGTGACCGCCGAGATGGTGCCGTCGAATTCCTCGCCGATGCGCTCCTTCATGAAGAAGCACTTGAGCCAGTTCTCGACATCGCGCGTTGCTTCGTCGGCGCGGCGTTCGGTGGCAGAACAATGCAGGCCGATTTCTTCCCAGTCGCCGACCGGGGTGTATTTCTCGCCATCCAGCACCGCCTTGATGGCACGATGCACCAGCAGGTCGGGATAACGGCGGATTGGCGACGTGAAGTGCGTGTAATGCTCGTAGGCGAGGCCGAAGTGGCCGACGTTGTCCGGGCTGTACATCGCTTGGCGCAGCGAGCGCAGCATCACCGTCTGCAATAACTGAAAGTCGGGGCGCGGCTTGATCTGTTCCAGTAGCTTGGCGTAGTCCTTGGCCTTGGGGTCGTCGCCGCCGCCCAGCGGCAGGCCGAATTCGCCGAGGAAGCTGCGCAGGTTCTTCAGCTTTTCCTCGCCCGGTGCTTCGTGAATGCGGTAGAGGCAGGTCTGCTTGTGCTCGGCGAGGAAATCGGAGGCGCAGACGTTGGCCGCCAGCATGCACTCCTCGATGATGCGGTGCGCCTCGTTGCGCACTACCGGAATGATGTTCTCGATCTTGCCCTGCGCGTTGAAGATCATCTGTGTTTCGGTCGTCTCGAAATCGATGGCGCCGCGCTGGCCGCGCGCCTTGTGCAGCACCTGGTAAAGCTTGTGGAGATTGTGCAGGTGCGGCTGCAAAGCGATGTGGATGTCACTTTCCGGTTTGGCTTCGCCGGACAGCCACGACCAGACCTGGTTGTAAGTCAGCCGCGCCTTGGAGCGGAACACCGCGCGGCAGAAGCGGTACTTGCCGATCTTGCCGGCGGCGCTGATCTCCATGTCGCAAACCATCGCCATGCGCTCGACATCCGGATTCAGCGAACAGATGCCGTTCGACAGCTTTTCCGGCAGCATCGGGATCACGCGACGCGGGAAATAGACCGAGTTGCCGCGCTCCATCGCCTCCTTGTCGAGCGTCATGCCCGGTTTGACGTAGTGCGAGACGTCGGCGATCGCCACCACCAGCCGCCAGCCGCGGCCTTTCTTTTCGCAATAGACCGCGTCGTCGAAATCGCGCGCCGTCTCGCCGTCGATGGTCACCAGCGGCAGGTCGCGCAAATCTTCGCGTCCGGCCAGATCGGCTTTCTTGACCTTGTCCGGCAAGGCCTTGTTTTCCTCAAGCGCCGCCTTCGAGAACTCAAAGGGCAGATCGTGCTTGCGCAACGCGATCTCGATCTCCATGCCGGGGTCGGCATAGGTGCCGAGCACTTCGGTGATGCGGCCGATGGGCTGCGAGAACTTGCTGGGCTGCTCGATGATGTCGACCATCACCACCTGGCCGGACTGCGGCTTGATCTTCGCCTTCTTTTCCGGCGGCACCAGGATGTCCTGGGCAATGCGGCGGTTTTCAGGCACCACGAAGACCACGCCGTGCTCGACGAAGACGCGGCCGACGACGCGCGTATTGGCGCGCTCGGTGACCTCGACGATGCTGCCTTCAGGGCGCCCCTTGCGGTCGATGCCGACCACCCGCACCAGGGCGCGGTCGCCGTGCAGCACCTTGCCCATCTGGTGCTGGTCGAGAAAGATGTCGGCGCTGCCGTCATCGGGAATCAGGAAGCCATAGCCGTCCTGATGGCCCTGAATCTTGCCCGCCGTCAGGCTGGCGCGCTCGGGCAGGATGTAGGCGCCCTTGCGGTTGCGCATCAACTGGCCTTCGCGCTCCATCGCGCCCAGGCGGCGCTGGAACATCTCGCGTTCGCTGCCGGCGATGTCCAACAATTCGGTCAGCTCGATGAAGCTCAGCGGCCGACCTTCATCGGCAAGAATCTGGGAAACATACTCGCGCGACGGTAGCGGAAATTCATAACGGGTGGATTCGCGCTCGAAGAACGGGTCGGCGCGCCGGACTTTGGATAGTTTTTTTCTTGACATGTCTTTTTCTTTCTTTATAATTCGCGGCTCTTCGCACCTGTGCCCAGGTGGCGGAATTGGTAGACGCACTAGTTTCAGGTACTAGCGGGTAACTCCGTGGGGGTTCGAGTCCCTTCCTGGGCACCAGCGATTTTGATCGAAGGCCTTGTTCATACAAGGCCTTTTTTCATTTTTGCCGCTTTTTTGCGGTCGACCGCAACAGGCTGCCTTGCGGCAGCCTGAAACGCTCACTTGAACGGATGCTGACGCAGAATGGTTTCGTCGCGTTCCGGACCGGTTGAAATGATGGCGATCGGCACCTCGCACAGCGCCTCGAGGCGATTCAGATAGGCTTGGGCATTGGCCGGCAGATCCTCCCAGCGCTTGGCACCGAAGGTCGTCGTCGACCAGCCCGGCATCGTTTCGTAGATCGGTTCGCAACGCGCAACCTCATCGGCACCGATGGGCAGCAGGTCGATAAGCTTGTCGCCCAGACGGTAACCCGTACACACCTTGATCTCCTCGAGCCCATCAAGGACGTCGAGCTTGGTGATGCACAGGCTGGTCAAGCCGTTGATGCGTGCCGAGCGGCGCAGCAGCGGCGCATCGAACCAGCCGCAGCGGCGCTTGCGCCCGGTGACGGTGCCGAATTCCTTGCCCACCGAGAACATCTGGTGACCCGGCGTGCCCTCGGTGTCGATATCGAGCTCGGTCGGGAATGGGCCGCCGCCGACGCGCGTGCAATAGGCCTTGGTAATGCCGAGTACGTAATGCAGCATGCCCGGCCCGATACCGGCGCCGGCTGCCGCCTGCCCGGCGACGCAGTTGGACGAGGTGACGAACGGATAGGTGCCGTGGTCGATGTCGAGCAGGGTACCCTGCGCACCTTCGAACAGCAGGTTGGCCCCCGCCTTGTTGGCATCGTAGAGCGCCGCCGAAACGTCGGCGACCATCGGCCGGATCACTTCCGCATCGGCCATCGCCTGGTCGTAAACGGCCTGGAAATCAACCGGATCCGCCTTGAAATACTGTGTCAGGACGAAATTGTGATACTCGAGCACCTCGCGCAGTTTGTCGGCGAAGCGTTCTGGGTGGAACAGGTCGTAAACGCGCAAGCCACGCCGTGCCACCTTGTCTTCGTAGGTCGGGCCAATGCCCTTGCCAGTCGTACCGATCTTTTTGTCGCCCGCCTTGACCGCCTCGCGTGCCTTGTCGATGGCCGAGTGGTACGGCAGGATCAGCGGGCAGCCCGGGCTGATCCGGAGGCGCGAGCGAACGTCGATGCCGCCCATTTCCAGCTCGGCGATTTCCGACAGCAGATGGTGAATGTCGAGTACCACGCCGTTGCCGATGTAGCAATTGACGCCCGCGCGCACGATGCCCGAAGGAACCAGGTTGAGCTTGTACACCTGCTCGCCGACGACCAGCGTATGGCCGGCGTTATGCCCGCCCTGGAAACGCACCACCCCCTGCGCGTGGTCGGTCAGCCAGTCGACGATCTTTCCCTTCCCCTCGTCGCCCCACTGGGTTCCCACCACGATGACGTTCTTGGCCATTTTCTAATCCTCTTGTATTGCTTCAATGATCCATTGCTCGCCGACCTTGGCCAGCTTTCTGTCGCAAACCGGCCCTTCGCAGGCGCTCTCACCCGGCAGCAGTTCGACGACAACCTCTCCCTGTTCACGTAACGCGGCAATATGCGCCGCGAGTCTTGCATCATGTGCGGCCGACGGCGCCAGGATAGCCCCCATCGGCTTGCCCGGCGGCGCCAGGCGCGCAACTTCGCGCAGATCCATCGAAAATCCGGTGGCCGGACGGTCGCGCCCGAACGCCTTGCCAGCGCCATCGTAGCGCCCACCCAGCGCAACGGCCGCCGGATAGCCCGGGCAATAGGCGGCAAATACGACGCCATTGTGATAGTGATAGCCGCGCAGATCGGAAAGATCAATCGAGAATGGCAGGTCGGGCGCAGCCTCGACGAGATGACGCAACCCGTCGAGCGCTGCGACAACGCCCGGCAAGGCGGGCAACTCGGCTGCCGCGCGCGCAAGCACCTCGGCACCGCCATAGAGCTGCGGCAGACGCTGCAGGGCCTCGCGATACGGCGACGCCACGTTGGCGCAGGCTTCGCTGAGCCCCGGAACATCCTTGGCTTGCAGCAGGCTCAGTACCGTTTCTTCCGATTCTCTCGGCAGACCGGCGGCTTCGGCCAGGGCGCGGAAAATGCCGACATGCCCGAGATCGATGCGACTGACCGGCACCTTGATGCGGGCAAAGGCCCCTGCCATCAGGCGGATCACTGCGAGATCGGCGGCAATACCGGCATGGCCGTAAAGTTCGGCGCCAATCTGCACCGGTTCGCGACTGGCGGAGATGGTCGCGGGCAGCGTGTGCAGCACGCTGTCGCAATAGCACAGGCGGGTGACACCCTTGTGGTTGAGCAAGTGGGCATCGATGCGTGCGGTTTGCGGCGTGATGTCGGCGCGCACCCCCATCGTACGGCCGGAAAGCTGGTCGACCAGCTTGAAGGTACGCAGGTTAAGATCCTTGCCGGCGCCGGTCAGCAGCGATTCGAGGTACTCGAGCATCGGCGGCATCACAAATTCGAAGCCGTGGCTACGGAAATGATCGAGTAGCGCGCGGCGCAGGCGTTCGATGCGTTCGGCCTCGGCCGGCAGGGCATCAGCGAAATATTCGGGTAACAGCCAGTTCATGCAAACACCATCAGCAGGACGAGGCCGACGATCATCGAAGTCAATCCGATGAAGCGGATCTGCCCGTCCGTCATTTGAACAAGTCGGCGGAAGGTCTCACGCCATGCCGCCGGCGCGATAAAAGGCATCAGGCCTTCGAGCACCAGCATCAGCGCGAAGGCCAGCAACAGCGTCGAGGTCATTTGCCCTTGTCGTTCCCGCGTCCGGCACCCTTCATGTACTTGAAGAAATCGGAATTGGGTTCCACCACCAGCACGTCATTCTTGCTCCTGAAGCTTCCGCGATAGGCTTCAAGACTGCGGTAGAAGGCGTAGAAATCGGGGTTCTGATTGAACGCTTGCGCATAGATCGCGGTCGCCTGGGCATCCCCCTCGCCCTTGATTTTCTGGGCGTCGCGGTAGGCATCGGCAATGATGACCTCGCGCTGGCGATCGGCATCGGCACGAATCTTTTCCGCTTCCGCCGCGCCCTCCGAACGCAGTTCATTGGCGACCCGCTTGCGCTCGGCTTCCATGCGGCGATAGACCGCATCGCTGACTTCGTTCGGCAGTTCGACACGCTTCAAACGGACATCGACGATCTGAACGCCGATCTTGCGCGAATCGGCGTCGGCCTTGACCCGCATGTCTTCCATGATCTGGTCGCGTTCGCCGGAAATCACGTCATGCACTGTCCGTTTGCCGAACTCCTCGCGCAGGCCGGCATTGACTGTCTGATTCAGCCGGGTCTTGGCCCGTGCTTCGTCGCCCCCAACGGAAATGTAATAGAGCTTGGGATCGACAATCCGCCATTTGATGAACGAGTCGACCAGGACATTCTTCTTTTCCGAGGTAATGAAACGCTCGGGATCGTTGTTGTCCAGCGTCAGGATGCGGTTGTCGAAGAAACGGACGTTCTGGATCATCGGGATCTTGAAATTCAGACCCGGCTCGGTAATCACCCGCTTGACCTCGCCCAGTTGGAACACCAGCGCGTACTGACGCTGATCGACGCTGAAGATCGACATGGCGAGCACGATCAGTACCGTCACGGCGATTGCCGCCAGCAAGTTGAATTTGGAGTTCATCAACGCGCCTCCCGATCGCGAGAACGCAGCGATGGCTCACGCCCGCGATTCTGGTTGCTTAGTGAAGTATCTAGCTGTGGTGGTGCATCGCCGGAAATCGGTCCGGCGGGCTTGGCCGCGCCCACAGCAGCAGGTACCGGGTCGGCTGCCGGCTGTGCTGCGACAGCCGCACCGGCGCCCTGCAGCAATTTGTCGAGCGGCAGATAAAGCAGGTTGCCCTGCCCCTTGGCATCGACCATGATCTTGCTGGTATTGCTATACACCTGCTGCATGGTTTCCAGATACATCCGTTGGCGCGTCACTTCCGGCGCCTTGGCATACTCGACCTGCACCTGCTTGAAGCGGGAAGCATCACCCTCGGCGGTCGAGATCACCCGCTGCTTGTGCCCGCTCGCTTCTTCCATCAGGCGCGCAGCGGTACCCTTGGCCTTGGGAATCACGTCGTTGGCGTAAGCCTGACCTTCGTTCTTCTGGCGCTCGCGATCCTGGCCAGCCTTGACCGCATCGTCAAAGGCCGCCTGCACCTGTTCCGGCGGCTGGGCGTTCTGCATCGTCACCTTGGAAATCAGGATGCCGCTCTTGTAGCGATCAAGAATTTCCTGCATCAGCTTGGCGGCCTGCGCGGCGATTTGCTCGCGTCCTTCGTACAGCACGAAATTCATCCGGCTCTTGCCGACGATCTCACGCACTGCGGATTCGGCGGCACTCATGACCGCCTCGTCGGGATGGCGGTTATTGAACAGATATTCGCTCGGATCATTTAGGATGTACTGAACGGCAAACTGGATATTGACGATGTTTTCATCGTCAGTCAGCATCAGTGCTTCCTTGAGCACCTTGTTGCGTTCGCTGCCCCGGAAGCCGATTTCGATGGTGCGCACACCGGTCAGGTTGACCAGATCGACCGACTGGATCGGATACGGCAGGCGCCAGCGCAGGCCTGGATCGGTCGTTTCCTTGTATTTTCCGAACTGCAGCACGATGCCGCGCTGCGATGCATCGACGATGTAAAAACCGGAAGCCAGCCAGACGACGATGGCCAGTGCAACGAGCAGGCCGATGCCACCGCCAAGGAATTTCGGATTGAAATCGACTTGCGGCATGCGTGGCCCATCGCCACCGCCATTGCCGCCACCACCGCCCTTCTTGCCGAACATGCCGTTCAGCTTGCGGTTGAAATCGCGCCAAAGCTCTTCGAGATCCGGCGGCCCCTGGTTCGGGCGGCGCGGGCCGCCGCTATTGGGTTTGTCGCCGTCGCCTTCGCCACGGTTACCCCATTGCGGGTCATTGAGTGACATGAAAATTCCTAGTGTCGGGATCATGCGGATTGGGGATCAGTTTATGTAATCGGGTTGGGCGTTGCGCGCTGCTTCGGCCAGAGCCTGCCGGCGACCCTCAGCCTTGCTAACGGCATATTCGGCAAGGGATTCACGCAATACGTCCAGCCCTTCGCCCGAGCGCGCACTGACACGAACGCGCGCGATATTACCATACTCGTCGCGATCGACGCCCGGGGCGACCTCGGTCAGGTCGATCTTGTTCCAGACGACGACCTGCCTGACGTCCAGCGCGCCAATTTCCGCCAGTACCTTATTTACTTCGGCCATCTGCTCATCACGCGCATGACTGGCGCTGTCGACCACATGCAGCAGCACATCGGCATCGACGGCGGCCTCCAGCGTGGCATGGAAGGCGTCGACCAGCGAGTGCGGCAGGTCACGGATGAACCCAACGGTATCGGAAATGACGATATTGCCGGCGCCTTCGATCCACAGCTTGCGCGACGTGGTATCTAGCGTAGCGAATAGCTGGTTGGCGGCGTAGACACCGGCGTGGGTCAGCGCGTTGAACAACGTCGACTTGCCTGCATTGGTATAGCCGACCAGCGAAACGTTCAGCACATCTCCGCGCATGCGCGCCTTGCGCTGGACACCGCGCTGGCGCGACAGCTTTTCCAGCCGCTCCTTGAGGAGCTTGACGCGATTGCCGAGCAGGCGGCGGTCGGTTTCAAGCTGGGTTTCGCCGGGGCCGCGCATGCCGATGCCGCCGCGTTGCCTTTCGAGGTGTGTCCAGCCACGCACCAGACGGGTCGACAGGTGTTCGAGCTGTGCCAGTTCGACCTGCAGTTTACCCTCCGCACTGGCGGCACGCAGGGCGAAAATATCGAGAATCAGGCTGGTGCGGTCGATCACCCGGCATTTGAGTTCGCGTTCGAGATTGCGTTCCTGCGCTGGTGACAGTTCGTGGTTGAAAATCACCAGATCGGCTTCGCCCGCCGCCAGCATCGCCGCGATTTCCTGCACCTTGCCCTTGCCGGCAAAGGTCTTCGGATCAGGACTATGGCGCCGGCCGAACACCTCGGCAACGACCAGACCGCCGGCCGATTCGGCAAGCAGCCGCACCTCTTCCAACTGATCTGCAAGGTCATGCTGACCGAAGTCGAGCTGAACGATCACCGCGCGTTCGCCGGCGGCGGGTCGTTCAGTCATTGGCTTTTCCTGGCTTGGGAAGCATTGGCCCGACAGACCGGCGGGCCGGAGAACAAGGGCTTATTATTCAGCCGCCTGTTCTTGCTGGAGGTTGACCGGACGTGCGGGCACCACCGTCGAGATGGCGTGCTTGTAAACCATCTGGGTAACCGTGTTCTTGAGAAGCACGACGTACTGGTCGAAGGACTCGACCTGTCCCTGCAGTTTGATGCCGTTCACCAGATAGATCGAGACGGGAACATGCTCGCGGCGCAGTGCGTTGAGGAAGGGGTCTTGTAGTAGTTGCCCTTTGTTGCTCATGGTGTGGAGCTCCATGTGTGTTGTTATGAGTTGTCTAATGTACCGAAAATTGCTGCAGGGCGCCAAAATATTTGCGCTTTATTTCCTGTCCTTGTCGGCAAAGGGATTCTTGGCAGTCACGAACTGTATGCGCAGTGGCGTACCCTGCAGCTTGAAGGCTTCGCGGAAGGTATTTTCCAGATAGCGACGGTAGCTGTCGGTAATGTGATCCACGGCGTTGCCGTGAATCACGATGATCGGCGGGTTGGATCCGCCTTGATGCGCATAGCGCGGCTTGGGCCGGAAAACACCATGCTTGGCTGGCGCTTGCCTGGCCACGGCATCGGCCAGAACCCGGGTGAGCCGCGGAGTGGACAACTTGGCCATCGCAGCTGCATAAGCCGCATCGACCGAACGGAAGAGCGCAGGCAAGCCGACGTTATCGCGCGCTGAAATGAAATGGAACTTGGCAAAATCCAGGAACTTGAGCTTGCGCTGGAGCGTGGCGCGAGTCTGCTCGCGGGTGTAGGCATCGAGGCCATCCCACTTGTTGACCGCAACCACCAGCGCGCGGCCGGACTGCACGATGAAATCGGCAATGTGAGCGTCCTGCTCGGAAACGTCGGCCTGCGCGTCGACCATCAGGATGACGACATTGGCATCTTCGATGGCCTGCAGCGTCTTGACCACCGAGAATTTCTCGATCGCCTCGAACACCTTGCCGCGCTTGCGCATGCCGGCCGTGTCGACCAGCACGTATTTCTTGCCGCCACGCTCGAAGTCGATCTCGATCGAGTCGCGCGTGGTTCCCGGCGCGTCAAAGGCGATGACGCGTTCCTCGCCGAGCAGCGTATTGATCAGCGTCGACTTGCCGACGTTCGGTCGGCCAACGATCGCCACCCGCACGGCATCCGAATGCCAATCGTCATCTTCTGGATCGGGAAAGCTCTCCAATGCCAGTTCGACCAGCCCGCGCACACCTTCACCGTGTGCCGAAGAAATCGCATTCGGCTCGCCAAGGCCGAGCTCGTGAAATTCGGCCTCGACCATCCCGGAATTCATGCCTTCCGACTTGTTGACCGCAACGAACACCGGGCGCTGCAGTTTGTTGGCGATTTCCTTGTCGTGCGGCGTAATGCCCGTGCGGCCATCGACGACGAAAATGACCGCATCTGCTTCGGCGATCGCCTGCTCGGTCTGGCGCGCCATTTCGTGCAGGATGCCGTCCTTGACCAGCGGCTCGAAACCACCGGTATCGACGACCAGGTAGGGCTTCTTGCCCAGTTTGCCGTGCCCGTAATGACGGTCGCGGGTCAACCCGGGCAAGTCGGCCACGATGGCATCACGCGACTTGGTCAGGCGATTGAACAGCGTCGACTTGCCGACATTGGGGCGACCGACCAGAACCAGCGTAGGTTTCATCGTGCCTCGATCGCGCTTACGCTACCGCCGCTGGTCTGCACCAGGAAGGCCGACCCCAGTGTCTGAACCGGCGCGCGTACCGGCGTGCCGTCGATTTTCTGCCGCGCCACGAAACTGCCGTCTTCGCGTGACAGAAAATGGACATTCCCCTCGATATCGGCTACGGCTACGACGCTGCCATAAACCGCGGGGCCCGAAACATTGCGGTTCACCAATTTGTCCTGCTTCCACATGCTGCTGCCCGAGTTGCGATCCAGCGCATGCACTGCACCACGGTCGTCGGTCACGAACAGATAGCGATTGTCCAGCGCCAGGCCCGCAGCCGAGGAAATGTCACGCGCCCACATCTGGGCGCCCCCCTGCGCCATGTCGAAACACGCGACACGCCCCTGGAAGGCGACAGCGCAGATCATCCGCCCGTCGATGACCGGCACGGTAACCACATCGGCCACGCGATCCAGTTCAGTCGCTCCCTTGGGCGAGGCCACCGGGCCTTCCCAAACCGGCGCGCCATTCTGCATCGCCAGTGCGACCAACTTGCCACCCGGGAATCCCACGAAGACAAAGCGATCGGCAAAAACCGGCGGCGCCGAGCTACGCAGCGAAAGGGAAGGCGTTGCCCGCTGATAGATCCACTTGCGCTTGCCATCGCTGGCATCGAGCAGCACGACGCGGTTATCACCGCTCTTGACCACGACACCGTCGGGCCCAACCGCAGGGGGCGCCAGAATCTCGCTGGTCACCTTGGACTGCCACAGCGGGCGCCCGTCATCGGCCGAAAAGGCGAGTACGTCGCCCTTGGCCGTGCCGACGACCACCAGGCGGGAATCAGAGCCGACACCGGCCGACAATGGCTGACTCGCCTTGATCGACCATTCGGTGCGACCGTCAGCCAGCTTGCTGACCGTTCCGTCGCGCGCTGCAACATAGACCGCCCGGCCAACCACTGCAGGCTGGAAGGTGTAGTCGCCAGCCTTACCTACGCTCGTCGACCATTGCTCGCGCACAGTGACGGTCGGCGTGATCTGCGGCAGCACCGACATTTTCGGTGCCGAAGAGGCGAACGGATTGATCTTGTCCACGGTATCCGAAATGGTCGAACAACCGGCAGCGGTCAGGCTGGCGACGGCCAGCAACGGCAGGCAGAAGCGCGCCATCATGCCGTCTCGCCCAGGCTGTCCAGCTTTTGGCGCAGCAGTTCGCGACCAGCACCGCCGCCCCTGGCCGTCGTTGTCGTTTCACTCTTTTCCAGTGCCGCCTTGTAGGCCGTGCGCGCCTCGGGCAGCTTGCCCTGGGCGGTCAACACATCGCCTTTGAGTTCGAGAAAACGGGCATCGAAGGCAGCCGCATGAGGAGATTCGAGTTGCTTAAGCGCTTCGTCGTAGGCCTTTTCGTCGAGCAGCACCGCCGCCAGACGCAGGCGCGCCAGATCCTTGACTTCATCCTTGGCATTGTCGGCAGCCCAGGTCAGTTGCGCCCGCGCCGTTTTCAGGTCGCCACTATCGAAAGACTGCTTCGCCGCAACCAGCGCACCGAGCCACGCATAACTGGTGCCACCGAATTTTTCAGCCAACTCGCCGGCGGCCGACTTGACCTTCTGCCCGTCGCGTAGCGCGGCGGCTTGCTCGAGAACACCATAGATTGCCGCCGCCTGTACCGCTTGGTTGCGCTGGTACCAATTCCAGCCCTGCCAGGCGATGACGGCAATCGAGGCCGCCACGACGACCCCGGTCACGAGGTTGCCGTACATCTTCCACCAGGTTTTCAGGGAGTCTATCTGTTCCTGTTCTTCGAGGTCCAAATGCGCCATCTGCTTATTCCTCTTCGTCCGAATCGATCAATTGTCCGATGATGGCATCCGCCAGATCATCCACTTTCAGTTTCAGTTGCGCCGCGCCTTCTTCGCGCAGCGGTTTGAGTTGCGCTTCGCCGGTCGCCGCCTCGTCGTCGCCGATGATCACGGCGAAGGTGGCGCCGCTGCCGTCGGCCTTCTTCATCTGCGACTTGAAGCTGCCGCCACCGCAATTCAACAGCGCCGAGATGCCTTGGTCGCGCAGCCCTTCGGCAACACGAAAAGCCAGCCGCCCGGCTTCGTCGCCCTGATGCACGACATAGACATCCGGGGCCGGAGCAGCGGGCGCTCCGCCGGCATCGGTGATCAGCGCGATCAGACGCTCTATGCCCATGGCGAAGCCGCAGGCCGGCGCCGGCTTGCCGCCGAGCTGGCCGACGAGGCCGTCATACCGCCCGCCGGCGCAGACCGTACCCTGCGCCCCGAGGCGATCGGTGACCCACTCGAAAACCGTCAGGTTGTAGTAATCCAGCCCGCGCACAAGGCGCGGATTGATGGTGAAGGGCACGCCGGCGTCGCGCAGCACGCGCTGCACACCTTCGAAATGAGCGAGCGATTCGGCGCCGAGGTAGTCGATCAACTTGGGCGCGGCGGCGCACAGTTCCTGCAGTGCCGGGTTCTTGGTGTCGAGGATGCGCAGCGGGTTGGTGTACAGGCGGCGCTTGCCGTCCTCGTCGAGCAGTTCGGCATGTTCCTCAAAATATGAAATCAGCGCCGCGCGATGCTGGGCGCGCTCTTCCGGCTGGCCGAGGCTGTTGAGCTGCAATTCGATGCCGTCTAGCCCGAGGTCGGCCCACAGGCGGGCGCCCATCAGGATCATTTCGGCATCGATGTCGGGACCGGTATAGCCGAGGGCCTCGACGCCGACCTGGTGGAACTGCCGGTAACGCCCTTTCTGCGGCCGCTCGTGGCGGTACATCTGGCCGATGTAGTAGAGGCGCTGCGGCTGGCGGGCGATCAGATTGTGCTGGATCACGGCGCGCACGCAACCGGCCGTGCCTTCAGGGCGCAGGGTCAGCGGCTCGCCGTTGAGGCTGTCGATGAAGGAATACATTTCCTTCTCGACGATGTCGGTGACTTCGCCGATGGCGCGCTTGAAGAGCGGCGTCGGCTCGACGATGGGTAGACGGATCGGACGATAGCCGTAGGCCTTCAGCCACGACCGGATGGTATCCTCGAACAGCTCCCAGAATTCAGCTTCGTCGGGCAGGATGTCGTTCATCCCGCGCACGGCTTGCAGCGTTTGACTCATGACTTCAGTTTTTTCTTGTAGGTGCGCTCAACGTAGCGCTCGATAATCTGCTTGAATTCGTCGGCGATGTGCTCGCCCTTCAGCGTGACGGTTTTCTGGCCATCCTCATAGACCGGCGCTGACGGCGCTTCGCCTGTCCCTGGCAGCGAAATGCCGATGTTGGCGTGCTTCGATTCGCCGGGGCCATTGACGATGCAGCCCATGACGGCCAGCGTCATGTTCTCGGCGCCGTCGTAGTGCAGCTTCCACTCAGGCATTTTCGCGCGGACGAAATCCTGCACCTCGCCGGCCAGTTCCTGGAAGAAGGTGCTGGTCGTCCGCCCGCAACCCGGGCAGGCCGCGACCATCGGCGTGAAGGCACGCAGGCCCATCGTTTGCAGGATTTCCTGGGCGACGATGACTTCCTGGCTGCGCGAGCCGCCGGGTTCCGGCGTCAGCGAAATGCGGATGGTGTCGCCGATGCCCTCCTGCAACAGGACCGAGAGCGCCGCGGTCGACGCGACGATGCCCTTCGATCCCATGCCGGCTTCGGTGAGGCCGAGGTGCAGCGCGTAATCGGCACGCTTCGACAATTCGCGGTAGATGGCGATCAGATCCTGCACGCTCGACACCTTGCACGACAGGATGATCTTCTCGCCGGCGAGACCGACCTCTTCCGCCTTGGCAGCGGATTCGAGGGCTGAGGTCACCATCGCATGACGCATCATCTCAGTCGAGTCGAGCGGTTGCGGTCGACGCGAATTTTCGTCCATTATTCGCGCCAGCAAATCCTGGTCGAGGCTGCCCCAGTTGACGCCGATGCGCACCGGCTTGTCGTACTTGCAGGCCAGCTCGACCATCTGCGCGAACTGCTCGTCCTTCTTGCGGCCGAAGCCAACGTTGCCGGGATTGATGCGGTACTTGGCGAGCGCCTCGGCGCAGGCCGGGTGCTCGGTCAGCAGGCGATGGCCGTTGTAATGAAAATCGCCGATCAGTGGCACATTGCAGTTCATCCGGTCGAGATGCTCGCGGATCTTCGGCACTGCGCCAGCGGCTTCCGGCGAATTG
>WBZX01001964.1_pt1 | contig 14603 bp, 10 predicted proteins | sample 5204211 | NCBI WGS metagenome assembly WBZX01 (sample SAMN12344362, study PRJNA552823) | activated sludge metagenome | biome: Activated sludge suspended growth; feature: Nitrification reactor; material: Wastewater; isolation source: activated sludge from nitrification reactor of wastewater...
CGAAACCATCACCGAAGATTTTGGTTTCAGTAAAGTGAGTTCCCGCGACCAGATGTGGATCGTGGACAGCCGCAAGCATCCCGAATACGATGCCCACCGCGAAGCGTTCCGTACCATTACCGATGTGCTGTTCAGCATGAATGCCGATAGTTCCATCGCTCAGGCGAGGGAGAAACTGAAACCCGTCATTGCCTATTTTGAAAGACTGAAAAACGATTACAGCAGCAGCAGTAAACACGACCGCAAAATGCGCTACGCCAGTTATTACAACCTCGCCGTATTATATTATTACCTCGATGATCCGCAAAACATGATGAAAGAAGCCCAGGGACTTATCCTGAATGACTATGATGTCAGCGATGGAAAAGCGTTTGAGCGTACAGCCATCTGGCTTAAGAACCTGTTTGAAACCAATAATATCTATACCCGCCACTTCCCTGTTGATCCCGCCCAGTTCAAAGGGCCTTTTGAGAAGGAAGCCGTCAGCGTTAAGTAACAGGCCTATTTCTTTTTCAGCTCGTTCACTTCCCGGATGAGAATATCGATCATGGCCTGTTGTTCCTTGATTGCTTCAACGAGCACAGGAGTCAGCCTTCCATAGTCTACCGATTTATACCCCCTGCTGTCGGTGATCACCAGTTCGGGAAAAAGTTTTTCCACTTCCTGTGCGGCAAACCCGAGTTGCCGTTCTTTGGTAAAATGCATATCGGGAAATGCATCCTGCTTCCAGTAATAATACATGCCGCTGAGGGAGCGCAGTTTCTGCAATGAATGATCCAAAGGGGTTATATCTTCTTTGTAACGGATGTCGGAACAGGCCACGATGGTTCCGGTGTAACAGATATTGCCCACCACGTGCAGGCGTTGTGTGGGATTATTGGTACCGATGCCCACATTACCATTGCCCCGTACCCGCATGTTCTCGGTGAAAGCGGTACTGTTGCCGTAGCCGAAAGCGATATCGGCCGATACATCGTTGGAATAGATCTGCAGCAGCGAAGCCTGTATGCCCAACCCGTAATGGTTGCCGCTGTTTCCCCACAACGCGATCTTGTTGCCGGTACTGGAAGCAAAATTCAGCGGGAAGCCCGGGTTGGTTTCACCGATACCTACCCGCCCGTTTCCCTTGATGCGCATATTCTCGGAGAAAGCGCCACTGCTGCCATAACCGAAAGCGATATCATTGCTGTTATCCATCGTATACATCTGCAGCAGCGAAGCCTGAATACCCAGTCCGTAATGATTGGCGCCGTTGCCCCACAACGCGATTTTGTTGCCGGTGCTGGATGGGAAATTCAACGGTACCGAAGGGTTCAGTTCACCGATGCCGATATTCCCGTTCTGCAGGATGGTAAGGGCATTGCTGCGGGTATTGTCTGCCGTGCCGTTGCCAACCTGGAAGATGCGGTTAAGCGGATTGAAACTGCCTGAACCGGGAGCGTTTGCCGAGTCGTTAAAAATTCCAACCACAGTGCCACCATACGATTTTGATTTTGTGCCGTACCCGATGGCGGCAGCGTAAAAAGCGGATGCGACATTTTCAATTCCCATGGCAGTCGAAGCGGTACCCGATGCTGTGTTAAACTCCCCAAGAGCGGTGGAAGAAGTTCCCGATGCCGTGGTAATATGCCCCATGGCCGTGGCATAGGTTCCGGATGCATTTGTGCCACTGCCGAAAGCCGTGGCATAGGTTCCGGATGCACTTGTGCTATTACCGAAAGTCGTGGTATTGGGTCCCGAGGCCGCAGTATTATATCCAAAAGCCGTACTGTATGAGCCGGAAGCCTCCGTTAGATATCCCATCGCAACAGAATAATTGCCAGTATTAATCTCATCCCATTGATCGGTTCCGGCATACCCGGCACGGAATGCCGCTTTATCCGGGTACCACATCATTCTTCTGCCATTGCCTGAAATGGGTGGTGGCTGAGGCACCCCGGGCACCGGCCCCACTGCAGAGAACAGAACCGCATTGTCGGTTACATGCAAGCGGGCCAGGGGCGAAACCGTACCAATACCTGTATTGCCGTTCTGTAAAACAGTCATGGCATTGTTCCTGGAGGCATCAGACAAGCCAATACCAACCTGAAATATCCGGTTCAGCAAATTGATGCTGGTGCCACTGGCCGCATTAGCACTGTCATTAAAAATACCCACAACCATTCCGCCATACGATTTTGATTTCAGGGAAGAGCCAATAGCGGCAGACCTGTCACCCAAGGCGGATGAGGATTCTCCTATTGAAACAGAATTAATGCCCGAGGCAATCGGTTTATAACCCATGCCGATGGTATAGTCATCCGTACACCTGGCTCCGGAACCCATGGCAACAGAGCCGATGCCGGTTGCCTGGTTGTCGTTCCCCATCGCAACGGAATACAGCCCGGAAGCAACAGCCGATGAACCGGTTGCAAAAGAATACAAACCAATATTCGCCGCATCCCATTGTGTTGTACTTGCATAACCTGACCTGAAGGCTGCTTTATCCGGGTACCACATCATCCGCCTGCCCCCGCCGGATACGGGCGGATTACCGGGAACACCCGGTACATTGCCGGCCGCTGAAAACAATACAGCACTGTCTGCTACATGAAGTCTTGCCAGGGGCGCATTGATACCAATGCCTACGTTGTTCGTGTTGCTGTTATAAATATGATTTCCATTTCTTGTCCACAAATTGTTGGACGCAGAAATAATGGATACCCAGGTGGTACCGTCGTAAAAGTAAAAACCAGGCGTATTATCGGTCTGGTAGATCATCAACCCGGTTGCCGGGGATGCAACGGCATTTCGTTCTGCCAGGGTAAGTCGTGGAATGAGCATTCCCTTGCTGCTGCTCTTTACATCCAGCATGGCGCTGCCATGTGCCGTACTTCCATCGGTATTGATGCTGACAGACTGAGCCCCAGCCCGCAGAACCGGAGAGCATACCATTGCCAGGACTATCATTGCTTTCATGGTTTTTCTTTTAAAATTCAACAAGAAAACCATGCGGCATTCTACCCAATTTTGTAGAGGGATTAAACGAGGCGTTGCCGGATCGCCTTGACGACGGCCTCACTGGCGGAGTTCACGTGCAGTTTTTCGTAAATGTTCTTTACGTGGGTATGCACCGTACCAAAACGGATATCGAGTTTGGCGGCGATCATTTTATAACTGGCTCCATCCACCAGGCCCTGCAGCACTTCTTTTTCCCGGGCGGTGAGTTGTACGTATCCGGCGTTGGCCGGCTGTTGAAACGACTGCAGTACCTTTTTCGCGATCGACGGGGTGAAAAAGGAGCCGCCTCCCGCCACTTCCCTGATTGCCTGGATCACCCGTGCCGGTTCGGTGTTCTTTAATATGTACCCGGAAGCTCCGGCGCAAAGGGAGGCAAATACTTTATCATCGGAATCAAATACGGTTTGCATCATTACCTGCACCCCGGGAAATTTTTCTTTGATGATCTGAACCGCCTCAATGCCATTGACGCCCGGCATCTGTATATCCATCAATACCACATCGGGCAGGGTTTGTTCCATGCGTGATTGCAGCCTTGTGGCATCGGCGTACACGGCCTTTAACTCGATGCCGCTGCTGTTTTGCAACAGGAGGGCCAGGCTGTCACGCAGGGCGGCATTGTCTTCAAAGATCACTACGCTTATCGTCGGTTCGTTGTTCATCGGTTTGAAAGTTCCCGCTAATTACCCATTCAGCGGCTACCCAATTCAGGGGATGGGGCAACACAATTCGATGGATGTACCAGCACCCGGTGCCGATTCTATGCGGACGGCGCCGCCCAACTCTCCTGCCCGCATCCGCATGTTCTGCAGTCCATTACCGGAAGTTACCTCTTCAATACTGAAACCCCGGCCATTGTCGGCAATGGTCATCCGTACCATTTTCAGTTCTTTCTGAACGCGGATGGTTAGTATGCTGCATCCCGAATACTTCAGCGCATTGTTCACCGCCTCTTTAAAGATCAGGTAGATATTCTTCCTCGATTCAATGTCCAGCGTTCTTTTGTCGAGGCTGCTGTCGGCCCCGAACTGAAGTATTACATTTTTCAACTGGCACAGTTCCGCCGCGTAGCTGTGCATTCGTTTAAACAAAGCCCCGGCCGCGTCGTTCACCGGGTTGATGGCCCAAACGATATCGCTCATATTTCCCACCATGCCGCGGCTTGTTTCACCCATCCTTTCCAGGATCGGCCGGGCATCCGGTACCTCATCCTTTATTTTCTGTTTCACGGCCTCGCTGTAAAATGAGATGCTGCTGAGGGTAGCGCCGATATCATCATGCAGGTCGGTGGCGATCCGTGTCCGGAGTTTTTCGAGCGCCAGCGCCTGTTTCAGCCGGTACCGGTAAAGCCAGTAGGCAAGCGATACCACAACCAGGATGACCCCGGTAATGAACCACCAGGTAAGATAAAAAGGAGGCAGCACCCGGAAGTTCACGGAGGCATAACCGGCATTCCACACGTCGGCCGCATTCGACGAGCGGATCGAAAAGGTATAGTTTCCCGGCGGCAGCGAAGTGAATACCTGCGTGGTCTGGTTTCCTACAGAATGCCACTGGTCATCAAATCCTTTCAGCTGCCATTGATACTGGTTAGCCTCCCCATCCTGGTAGGTAAGACTGATATAATTGAACCGGATCCCTTGTTTATACTTCACCGTGAAAACCGTGTCATTACCGGGAAGATGGTAGGTATACCGCTCGTCGAGGATCAACCGGGTTATCTGCGGAACCGGGCTATAGGTTTGTTTCTCCACGGCAGCAGGGTCAAAGAGGATCATACCACCATTGATACCTGCGGCTATTCTGCCATCGTCCAGTTTCTTCAGCACCGAAAAACTGCCCGGCCAGCCATTGCGGCTGTTGAACAATAAAGTGCTTTTACGTACAGGATCGTATCGTACGATCCCCGAAAGCGTGATCATCCAAAGAATGCCGTTCCCGTCAACCACCAATTCGTTTACAACCTGGTTGATATTCGGCGGCAGCGGGTGCGCCGTAACGGTATGTTTCCGCATATCATAACAGAATAAACCCTGCTTGGTACCTACCCAGATATTGTGATCCTGCTCCACAAGCCGCGACACGTTCTTTACAGCAACCGGGGCGGGCCATTCGAATACATCCCGGGCAGGATTGTATACATAGAACTCTTTGCCGCCGGCGTAAATCATTCCGTCGGCCGTTTCTATGATCGCACTGATATAATAGCCAAGACTGTTCAGGCGTGCCGGATCATCCAGGTACCTGCTTCTTTTACCGGTTAATGGATCGATCTTGCGGATTCCATACCGGGTGGTACCGATCCACAGGTTTCCGTTACGGTCATGCAAAGCGCACAGCATATTGGCCGGGGCATGGTTCGGCAATAATTCAGTGATGGAATCTGTGAGCTTTAAATTGCGGTCATACAGGTAAAGGCCTGCCTGGCCCGGGAGGGAAAAACCGTCACCGTCCTCGTAAAAGCCATGCCTTTTCTTCCCGCGTATATTCAGCGGCACCCGGTAATATGCGTTCTTACGGAGGTCGAAGCCCAGCACTTCATGCTCGGCTACAAGGTAGAGTTGATTCTTCCGCTGCGCAATGCTTGCGGGAGACCATTGGGGAAGTTTCACCAGTTTCACGAATGAATAAGACCGGTAATAGCGGCTGTTGATGTTCCATTGAGCAATCCCACCGGTACTGCCGATCCAAAGGTTACCGCCAATACCGGTTACCACGGAACTGTTTTCATCGGAACCAATGGTATAATTATCATTCGGATCAGACGCATACCGGGTATAGTTGGTGAAACCGGGGTTGTGCAGGTCTTTTTCCTGGCAGGTGAACACACCGGTAATACCCGCGAAATAGATTAGTGAGTCGTGCTGCGCAAAATCAAACACAACCGGCGAAGGCAGGAATTTTCCTTCCTGCCTGTTTTGCGAAATGAATCTCGCTGTGGCCTCATCATAGACCAGGTACCCCGCATTCCATGTACCGCAGAGAATGACACCGCCTGATGTTTCGAACAACCGGGTGCAGGCATTCAGACTTGCCTCTCCCTGCATCGAAGCAGGAAAACGAAACGGGGTGGCCGACAGGCCCGTTTTATCCAGCAGGTATACACCATACGAAGACCCGGCCCAGATGCGGTTCCTGCTGTCGTGAAGAAAGCCGCTGATGAACTCATTTTGAAGCCGGTTGAGCGGACGTAGCGGCACGTTCATCGCGTAAAATTTTTTTTCTGCCTGTTTGTACAGGATGATATATCCGTTGCTGCTCCCGATCCAGGTATCGCCATCACGATCGCAGAATGTTTTTACATGCAGCAGGTTCCGGATCACCCCGGTACCGGTATTGATCTCGCTGTAGGAATGAAAAAGTCCGCGGTGCATATCGTACACCGACACGCCAACATCGGTTCCCAGCCATAACCGGTGCTGTTTGTCTTCCGAGATACTATTGATCTTATTGGAAAGCAGGCTGTTGGTATCGCCCGGTTGATGAAACCATTTTTCGAAGCGGACACCATCGAAGCGGTTGAGGCCGAAATCGGTGCCTATCCATAAAAACCCGCGGCTGTCGTTGTACAGGCAGTTCACCATTTCATGCGACAGACCTTCTTTCATACCATAACGGATAAAACGCATCTGTTGGGCTGCCAGCTGCCATGCAATACAACAACTGAATAGTATGATACCCGTTTTTTTCAAGCGTAGAAAGGTAGAAAAGTATCCGCTTAAAACGAAATACTGAATCCCCACTTGAACACCCAGTTATCCCCTGCGTGCGGCAAGGCATAATAGCCGTAGCGGTAAAAGACGCCACCGCCGATGCCCAGGTAGGCAACAGAGAGAATACTGCGGCGGTAGAGGTTCCGAACTACAAGACCCGATTCGAACAAACCCTTCTCCGGAACGGTGAAGTGGATGAGCTTATGCATGGAGGATTTGTCCAGGCTACCGTAACTGATTCCCTGCACCAGCAACAGCTCGGGCCGGAACTTGATGTTACGCGGTTTGAATAAGAGGTTTCCGAAATTATGTTCAACGAATAAACTGGCCGTTCTGCCCGACGCGAATTCATACAGCCCGGCCGTCTGGAAATTTCCCGGAACATACAGGGTAAGCCGCTTCCCGGTATTGGTTGCCGGCAGGTTGAACAAATACGAATACGGTGCATCGCCCCACAGAACACCCGCTTCCAGTTGTACGGTGGTTTCCCCCAGTTTTTTGAAACTGAACTTGTGGTTAAGCCGGGCGATGGCCCTTGTATAATCGAGTTGCCCGTTCAATGTACCGTTCAGCCCTTTGGCAACCTGGAACAGCAATTGGGTGCTGGCGGGTTTTGTACGCAGTTTCGAATGCCCCATGCGTGTAAAGATTTCTCCCTTCGCGAAACGCAGGCCGATACCGATCTCGGTGTTTTGGAAGCCATGAATATCCTGTCCGGGGCCGTTGCTGAAAAGATAATCGTACCCTGCCGGGGACCGTTTCTCGTGCAGCAACCAGGTATCCCATTGAAGCGTGGGTAATAAATGCGTACTGAAGCCAACGCGGTATTGTTCTGCACTGTCCATCCGCGAACGCTGGAAATTGCGCAGCGATTGGTTGGAGAATACCGAACCCGTCCGCAGGAAATAATCGATCGTTCCGGGTTCAACGATATCCTGGCTGTAATCGAAACGCAGGGTTGTTCCGGTTCGCCGCTTAAAATATAATTGCAGGTTGCCGCCGTATTTCCAGGCCTTGTCGCGGATACCGTAACCGGCATACCCCCCTGCCGAGAACCATTTACTGAGCCTGGAATTGGTTTGAATCCCGGCGCCGATGCGGAAGGTTTCGTATTTATTGATACCCGAAAGAATATACCGGAACGGCACATCCACCTTACCCCAGGGTATCGCTTCGATGGCCAGTACCTGAAAACCCTTGTTCACTTTTTCTATTGTATTCTTGAACCGGGGCGGAAGCATTTCAAAGGTTTCGTAGGTGAGCCTGCTTTTTTCATTGAGGGTATCTGTGCGCATGCGGGCCCAGGCGGTATCGGTTTGTTTGCCGGCCCGGGGATCATATTCCAGCTGCACATCCGAAAAATCGGAGCGCTTGATATCCTTTCCGATTTCCACCTGCGTGATATAGGAACGTGCATCCCAGAAGAGGATCACCGAATCGGTCTTAAGGTCTTTTTGCGAAAGCGTGGTATTCAGTTGAGCCGGGAACCAGTTTCCTTCCACCCGTTCGTATTTCTGCTGCAGGCGAAAAGTAAAGATCAGGCCGCTTTCGCTGGCAGGCGCCGCCTGGATATTCTCAATGGCGTATTTATCCGAATTAATGTAAAGCAATCCTTTGAGTCCATTGAAATTCTTTCCTTTACGCGGTTCGAAACTGATCACAAACGTGGTGTCGGTTTCGTGTATGATCGTTTCCTTGAGCCTGAATTTATACATGCTGATGCTGCCGCCGATCAGCGGACTCACATAGCTCTTGTTGTTCATCACCAGGTAATCCTTGTAAAATCCAAAAGGCTGGAAATTGGAGGTGGTGACACCGAAAGCGGGATTTTTCAATCCGGAGAATTTGGTGGCCAATACTTTTTCCCGGGTCTGGTTCGGGAACCTGAATATCCGTTCTGTATACGATTCGGTTACGAGCAGGTGGTTTTCCTTGAAACGCCTGCCGAGTTCGGCGCCCCGTTTATCGCCTGCCGTATCCCTGGCCCGCTCTGCCAGTTTATTGAGTTGATCCCCGGTGGGATCCTGCTTTTTGCTCCTGCCGCTGTCGCTTCGGTTCATATTCCAGAACCGGTTTCCGGCCGAAAGCACGGCGATGGTATATGCATGATACCGGAAGGAGGAAAGTTGCTCCGGGTCGTTCTTTTTCCGGTTCTGCTGAACAAGCCGTATGACCCGGTGCGCCGGATTTTCAGTTTGGGAGATGACAACGGTTTCCAGTTCTTCCCGTACCCGCTGCAGGTAGATCGCCAGGGTATCCGCACTGCTGCGGGTATTGAATTCAATCGTTTTGTACCCGACATAACTGATGACCAGCGTTGTGCGGGCCGCGGTTCCGCGTAGCTTGAAATGCCCGTCGATATCGGTAAGCGTGCCGGTGGTGCTGCCTTTGATGGTTACACTCACGAATGCCAGCGGCGCCCGGGTATCGGCGTCGGCGATGGTTCCGTAAAGATTGGGCGCCTGGGAATATGCACGGAAGGAATTCAGTACGAACAGCAGTAAGAGTGTTTTCCCAAAAGCGGTATTCATGAAGCGATGGTAGTTTTAACGAAGATATCCGCCCGATCGGGCAGGCAAGTCTAATAAAAGAATTCAATCTATTCTCCGGGAATAATTATCTTAGAAATACATTAACTACTTCAAGATGAAAAAGTTCACCGGGCTGCTGCTGCTCCCCTTTTTTGCCTGTACCAACAGCGATCAAAAACAAGAACTTTCCCTATCAGCTACATTGGCCCAGGGAAGCTGGGTAGATCTTACCTATAGTTTTTCCGATGAAACACTTTACTGGCCTACGGCCGACAGGTTCCGTTTTGATACGGTCTTTGTAGGTCAAACACCCGGCGGGTTTTATTACGAGGCCTTCAATTACTGCGCAGCCGAACACGGTGGTACGCACCTCGATGCGCCCGTACACTTTGCCCAAGGAAAGTGGACGACCGACCAGGTGCCGCTCGATAATCTCTGTGGTGATGCCGTGGTGGTGGATGTATCGGCGAAAGCGGCCAATGATCCCGATTACCAGGTTGGTATTTCCGATGTGGAAACATGGGAGAACAGCAACGGGAAAATTCCCGATAACGCCATCCTGCTTTTCCGTACCGGCTATGGCGCCTACTACCCCGATGCAAAAAAATACCTGGGCACCGATGAACGGGGCCCCGAAGCCGTAGCCAAACTTCATTTCCCGGGCATTCATCCCGACCTGGCGGCCTGGCTGGTGAATAACCGGAAGATAAAAGCGGTGGGTGTGGATGTGGCCAGTGTTGATTACGGGCAATCGAAAGAATTCAACACACACCGGGTGCTGTATGAGAAGAATATCTCCGGCTTTGAAAATGTAGCCAATATGGATAAGTTGCCTGCGAAGGGCGCTTATGTGATCGCTTTGCCGATGAAGATCAAACATGGCAGCGGCGGTCCGCTCCGCATTATGGCCTGGGTAAAGAACTGATTCACTCAAAAAATACAATCATGGATTCGGCAACACTGAAGGCCCTGCAGGCGCCCATCAAGGAAAAGTATACAGAAGATCCCGGTTCGGCGCTCATCACGCTGAAAGCCGAAGGACGTGTCGGCGAAGGCATATCCTGTAAAGTAGATACGGGCAAAGCCCTCGTAGAGGCCGGTTTGCACCCCGCTACCGGCGGCGATGGTTTGCTCGCCTGCTCGGGCGACATGTTGCTGGAAGCCCTGGTGGCCTGTGCCGGCGTTACGCTGCAGGCCGTAGCCACCGCCATTGGAATTACGCTGGAAGAAGGCAGCATCCGGGCCGAAGGCGACCTGGATTTCCGCGGTACATTGGGTGTTTCGAAAGAAGCGCCGGTTGGTTTCCGGGCGATCCGGCTCCAATTCAATCTTCGCTCCAATGCTTCGGAAGAAGAACTGGCGAGCCTGGCCAAACTTACCGAACGATACTGTGTGGTATACCAAACCCTGGTAAAAGGAGTTCCGGTTGAGTCCCGTTTTCTTACCCATACATAAAAAAAGCCCGCTGCATAACGGGCTTCTTCGAAGAGGTTTGGTTGATGCTACCTGGCTGTAGCAGGGCTGATAATTGTTCCAACCTCCGAAATGCTGTTCGCGGGCAGGCCTGCTTTCCGTGCGTGCTCACGGATCAGTTCTTCGCTCGTTGCCTTGTAAACGCAGTAGATCTTGTTGGCGGTTACATAACTGTGGTCCCACAGGATGTCGGGCCCCATTTCGGTAAGCACCGAGCAGGAATTTTTCGATGCTGCTTTTAATTGCTCCGGTGTCAGCTTACCGGCATCGGGGATCTCCCGTTCGATAACGAATGTTTTCATTTCTGTTTGTTTTGTTTTTTTAGACTGATTGTTTGTGTTTGCTTGCTGGGCTGTAGCGGTAAACGCGGTGAAGAACAGCAAAGCGGCAAGTGTTGCCAGGGATTTGTTGAACCATTTCATGTACGTAGTTTTTAATTGTTAAGTGATGATGCAAAGCTATCCCCACAACAGGCCCCGGGCTGTAACAATTCATTCAACGAATAGCAGGCGGCATGAAAGAAATGAAGCGAATGCTGGTAAAATTGATTCAACCGGGCCGGGGCTGAAATAAATCATGCGGTGAATGGTAAAATTCATTCAGCGCTGATCAATGCAGGTATTCCAGGTAGGTCATCGGGAGCAGGCCGAATTTCTTCTTGAAGCATTTGGTGAAGTAGGAAGGGCTGCTGAAACCGGAGTCGAACGTGATCTGTGCGATGCTGTAGGGTTTCTTACGCATCTGTTCCTTGGCCCGTTCGAGACGGAATTCTTTCAGCAGTATATTGGGTGAGTAGCCGGTAAGCTGGATCGCTTTCCGGTACAATTGCGATTTGCTCATGGCCATCGCCTTACAATAGTCGTCGATATCGAATCCGGGTTCCTGCCAGTTCTTATCGAGCTGATCAAAAAGCCCACGCAGCAGGATTTCGTCTTGCGGGGAAAGCGCCAGCAGGTTATGTTCTTTAAGCTGGAAATGGTCTTTGATAAGCAGTTCCTTCACCACGGCGGAAAGAGCGATGCGGTTGGGCCCGGCCACCATGCACATATAGCAGGCCAGTTGCAGGGTATCGCCGAAGAGGGCATCACTCTTACCCACGGGTTCTCCCCCATGTATCGCGTAGCGTATGCCTGCATGCACGCTGCCTGCAGCTTCCAGCGACTGCTGTATGTTTACAGCGCAGGATAAGGCCTTTTCGGCCGACCTGAACGATATAATAAAACAGTTTCCATCGCATTCCACCTCGGTACCACCCTGCTCCCGGATATGCGACCGGATGACCGCATTCTGCGATGCGGTACGTTCACCGGCTTTTTCGCTTCCCAGTTCATGCTGAAGTAATACAGGATCCGGCATGCCGATCATCAGCAGCACCCGGTACGATGGATCGGCGAATACTTTCAGCCCGTCGTCGGTAAGGGAGGCATCTTCCGGGTCGTATATCCTGCCCAGGAACGAAGAAACGATACCCGGGTTGACCTCGATCACTTTATGCGGCACAAGTCCATGAGCCTTGTTGTGCAATTCTTCCACCGCCTCCCGTGAAGGCGCATCGATCAAACAAAAGATACTTTCCCGGTCTTCATCCACCCAATAGGTCATGCAGGTACATTCGAAACTATGCTGGTGCATCATATCGAGGCGGTGTGCTTCGGCAACAGCGCGGGCCTTAACACCCGGTACCGTATGTATATCCATGTAGATCGGCATACTGTTCTGCTTATCGGCGTAACATAAAATCATAAAGATAAACGCCACCTGCCGCTGTTGCAACAGGAATTTCCCAACGGCGGCACCAGGCATACCAGGTAAAGTATTTCACATATTTAAGGCAAAAGTGGATAACAAATTCCTCCGGGCGGAAGCGGGGAAGGCTATTTTTGTACAAATGGCCGCCGAACGGCCGTTGATTCAACTAACCCATACATGCGTATAACCAGCCAGTTCGATGGTAAGAGGCAGGTAAGTATCCTGTTTTTAGTATGCCTGCTTTTCATCAGCCGATCATCCATCCAGGCCCAGAACAGCTATGGCATCATTGCCGGTGGCGGAAAAACGATGCTGAAAAAGATCCCCGGCTCCATCGAGGATTTCAACCGGTTTTCTTCCCGCACTTCTTTCTGGGGCGGTTTTACTGCACGCTTTGCCCTGGGTGAGAGCGGCCTTTTTCTTTCACCTTCCCTGATATATAGTAAGAAAGGATACCAGTACAGCGTTCAGCACGGAACCGGCGCTAATAATACAATCAAAGACTCTTCGTTTGTACAGGATCTTAATTATGCCGACATCAACCTTATCCTGCTTAAACGCTTCTCGCTCGATGAGCGAAGCGGTTTCTTCCTGGGTGTTGGTCCAACGCTGAATATATTCCTCTCGGGAAAAGAAAAAACAAACGCCAGTTATTTTGGCAGCATGCCGGCGATCGACCTTACCAAAACCAACCTGCAGACCGGAACGCAGGCTGGCAATTACAAACGGCTCTATCCCTGCATCGCCCTCGTTGGCGGGTTTGAGTTCGGGCGCTTTTCGATCTGGGTGAATTACAACCTGCCACTCGACTATTATTACCTCGATGCACGGAAAAAACTCCAGCACAGCCTCAAATCCTTTGGCGTAAGCGCCAGCTTCACCCTGTTCAGAACCAATACAGGCGACCCGGTATTGCGGGAACGGAAAGTATACGTGCCCAAAGAAATAAAAGAGAAAAAGCCTGCTGAACCCGTGAAGATCGATTCTACCCTGGATACCGACAGCGATGGCATACCCGATTTCCGCGATAAATGCGCCGGGCATAAGGGCGTAGCGAAATACGATGGCTGCCCGGTACCCGACAGCGATGGCGACGGCGTGAACGACGACGCGGATAAATGTCCGCAGGTTGAAGGTCCGGTAAGCAACAACGGCTGTCCCGAATTCAAAGAACCCGAGGTTCCTGTTTCGAAAGACACCATGCGTTTCATCATCTACTTCGACCAGGCCAAGTCGGAATTGAAGACGGTTGGTTTCAAAACCCTGGATGAAGTGGTGCGGCTGATGAAGGCCAATCCGCGGCTTGTTGCGCAGTTCAACGGCCATACCGATGCGCATGGCAGCGTGGAAGCGAACAGCATCCGGGCATTCAGCCGGGCGTCGATCTGCGCCGATTACGTGGCCAGTTTCTTCGTGGAGAGAACCCGCCTTACGGTAGCGGCCTTCTCGAACCGCCAGCCGATCGCCGACCTGAATAATCCTTCGGTACAATGGAAGAACAGGCGGGTGGAAGTGCTGCTCTACGAAAAGTAATCCCTGTGTATTTAGAAAAATAGAAAGGCCCGCACTGCAGCGGGCTTTTTCATTAACGGCAACCTATTAACATCCTGTAAACGCTGTGATCTGTCTTGCGGCCATAATTTCACGGCCACTTTTAACGTACATGAACCTGCATGGCTAAACATAATCGCAGTTCATCGCATATCCTGAACGCGGCTTCCAACCTGCTGGGTATCTGCTTCATTGTGCTTACATCGCTGAAGTTATTGAACCAATCGCAGAAGACCGTGATCGACGAGATCACCATTATCGCTATTGTATCGTTCATGACCAGTTGCATCCTCTCCTTCCTGGCGATTAAAACAGCCGATCAAACACGGAGTGAACGACTGGAGAATGTGGCGGAAATCATTTTCTTCATCGGGCTGTGCATTCTTTTCGCCACAACCCTTTTGTTCTCCTTTAATGCGATCCGGTAAACTATTATCAGGGTTTTGTGGTAAAATTGATCTCGTTGCCATAGGCCGTACCATTTGCATTGCTGGCATACGCACGTACATAATAGATCGTGGCCGGCACCAGGGACGTCATGGGTGTTGAGTAGGCTCCCAGCCCGCTGCCATCGTTGCTGTGCATT
>WBZX01001965.1_pt1 | contig 14601 bp, 10 predicted proteins | sample 5204211 | NCBI WGS metagenome assembly WBZX01 (sample SAMN12344362, study PRJNA552823) | activated sludge metagenome | biome: Activated sludge suspended growth; feature: Nitrification reactor; material: Wastewater; isolation source: activated sludge from nitrification reactor of wastewater...
CACCTTCTTGCTGTCTTGGTAGTCGCCGTTTTTGAAGCCGCACGGACCGGGATCCGCCGCGAGTCCGCCCAAAAAGCCATCCACCACCGACACGCTCGGATACATGATGTCTTTGGAATTTTGGACGTGTCCGAGTCCGTATGCGTGACCGGCTTCGTGCGCGATCGTCACCGCAACCTGATCCGGGTTTTCCTTGAGCGACCGCGAGAACGCAAAGTTGGCATTCGTCTCGTTGTTGTTCTTGCAGTCACCGGGCGAAATGCCGACCACGCCGCCGCCGTACCCGACATCGCTCTTGTCGCCACCGACCAGCGTCATCTGATAGTCGCCGCTCAGCGGACGGCTCATCACGACATCAATGTCGACCTCCGCGTACCACTTCTGAACCTGGCGATGGATCTTCAGGATCGCTTCATTGCGCTGCGCATTGCCCGGATCGTAGGCATCCATTTCCACGACGCCTTGGTTCTTGAACCCAGAGTCGCGGATCATGTCGTTTTCGAGCGCGTTGTCACCAACACGAATGTCGGCACCTTCGTAGTTCACAAACAGGACGTGTCGACCGTTTGCTCCGAGCGCTTCTCCAAACGACGGCTTCTTCTTTTGGCAGCTTGAGCCCGGCAGGATCACCTGGTCGCCACCGATGATCATGATGTCCGAAGAAGACAGCCTGCCCGACTCGCGACAGACATCGACTTCTTGCGAAAACGCCGACGGCTGCGCGCTTCGATCCGAGTCCACCGGGCTGGCTGAAGATCCGCAGCCCCAAGCCGCCGTCATCCCCAAGATGAGCGACAAGGTGCCCAGTTTGGCACGGCGCACCGTACCGATTTCCCGTCGAGAACCGCAGCGAGTGGCTGTAGGCAAACGTCCGATGTGCATGCGTGCAACGTACATGGACTGCCACAGCAAGGGAAGTGGCTATTGCCTACGCACAATCGCCACGCTTTCAATGTGCGGTGTCCCTGGATGCATGTCGTACGGAGTGACGTGCTGCGTCACATACCCGCGATCTCGCAGCCACAACAGATCGCGCAGCATGCTGACCGGACTACAGCTTACGTACGCAATCACCGCAGGCGACAGCTTGTGAAGCGCAGTCAGCGCGGACTCTGTGCAGCCTCTTCGCGGCGGATTGATGATGGCCGCAAGCTTGTCACTTCCCATCGGAAGCGACAGCGTGGGCAGCACATCTTCCACCGTGCCCGCAAAAAACTGAGCTTGTGATGCCGCAATTCCCGCTGCCCGCGCAGCCGCTTCTGCATCAGCGATTGCCGACGGTCCCAGCTCAATTCCGTAGAGCGTCGCGTGCGGATTCACAGAAAGCACCGTGCGCCCAAGTCCTGACACACCGCAGTACAGATCCACGATGATCTCTGGTGCATCCTTCGCTAGCAGCGCAGCCACATCCCGATAAATCAGCGCAGCAACGTCTCGGTTCACCTGCAAAAAGGAACGCGCGGACACACGCAGCCTGACACTTCTGTCCTGGTCCATCCGTAGATCTTCCCAAAGGAAAGAGTCTCCGTAGAGCAGCTCGTCTCCGTCGGAAGATCCGAGTTCCGTGTCTTCATCTGGTGCAGCGGTCGCGCTCACCGGAAGCAGCGCGTTCCCACGGCTTGTGTTGCGATGCAGCACGACCGATTGCACGCAAGGATGCTGACGCACCACAGCATCCACCAGCGCGGACAAGCGCGCCGGCTTGTCTGTCATCACCAAGCTCACCTGCACTGCGCCACTTGATACTTCTCGCATCAGCACGTAACGAAGCGAGCCTGTTGCGGACGTTTCCTCATAAGGTGAAATCCCTAGATCCGCTGCGCTTTTCGCCACCGTTTTCGCGACATCCATCAAGCGGCGCCGATTGGTCTGGCAGCCCGCGATATCCAGCACGTTGTGCGAGCGCGGAGCAAATGCGCCCAGGATCACGTTGCGAACTGGATGGGACGCCGCAACCAGCTTGACGCGAGAGCGATAATCCGACGGCGAAGGAGCCGCAACGCATGGGTTTACATCCACACCAAGCGGCGCAAGCTCATCACGTACCGTACGTCCTTTCCATGCAAGCTGCGCTTCGTACGTAAGGTGCAGGACCGCACAACCTCCGCACGGACCAAAGCTGGAACAGCTCGGAACCACTCGATCTTTTGCGCAGGTATTCCTTCGTTCAATCACCGCATGAGCCGGTCCACCGTGACGACTCACATGCTGCACAACCACAATTGCTTCTTCCGATGGCAGCAAGTTGCGCACATGAAGTGGGGAAGGAACGTGATGCGTGACCACTCCTGCTCCGCTTTGCGCAAGCTGACTTGCCGTAACCTTAAGCTGTTGCCCTACGCGGAGCTTTGTGACTCCGAACTCTGCTTTCATCACCGTCTCCATACACTGCTTTTCCGTGACCGCATCCACCGTTTACACGGAGCCAGTCCGTACCACAAGGGGGGCCTCTGGGAATCATCCCAGAGCATTCCTTCCTCAAAAAAAGGAAGGTATCTGCTTGTACCTGAAACGCGAGTTGTGTAAGTTTCATCTCAGCGTGTATTAACGAAAGGAATTGGGGATAAGAAGATGCCAAAGAAGACCTCCCGCACCAAAGCCGCTGCGACCAAGAAGGCTCCTGCTCGCCGTGCTCCGGTAGCTGCTGCCAAGCCGAAGACCTCGGCTCAGGAACTGCAGCGTCTCGTCAGCCAAATGACGGTTGAACGGCAGCACCACATTGATTCGATCGCAGAGATCGATCAGACCTTCAAGGAGTTCGGCATCACCTCTGGGGGAGCGACTTCTGTTCGTGGTGGAAAGCGCGGAAAGGGAAAAGGAAAGGCCAAGGTAGCCACTCCTGAAGCCGCTTCCGCAAAGCCTGCGAAGGCTCCGGCCAAGAAGGGTCGCAAGGCTGGCAAGAAGGCTGCGGCTCCGAAGGCTCCCAAAGCCCCCAAGGCTCCGAAGGCTCCCAAAGCCCCCAAGGCTCCGAAGGCTCCCAAAGCCCCCAAGGCTCCGAAGGCTCCCAAAGCCCCCAAGGCTCCGAAGGCTCCCAAGAAGGCCAAGGCCTCGCGCAAGGGAGTGAAGCCGGGCAAGTTCGAGATCACGGGTGACCAGCTGATCCTCGACTTCCTGAAGGCCAATGGCGGCGCGTCGACCGAAGACATCCGCAAGCACTGGGAGACGAACGGTCGCCGTGGCAAGGCGGAAAACAACCTCACCAACCTGGTGAAGGCTGGCAAGATCAAGCGCATCAAGCTGACCGACCGTCCGGGCAGCCGCTACGAGCTGACGGCCTAAGTCACGCTCTCGATGGGATTCCCTGTTTCTGCGGAATCCCCATGCAATGCCTCCTCGCGGAGAACTCGCACACTCCGAAGTCCTTCAAGCGCAACGCTGCACATGTGGACAGAAAGTCCACGTCTCCCCATCAAAATCAGGATAGACACCATGTCGGAACGGCTCGAAGAGCTGAAGCGCTTTGTATCACTTATGCCTACGGATCCGTTTCCGCTGTACGGCTTGGCGCTAGAGTATCGCAGCCTCGGACAGCATCAAGACGCAGCGGCTACGTTCGAAGAAATGCTGACCAAGCATCCTTCGTATGTTCCGCAGTACCTGATGTACGGGAAGCTACTGGCCGGTGAGCTGGGCGATACGCAAAAGGCCAAAGCGGTGCTCCAGCTTGGCGTACAGAAAGCGCAGCAAGCGGGCAATCGACACGCGCTCGGCGAGCTTATGTCCGAGCTAGAAGCGCTGTAAAACGCGCAGCAGCACGCGATGAGCATCGGAAAGCCAGCGATTGTAGCGCTACAGCCCGGAACGTATCTTCTGTGTCGCTGTGGCCGCTCCGAAACGCTTCCGCTTTGCGATGGTTCACATCAAGGAAGCGAGGTCCTTCCGCTCGCGTTTGTAGTGAACACTGCGCAGCGCTACGCATTCTGCCTGTGCAAACAGACACAGAAGCGACCGTTGTGCGACGGTTCCCACAAGAAGCTCTGTCCGTAGAGCGCAGGAAGAATGCTCGCGTCATCAAGCGGGCTGCACGGAATCAGACACAGACATTTCACATCATCCAAGCTCTCAAGGAGTCATGCCATGAAGCGCACACACACAAACGGACGTTGGGGAATCCTCTTTGGCTTTGGTCTGCTGCTGAACAGCGCTGCATGTCCCGGTCCGCAAGTGAAGCCGGGCGGCGGAGAAGGAACCGCCAAAGCGGAAGCGATGTCGACGCTGGAAGCTCGAAGCGGAAGCGGCGCAAGCGGTGATGCGTCGTTCGTTCAGGAAGGTGACACGGTCAAGGTCGTCGTCAACATCAAGGGCGCAACCCCCGGAGAGCACGGACTTCACATCCACGAAAAAGGCGACTGCTCGGCTGCGGATGCCGCGTCTGCGGGACCGCACTTCAATCCGCACAAGATGGATCACGGAGGACTCGAACAAGGTCCGCGTCACGCCGGAGATCTAGGCAACATCACCGTCGGAGCCGATGGAACCGGCAAGCTCGAAGCGATGCTCAAAGGAATCACGGTGACAGCCGGTGACAGCTCCGTTTTGGGACGAGCGATTGTGCTGCACGAAAAGCCGGATGATCTGCGCACGCAGCCTTCGGGGAACTCCGGTGCACGCATCGGCTGCGGCGTGATCACCGGAAAGTAAGGAAGCCGCTACGGCTCGACAAACGACTTCAGGTGCCGAGAGTTTGCCGCATGTCGTAGCTTCCGCAGCGCTTGCACTTCAATCTGCCGAATCCGCTCACGCGACAGACCGAAGTTCTGACCGATTTCCTCCAGCGTCTTGTCGCCGTCTTGCTCAATTCCGTAGCGCATCCGCAAGATTCGTCGCTCGCGAACCGGCAGCATCTTGAGCACCGCGCGCGTCTGATGAACCAGCGCTGCATCGATCAGCGATTCCGACGGTGACGGAGTGTTCGGATCTTCGATCATATCGCCCAGACTCGATCCTTCACGCACCGGACTCGGCGTTTCCAGCGACAGTGGTTCCCGCGAAGCCACTTTCAGAACCTGACGCACTTTGCTGATCGGAAGCTTGCTCGCTTCTGCAATCTCTTCCGGCGTCGGATCTCGACCAATCTGCTTCGACAGCTCACTGGTGATGCGGAACAGCTTGCGCGCTGTCTCGAAGACGTGAACAGGAATCCGAATCGTGCGCGACTGATCGAAGATTCCGCGCGTAATCGCCTGACGAATCCACCACGTCGCATACGTCGAAAACTTGTAGCCGCGCTGGTATTCAAACTTGTCCACCGCGCGCATCAGACCCAGGTTTCCTTCCTGAATCAGATCCAGAAACTGCATTCCGTGGTTGGTGTACTTCTTCGCAATCGACACCACCAAGCGCAGGTTGGCTTCGAGCAGTTCCCGTCGCGCACGATTCGCAAGCAGCTCTCCGCGCGAGATCTCTTCAAACAGCTTCACAAGCTCTGCGTGTCCCAGTCGTGACTCACGCTCCAGCTTCGCAATCTCTGCACGAGTCTCATCTACTTGCGTCTGAAGCTCGACAAGTTCGTCGGCGCGCAGACCCAGCTTGCGTGAAAGTGCGCGCTTCTGCGACTCCGTCTGCTTGCCGAGGTTACTGACGATCGTGCCCAGCGAATCGACCGGCATTCCGGCTCGCTCTTCAATGCGTCGCAGCGTGCGATCGAGCTGTCCTGCATGCTCAGCCATCGCTTTGACACGCGCCGCCAGCGCTTCGATGAGACGCGGATGAAAGCGCATCGCCGCCACATCGTTTACCAGCTGCTCGCGAAGCAGACGAAGCTGCGCAGACACTTCCTCACGACGAGACGCAGACAGCGGACGACGCGAACGAATCAGTCGCTGCTTCTTCTGGATCTCTGCGTAGCGCGCCGAAAGGGAATCAAACTGCGCAACCAGTCGCTGCAAAAACAGCGCTTCCTGCGCCTCGGTGTCCGCGTCGTCATCCGGATCCACTTCGGAATCCGAGACCACATCGCGAACCCGCAGCTTTCCTTCGAGCAGTCGATCTTTGACCGCGAGCAGCTCCATGATCGACTGATGGCAAGACAAGACCGCGAGCAGAATCAGCCGCTTTCCTTCCGCCATCCGACGTCCGACCGCCACCTCGCCTTCCCGAGTGAGCAGCGGAACATCTCCCAGTCGTTTCAGATACATCCGAACCGGATCGTTGGTAGGCCCGCCTTCTTCTTCTTGTTGTTCATGAACCTCATGAACTTCGTGAGCGGCCTCCGACTCCTGGAGCGGCTGCTCCATCGATTCGGTATCGTCTAGTTCGTTTCGTGCCAGCGCATCTTGATAACGACTCATAGGCTCGTCTCCGGGGCTTTTCACCCCCTTGTAGGTCCTACTTCTGCTTCGACGGAACACCGTTGTCCGTTGGCAGCCCCTCCACCCGATTCCCAACTGTGTACGTTGCGGTCTGTCTGTTTCCGTCCCGACTGCTGCTTTCTCTTGGACGGAGAGTCACCGCGCCGCCTTCTCGTGACTTGCTACATCTCGTTAGATGACGTGCTGTCCGAGACCGTTCACGCATGCTGGAGCACACCACTCACCCACTCGAACCCAGGAAGCAGAAGCGTTTCATGTGATCTTCTAACAAGCGTAGACCGCGAAACCTTCCCCGCAAGGCGAACATCAAGTTGCGATGTCCTATCGAAACGTTTTCGTAGACGTGCCTTGCACAAAGACAATTCCGGTCTAAAATTTCTAGGCTTTTTCGTCACGAGCGCGTGCCTCTCTCGGTTCGAGCTCCCTTATCAACGCATGAACCTTCCTTCCGATCCGTGCCCGTAAAATCAGACGCACAAACCGAAGACAGAGTTCCAACTGTCTCCTCCCCTTCCCCGCTTCATCCCGAAACGCAACCACTTACACCGTCGCCAGCGAGCAGTGATTCCGACTCCGATCTCGTCAGTGCCGACGGAATTCTTCAAATCTTGGGCAATCCCAGCCATCCGCTTGGGATGAAAGCCACCGAGATCGTCGAGCGCAGCGGTGCCGACAAAAAGACCCGTCATCGCGTCCGCCGTCTGCTCGCAGAGCTGCTCGAAGCCGGACAGATCGAGCGCGGTCCCGGCAAGCGCTACGCCATCGCGGGATCCGTTTCAGTAGAGACACCAGCGCCCGCAGCCAGCGCACCCAGCGCAGCCAGCGTTCCCAGCGCAGCCAGCGCACCCAAGCTGGCCAAGTCCGCCAAGAGCGCACCGCCACCTACCGTCGCAAAGCCAGAGCTTCCCGCCGACACTGTCTATGGAAGAATCCTGGTTCATCCTGGCGGCTTCGGCTTTGTGCAGCGCGACGACGGAGGCGACAACGTCTTCATCTCTGCGCGCTATCGCGGCGTCGCCATGGACCGGGACAAAGTCGCGCTCAAGGTCTGGCAAGGCTATCGCGGTCCCGAAGGTCGCGTCCTGTCCATCATCGAGCGTGGTCGCGCACGCATCACCGGCGTCATCGAATCCGCCGCCTATCCAGCGACGCTGCGCCCCGACGATCCTCGGATTCAGAACAAGGTATTTCTCGACGGAGAAGTTACCCGCAATCTGATTGGCAAGTCCGTCGTCGCGGAGATCACCGAATATCCACAGAGTGAGCGTGAGCCCATCAGCGCTCGACTGCTTGCGGTGCTGGGCGCGCCCGATGATCCCAAGACCGAGATCGCCAAGATCCTCGCGTGTGAAGAAGTCGAAGAGCGCTTTCCGCCCGCCGTCGAGTCTGAAGCGAAGACCGTTCCAGAGCATGTCTCTGACGCGGATCTCGTCGCTCGCGAAGATCTCCGCCATGTGCCGTTTGTCACGATCGATCCCGAGACTGCGCGTGACTTTGATGATGCGGTCTGTGTCGAAGAAGGACCGGAAGCGGATCAGCTCAGGCTGTGGGTTGCCGTCGCAGATGTCTCGCACTATGTCCGTCCCGGAACCGCAACCGATCGCGAAGCTGAGCGTCGCGGCGTGTCGGTCTATCTGCCCGATCGCGTGGTGTCGATGCTGCCGCTGCCGCTGTCGGCAGGAATCTGCTCGCTCAATCCCAAGGTCGAGCGGCTGGCGATGGTGGCACGACTGGACATTGATCGTCACGGCTTCGTCGTCGGAAGAAAGCTGATGGCGGCGGTGATTCGCTCACGCGCTCGCTTTGACTACGCCGGTGTCGCGACGGTGCTGTTTGGTCAGCCGTCGAGCCAGCATGATCACTATCTGCCGTTTTTGCCTCAGCTTCGGCTGCTGCAAGACGTGGCGGGACGACTGCGGGCGCAGCGCGATCGCCGAGGCGGACTCGACTTCGATCTGCCCGAAGCGAAGGTCATCTTGGCTGCCGACGATCCGCGCCTGGTGGTGACGGTGAAGCGCTCGCGAGCCGATGCCTTGGTGCGACGCGCGTATCAGATGATCGAAGATGCGATGCTGGCTGCAAACGAAGCCGTCGCGGAATACTTTGCGGAGCGCGGACTGGATGTGCTGTGGCGAGTGCATGCGCCGCCCCGTCGAGAACCGCTTCAGCGTCTGTCGGAGCTGGCCTACGGCTTTGGCTTCCCGGTCGATCCCGAAGCAGCGACGGAACCGCTCGCGCTGCGCACGTTCTTGGAAACGATCAAAGGCCAGCCGTGTGAGCGCTCGCTGTCGTATCTGGTGCTGCGCTCGCTCAACCAAGCGGTCTATTCCGTCGACAACGTCGGTCACTTTGGACTGGGCGCGCGTCGCTATCTGCACTTTACGTCGCCGATTCGTCGCTATCCCGACTTGGTGGTACATCGACTGCTGAAAGTCATCTTGCAGCAAGAGTCGCAGCCCGCCGGGAAGGTCTACGGTTCGTGGCCGCCGCGCAAAGAGATGAAAGAGTGGGCGACGGACTCATCGCTGCGTGAGCGTCGCGCGATGGAAGTCGAGCGTCAGGTCGTGGACCTGTATCGCGCGCTGCTGATGCGAGAGCGAATCGGCGAAGAGTTTGCGGGCATCGTCTCTGGTGTGACGAGCGCGGGTCTGTTCGTCGAGATCGATGATCCGTACGTCGAAGGCTTGGTGAAAAGCGATCGGCTCGACGAAGACTACGAGCTCAACGACAAGACGCTGCGCTACGAGACGCCGAAAAACGGTGCGAGCATTGGGCTCGGTGACTCGGTGCGCGTACGAATTGACTCGGTGTCGGTGCCGCAGAGACGAATCGAGCTGTCGCTGCTGAGCGCGCCATCGGCGAAGTCTGCCAAGTCGAAGCGATCCCGAGAGGAACGACCGATCAGTCCGAAAGAGCGATCCTATCGCGAGGACAAGCCGACGAAGGATCTGAAGCCAAGCAAAAGCCCAGCGACGGGAAAGGGCAAGCCAGCGACGAAGAAGGCTTCTCCAGGGACGAAATCGTCCAAGAAGCCGGCCAAGAAAGCCAGCGGCACAGCGACGAAAGAGCCGAAGAAAGCGTCCAAGCCCAAAGCGAAGAAGCCGTCCAAAGCGAAGAAGCCATCCTCATCGGTGAAGAAAGAAAAACCGAAGAAGCCGAAGGCAAAGCCCGCCGCTCGCACGCCGAAGACCTAGCGCTCCCAGCGAAACCAGGACTTTACAGAATCGCCGCTGCCGACTATGACAGCGGCCCATGGCGTCACGCCCTTCCAAGACCATTGAGACCTTCGCGAACCCACGTCCCGGTCGCGAATACGAAATCCGCTTCGACTGCCCGGAGTTTACCTGCCTGTGTCCTCTGACGGGGCAGCCGGACTTTGCGACGTTCACGATCACCTACATTCCCGACGAGCTGTGCATCGAGCTGAAGTCGCTGAAGATGTATCTGTGGTCGTTCCGCGACGAAGGCGCGTTCCACGAAAAGGTCACCAACCAGATTGCCGACGACATCATCGCGGCGATCAAACCCCGTCGGCTCCGCGTCGAAGGTGACTTTGCCGTCCGAGGCGGCATCGGCACCGTCGTCGTCGTCGATCACGAAGCCAGCTAGGACCCAACGTGGCGGGCCGAGGCAGACCCAAGACCGATTCGCTCCTGACCGCCCACGACGCTCCTTCTCTCTTCCCTAAGAAGAGTCCGCTTTTCTTTTCTGCGATTCAGCAGGCGCTGCTGACGTGGTTTCGCTCGGGACATCGCGATCTGCCGTGGCGAAAAGAGCGCGATCCGTACGCCATCTGGGTGTCGGAAATTATGCTCCAGCAGACCCGAACCGAGACGGTGAAGGGCTATTTTTCGCGCTTTATGGCGAGCTTTCCGACGGTGACTGCGCTGGCGAAAGCGCCGCTCGACGACGTGCTGTCGCACTGGAGCGGGCTTGGCTATTACTCGCGCGCACGCAACCTGCACAAAGCCGCGCAGCAGATTCTGACGCTCTTCGACGGACAGTTTCCGCACGATCCCGAAGCCATCGCCGCGCTGCCGGGCATCGGTCCGTACACAGCGGGCGCGATTCGCTCGATTGCGCTTGGACAAGCTGCGCCGATTCTCGACGGAAACGTCATTCGTGTGCTAAGTCGTCTGTTTTTACTTGACGAAAGGCCGGATTCGGCGGGTGGTAAGCGGATGTACTGGTCGCTCGCGGAGTCGCTGCTGCCGAAAGCGACGCTCGATACGCTGCCGAACGATCCCGGCGATCTCAACCAAGCGCTGATGGAGCTGGGCGCCACCGTCTGTCTGCCTCGACGTCCGATCTGTCTGACCTGTCCGCTCGCGACGCACTGCGAGGTTCGCCAGAGAGGCAATCCCGAAGACTATCCGCCCGCCAAGCCGCAGAAGGTCAGCCCAACGGTACGGATGGTGACGCTTTTGCTGCGCTGCGACGAAAACGTGCTGCTGCTTCGTCGTCCCGAGCTGGGGCTGTGGGGCGGACTGTGGGAACCACCGACGCTGGCACTGGAAGCAGAGGAAGCGGCTTTGACGGGACTTGCGCGGCTTGTGAAGACGGTCTTGGGCACGACTCTTCCCGTCGAAAACGCGCAGCCACTGACGGAGTTTGCGCACATCTTGACCCATCGCAACCTGCGCTTCTTTCCGTTTCTGCTTACGCTGCCCTCGCTGCCGCAGCTTCGGCTCGACGGATATCAGGCGCAGCGAGTCATCGATCCCAGCGAGCCGCAGGCGCTCGGTCTGTCGGCGTGGGTGACGGCGCTGCTCGCCAGGCTGCCAGATCCCGTCGAGCAGTCCGCGCCATCCGTCTGACGACTACATCCGCTCAGGTACCGAAATTCCAAGCAGCGACAGCCCGTGGCGCAGCGTCTGCGCAACCTGATCGAGCAGCCACAGCCTCGATGCACGCGCCGTCGGCTCTGCCTTGAGCACCGGCACTTCGTTGTAGAAGTTGCTGACGACGCCCGCCAGATCGAACAGGTATTCGCACAGGTGATGCGGACGAGCCGTTCGCGCCACCGTCTCGACCGCCGACGAAAAGTCGAGCAGCCGTCGCACCAGCCGTCGCTCCGCAGGCTCGGTGATCGTCACCGCGTCCGCCGTCGCCATGCCTTCCGTCGCTGCTCGCCTCGCAATCGATCGCAGCCGCGCATACGCATACTGCATGTACGGCGCGGTGTTTCCTTCGAGGCTCAGCGCCTTTTCAATGTCGAAGTTTATGTCCTGCGAGCGATCACGCGACAGATCGTTGTACTTGATCGCGCCAATGCCGACGACACGCGCCACCTCGGCCACTTCTTCGTCGGACAGATCCGCGTTCTTTTGCTTCGCCGCTGCGGCTGCGTGCTCCGTCGCCATGTCCAAGAACTCATCGAGGAGCGGCACATTGCCTTTTCTCGTCGAGCCCGTCGCGTAGTTGCCGTCTTGGTCCTTAAAGCGCATCGAGCCGAAGCTGATGTGTTCCAGCGAGCTGTCAAAGCCCATCTTCCGCGCGACGAAGAACACCTGCTGAAAGTGAAGCTGCTGCGGAATTCCGACGACGTAGAGCACTCGCTCGGGCTGATAGTCGCGCATGCGCTGCTCGATCGTCGCCAAGTCCGTCGTTCCATACAGAAACGAGCCGTCGGCTTTGCGAATCAACAGCGGCGCGGGCGCTCCATCGACGTTACAGACCACTGCGCCTCGGCTCTGCTCCGCGATGCCTTTTTGTAGCAGCTCCTCGACGAGCGACGCGAGCCGTGGATGATAGTGACTCTCGCCATAGACGGTATCAAACGACACCCCGAGCCGCGCGTAGGTCTTGTCAAACTCGGCGAGCGACACCGTCACAAAGCGCTTCCACAGCCGCAGGTTTTCTTCGTCGCCTTGCTGAAGCTTCGCCAGCTCTGCCCGCGCCGAGGCCAGCAGCGGTGTCACTTGCGCGCCCGCATCGTCGTCATCCTCATCGTCGCCAGCGTGAGTGGGACGCTGAAGCTTCAGGGAATCCGCCTGCGCTTTTTCGTCGGTGACAAACTTTTGATACAGCCGCACCAGCTCGCCGATGGGATCGCGCGCAAACGCTGCTTCGTCGAGCCACAGTCGATACGCGACGATCAGCTTGCCAAACTGCGTGCCCCAGTCGCCCAGGTGATTGTCCGCGACGACGCGATATCCAACGGCTGCGAACACTCGCTTGAGCGCATCGCCGATGATCGTCGAGCGAATGTGCCCAATGTGCATCGGCTTGGCGATGTTTGGCGACGAGTAATCGACGACGACGCACTTGCCCGCGTGAAGCTGTTCGACGCCGTGGTGCGAATCGCGCGCAATCTGCCCGAGGCAGTGCGCCAAAAACTCGTCTTTCAGAAAGACGTTGACGTAGCCTGGACCGGCAATCTCTGCTTTGGCGACGACGGGATGCTCGGCAATCGACGACAGCACAAGCTGCGCCAGATCACGCGGCTTCTGTCCAAGCGGCTTCGCAAGCTGGAGACAGGAGTTGACCTGCAAGTCGCCAAACTCAGGCTTTGAGGCGGGAAGGAGCGAAAGCTCCGTCGGAATGGCAGCGTTTCCAGGGAACTTGTCGGAAAGAGCCTGCGCGGCCCGTCGACCAAGCTCCGCACAGGCTGCCGAAAGAGACATCGGCATAACAGTCGAGCTAGACATGCGCGGAGCCTAGCAAATCGCCGCGTGAGCCGAAAGTTTTGTATCGGTCACAGCGACGACAGAATCAAGCCAGGCGACGGAGACGAGCAGCAGCGTCGCTGAGCACATCATCAGGCTTGGCAAAGCAGAAGCGCAGCATGGTTTCTCCGACGGGATCTTGATAGAAGCTGGTGCCCGAGATCGCGGCAATTCCCACTTCGTCGAGCAGCTTCATCGCAGCCTGTCGGCTCGTCGCACAACCCAGCTTTCGCACATCGGCCAGCACGTAATACGCTCCGGCGGGCCAGTATGGACGCAGTCCCGCATCCTCGAGCGCGGAGCACAAAATATCGCGCTTGCGCTGATACATCGCCGACAGCTCGTCGTAATACGGTCGCGGCGTCTCGATCATCCCAGCGAGCGATCCAAGCTGTAGCGGCGTCGGAGCGCAGACGTACAGCAGATCGTGGGCAATCGCGATGCGACTCGCAGCCTCGGCGGTGGTCGTCAAATAACCGATGCGCCAGCCGGTGATCGAAAACGTCTTCGACAGCCCGGTCAGCGTCACACAGCGAGAGCGCATCTGCGGAAGCTGCTGAAGCGGCAAGTGACGCTTTCCATCGAACACGATGTGCTCGTAGATCTCGTCGCAGAACGCAATCAGGTTGTGGCTCTGACAGAAGTCGGCGAGCAGTTCTCGCTCGGCTTCCGACAGCACTTTTCCGCCCGGATTCGACGGGGTGCAGATCACAATCGCGCGGGTCTTGCTCGTCACAGCTCGCTCGAGCGCTTCCCGTTCAATCTGCCACGTCGGCGGCACCAGCGGCACCAGCACCGGCACAAGCCCGAGCGACAGCACCGTGTTCAAGTGATAGCCGTAGTACGGCTCAAACAGGATGATCTCGTCGCCCGGCTCACACAGCGCCAGGATGCTCGCCGCAAAGCCGCCCGTCGCTCCGCTCGTGATCACAACCTCTGAGCTGGGATCGTAGGACACGCCGTACAGCGTCTCGACTTTGCGCGCAACCGCTTGCCGCAGCTCTGCGATGCCCATCGGGTGCGCGTAGGTCGCAATGTGGTCTTCGATGGCGCGAATCGCTCCGCGCGCAACGGGCTCCGGCGTCGGCAGATCACAAACGCCCTGCCCCAGGTTGATTCCCCCTTTGGCCTGACACGCGATGGTCATCGCGCGAATGTCAGAAATTGCCAGCTTGGCGAGTCGAGAACCTATCCGCATCTTGCCAGTCTATCACGACGAGCGCCGACGCCCATAGCGCCATGCCGCGACGATGACCACGCCAAACAGAAGCGCCAGCCCAAGCTGGAGTCCGTGATGTCGCAGCAGATAGCGCAGATGGCCTCGGTGAAAGCGCCGAGGCGGACCTTGCGGATCGGTCTGGATCTCTCCGACGGGATTGCGATCGATCGGCAGCGTCACACGATCAAACGGCAGCCCTTGCGGCGACTGCGCGCGCACCGAAATGACGACGCGATCAGCCTGGGGACGAAGCTCGATCATGACGTAGTGATGCACGGACTCGTAGCGCTGCAGCGCGGGCTCGTCGGGCTGACCACACGGCGACCGATCGTAGAGCTTGGCCCCGCCGCCGCCCGTGACAAAGTACGGCACGCCGTTTCGCTCCAGCCGCTCATACGCGTGA
>WBZX01001966.1_pt1 | contig 14599 bp, 9 predicted proteins | sample 5204211 | NCBI WGS metagenome assembly WBZX01 (sample SAMN12344362, study PRJNA552823) | activated sludge metagenome | biome: Activated sludge suspended growth; feature: Nitrification reactor; material: Wastewater; isolation source: activated sludge from nitrification reactor of wastewater treatment...
CGGCTCGTTCCGCAACGCGCTGTTCGCCGACCTGCCCGAGCGCCACCGCTGGCTCTGGGCTTGGTCGAGCATTGCAGCCGTGACGACGGTGGTCTGCAACTCCCGCCGCACCGAGGCCGATGCCGCCCTCCGCTGCCGCCGCGATGCCCGCATTCTCTATGTGCCCAATGTGGTCCAGGTCTTCCCGCAAGCAGAGCTCGCCGCATGGCGGCGTGAATGGCGAGAGAGCCTCGGCATCGCCGACGGGCAGGTCCTCGTCCTCGGCGTTGGCCGCTTGTCACCGCAGAAGAACTTCACCCGGTTCATCGACGTCGTCCGCGAGGTGGCCTCCCGAACACCTCGCATCGTTGCCGCCATCGCGGGCAGCGACATGGGGTGCGGCGACGCGCTGGCCGCCCGCATCGCCGCCTCGGGTCTCGACGACCGCATCCGCCTCCTCGGCCGCATCGACCACGCGCATCGCCTCATGGCCGCGGCCGATATTTTCCTCCTCACCTCCGACTTCGAGGGCACGCCCAACGTCGTGCTCGAGGCCATGGCCGCCGGCGTGCCTTGTGTCTCCACGCGGGTCGACGGCGTCGCCGATCTCATCGAGGACGGCGTCACAGGCCTGCTTGCCGCCCAGGACACGAGCGAGCTCGCCGCCGCCGTCTCGCATTTGGCCGGAAGCGAGCCGGCCCGGCGCCGCATCGGCTCCGCGGCGCGCGCCGCGATCGAGGGCTATCCGCGCCCCAGCGAGCTCATCCGCCGTCTTTGGGCACTGTGCGAAAGCGCCCCCACCGGCCAGTAAGCGGAGCAGCCGATGCGCTTGGCCTTATTCCTCGACCAAGTGTTCTGGACGGACGGCGGCGTCATCTCCAGCGACGAGTCCTATGTCTTGTTCCCCGCGAGCTTCGCCGCCGTCACCACTGGGATCGACATCGTCGGCCGCGCCGCGCCGGCTCCCGGCCGCGCTCCCTATGTGCTCGACATGCCGGGTGTCTCGGTCCTCACTCTGCCCCACTATCCCTCGCTCTGGAGCATGGCTCGCGGCATCGCCTCGGCGCCCCGCATCCTCTCCGCCGCCACGAGGATCATCGAGGCCAATGCCCGCCGCTGGGATTACGTGCTGATCTCCGGCCCCCATCCGGTCGGCCAGTGGTTCGCCCGTTGCTGCATGTCGCACGGTCTGCCGGTGGCTCTCGTCGTGCGCCAGAACCTCGCCGAGCAGATGGGCACGCGCCGCGGCTGGAAGCGGCCCGCCGCCGTCGCGGCCGCGCATCTGCTCGAATGGGACTTCCTGCGCCTCGCCCGCGGGCGCCCCGTCTTCACCGTCGGCGAGGCGATGGCGCGCCGCTACACCCGCGTCAGCCACAGCGTGCATCCCCACTTCGCGAGCCTCATCGACGATGCGCAGTTTGAGCGCCTGTCCGCGCGCGCCGGAAAGGGAGAGCCCCGCCGCCTTCTCTACGTCGGCCGCCTGGAAGCGGAGCGGGGCCACGAGATCCTCTTCGACGCCATGGCCCAACTGCGCTCGCGCGGCCTCGACGTCGCGCTCGATATCGTCGGCTCAGGTCCGCTCGAGCGGCACCTGCGGCAACGCGCGGCCGATCTGGGCCTTGCCGGCAGCATCGCCTTCCATGGCTACGTGCCGTACGGCCCCGCGCTGTTCGAGCTCTATGCCCACGCCGGAATCTTCGTCCTCCCCTCGTTCAGCGAGGGCTTCCCGCAAGTTCTCAACGAGGCGCTGTCCGCCGGTCTCGCAATCGTCGCCAGCGCCGTCGGCGGCATTCCCGACGTCCTCGCCGATCGCCACACCGCGATGCTCGTGCCGCCCGGCGATCCCACGGCCCTCGCCACGGCCATCGCCGCGCTCGTCTCCGATCCGGCGCTACGCGGCCGCCTCGCCGCCGCCGGCCGCGACCTGATGCGCACCAACACGCTCGAATTCAATCGTTCCCGTATCCTGGGAGTGCTCCGCGATGACATCGCCAGCCGGTCTCGCTCCACGCCGATCCGCGCTGACGGGCCAGCGCTCGCCGCCGTCGGATCGTCCATCCGTCGCAATCGTCGTCCCGATCTTCAATGAGATCGCCCATATTGACCGGCTCGCGCTCGAGCTCGCCACCCAGGACTATCCCGGCCCCGTCGAGATCTACCTCGTCGACGGCGGCTCCACCGACGGCACCAGGGACAAGATCGGCGCCATCGCGGCCTCCGATCTTCGCTTTCACGTGCTCGACAACCCGCGCCGCTTGCCCGCCGCCGCCCTCAACATCGCCATAGCGGCCTCGCACTCCGACATCGTCGCCCGCCTCGACGCCCACGCGCGGTACGCTCCCGACAACATCCGCCGCGCCGTCGAGACGCTCCTTGCCACCGGCGCTGGCGGTGCCGGTGGCCATCTGCTCCCCGGCCCTGGCGCCACGCTCATGGGCCGCGCCATCGCCGCCGCCCACTTGAGCCCCCTGGGTGTCGGCGTCGCTCCGTTCCGGCGCGAGCACTGCTCCGGCTGGGTCGAGACCGTCTGGAACGGCTGCTATTGGCGTCATGTCATCGAGCAAGTGGGCCCCGTCCGCGAGGATCTGCCCCGCGCCGAGGACAACGACCTCAACGCACGCATCCGCCACCTCGGCTACGGGCTCTATCTGTCGCCCGCGATTCGCGCCGCCTATCAGCCGCGCGCGACACTCGCGGGCCTCTGGCGCCAGCACTTCGCCAACGGCCTCGGCGTAACTCGAGCCCTGTGGGAGAACCGCGCCGCCGTGGGGCCCCACCACCTCGCGCCGCTGGCTCTCGTGCTCGCGCTCCTGCTCCCGTCATTGGCCGCGCTCGTCTGGCCGCCGGCCGCATGGCTCGCCGCCGCGGCGGCCCTCGCTTACGCCGCGCTGCTCGTCATCGCCGTGCTGCTGTCCGCCCGCCGGGAATCGAGCCCCCACCTGCTGTTGCTGCCATTGGCGCTTGCCGTCATCCACGTCGGTTACGGCATCGGCGAGCTCTTGGGCTTGCTGGCCAGCGTGCGCCGTCTCCGCTCCACACGTCCTCTCGAGAGCCCCGCATGAGGTCAGTCCGGCCCAGCCAAGGCGACGCGCGCCAGCGGTTCGCGCTGAACGTCCTCACGAACGTGGCCTACGTCGTGCTCGTTTCCGCAGTGATGCTGGCCTACGTCCCGTTCCTCGTGAAGAGCATCGGCATCGCCGCGTTCGGTATCGTGCCGCTTGCGCAGTTGCTCGTGCAGTACGCCGCCACGGTGACGGAGAGCCTCGCCACCGCCATCAGCCGCTACTTGACGATCGATCTCAACCGCCGCGACTGGCCGGCCGCCAATCGTACCTTCAACACCGCGCTCGCCGTCACCATGGCCGCCGCCGGCATCCTCCTGCCCTTGGTGATCGCCTTGACCTGGGCGTTCCCTGCGCTGTTCCAGGTGCCGCCGGGGCTCGAGGCTCAGTCGCAACTGGTCTTCGCCTGTGTCGGTCTGAGCTTCGTCGCCTCGATGCTGGAAGCCAGCTTCACCGTCTCCGCCCAGGCGCTTCACCGCTTCGATCTGCGCAACGCGCTGCTCGCGACTGTCGTGCTGACGCGCGTCGGCACCGTCGTCGCCGCCATGAGTCTGCTGGTGCCCCAGCTCTGGCTCGTCGGGCTCGGATTCCTGGTCTCGGCGGTGGTCTCGCTTGCCGGAAGCTGGTGGCTGTGCCGCGTCATCACGCCCGAGCTGCGCATTGATCTCAGTCTCGCCGACCGCTCGCGCTCGGGCGATCTCCTGGCCTTCGGCGGCTGGGCCATCGTCAACCGGACCGGGATGGTGCTCTTCCTGACCGCCGATCTGATCATCATCAACACGCTGCTGGGACCTGTGGCCGGCGGCCAGTTCGCGGCCCTGATCCTCTTTCCCGAGTTGATACGCTCGTTCTCGGAGACGATCGGCTCGGTGCTCAGTCCTGTCATCATGGGTCGCTACGCGCTGTCGGACCATCGCGGACTTCACTCACTTGCCGGCCGGACGGTGCGCTTGTTCGCGATCGGTCTCGCCCTTCCGGTCGGGCTTCTCTGCGGCTTGGCCGGACCGCTGCTCGCGGTCTGGCTCGGACCCGAGTACCGCCATCTGAGCCTGCTGCTCGTCATCATGGTCGCGCCGCTCGCCATCAACCTCGCGACGCTTCCGCTGTCCTATGTGCTGAGCAGCTACGGCAAGCTGAGGGTCCAGGGCCTGATGACGATCGCGCTCGCCGCCTTGAACATCGCCCTCGCCATCGCCGTCGCCCGCTGGACCGCCTGGGGAGCCGTCGGCGTCGCCGCGTTGTCCGGCGCCCTCCTCGCCGTTCGCAACCTCGTCTTCCTGTCGAGCTACTCCGCACGGATCATGGGGCGGCCGATGGCAACCTTCTACTATCCCGTCCTCCGCGGCGTGCTGGCGATGATTCTCATCGCGGTGGCCGCTCATTACATCGCGAGTGTCCTGGGTCCGGCAACCCTGCTCGAGCTGGCGGCTCTCGGTCTGCTGCTCGTCGCCGCGATCTTGCCGGTCCTCTACGGGCTCGCTCTCGATCGGGCCGATCGCGTCTTCCTGCGACGCCTGATCCCGCTCCGCCTGAGGCTCAGACTGCCGCGCCTGCATCGGCTCGGCCCGTCGGAGCGGCCGGCATGATGGACATCTTCCAGCGCCGTCCATTCTGGCTCGTGACCAGCGTGGCACTGGCCCTGCCTCTATTTGCCGGACTTCTTCTCGCGCGGATTGGTCCGGAAGCCCCTCTGGTCTTGATTGCGCTGGCCGCCGGCACGGCAATCGCCATCGTCCTCGTCCACCAGCCGTTCCTGACGCTGTGCATCGCCCTCGTGGCGCGCATGCTGCCCGATCAGTTCCGCTTCGAGCCGGTGTACTCCGTCGCGGGCTATGCACTGGTCGTGCTGGCGCTCGCGGCCTGGGGCCTCGACGTGGCGACCAGAAGGCGTCGCATGGTCGTCGACGAGGTCACGGTCCTCTTCGCCATCTACATCGCCTGGAGCACGGTGACGCTGCTCTGGGCCGCCGATCCCATGAAGGGAACGCGCTGGCTCGGCACCTACGTCATCGGCTGGGCGCTGATGTTTCTGGTGATCAACCAGGTCCGCTCGCTCAGGGACATCGACGGCATCATGCGTGTCCTCGAGTTCCTCGGCTGGCTCAACATCCTGATGGGACTATGGGTGATCGCCACCAAGGGCATCGATTTCGGTCATCGCCTGAAGGTGTTCAACGCCAATGAGAACCAGTACGGGATTTTCCTGCTCCTCTTCCTGCCGGGAGCCATCTGGCCCGTTCTGCGCGCCGAGGAAAGCCGGCGCCGGACGAGGATGCTGCTCAGCATCGCCTACATCGCCTGCACGCTGATGCTGATCGCGCTCAGCGGCTCTCGCGGCAGCGCCATCTCTCTGGTTCTGCTGCTGCTCGCCTTCTGGTTCTGGCAGCCGACGCGCCCGTGGGCGCGGGTGGGAGCCGGGATCGTCCTGGTGATCCTCGCCGTGGCGCCGATGATGTTCGAGGTCATTCTGCGCCGCTTCGAAACCCACGAGGTGGAGGCATTCGGCGGCCGCGAGATCCTCTGGCAGGCGAGCACCACGCTGATCAATGATTTCGCCTGGACCGGTGTCGGCGCAGGAAATGGTCCGCAGGCCCTGCACAAATACATCGCCTCCCTCACCAGCTACTACAATTACCGCAGCGATTTGCCCGGCCACAATCCATTTCTGGAAGTCGGTATCCAATCCGGCTACCTCGGCATGCTGCTTTATTGCGCGGCAATTTTCGCGGCGGCCATCAGGTTCGCCCGCGCCAGGACGCGGCCTCTGTTGCGCGACGGCCCGATGCGCGGCTACTTCCCGCTCGTGCTCGCGGCGGCGATCGGCTACGCGATCTCATGGGTGAAGAGCGGCGGCATGGAGAACGACCCGAGTCTCTTCCTGCTTCTGGCGCTGCTCTTGATCCCATCCGCCATGGAGGAGGCCAGCGCGCCGGACCGGACGACCCGCAGCCGGAACGCAATGGCGGCAGCCAGCCGCGATACCCGTCGAGCTGCTCCGGCGAGCACGCAGTGACAGCTGCGTTCCTGCGACCGGAAATGCAAAGCGCTGCATTTCCGCATTGCCCATATGCGACATAAATTAGCCATTCCGAACCGGCATTCGAGCTCAGGGCGGGAATTCAACCGAGGGGCTGATTATGAAAAGAATGCACACCACCCAAAACTTGAGCTTCGCCCAGCTGGGTGAGATTTTCGACGATGCGACTACGCGCATGGTGGGCGGCATCAACGACGCCAACAGGAACGTCGTCCTCGACGACCTCACCCGCGTTCAGGATGGCCTGACCAAGCTGCTCGCGACGCAGCCCGAGCAGTTCACCGGAACCGCCGGCATCCACGCGCAGAACGTCATCGACCAGCTCAACCTCGAGAAGCAGGCCATCGCCACCGCCGGCAGCGACCCGTTCGCCGCCAAGTACATCAACGACGTGCAGCGCGATCTGATCGACATCGTCCAGGGCGACGAGCAGCTGGTGACGCTCGCCACGCAGAACGGCCACAACGGCTTTGCCCCTGTCCCGGACCTGCTGGTCCCGCCGGCGCCGTTCGTCGGCAGCGCCGAACAGACCGAGTTCATGAAAGGATTCATCACCACGACCCAGGATTTCGCCGATCGGGCCATCAAGCTTGCCGATAACGGCGGCAGCCAGGCCGACATCCAGCAGCTCGTCGGCGAGGTCCAGACCTACAACGAGCAGGCGAACGCTTTCACGATGGCCCAGGGCGGCCTCTATTCGGCGCGCTTCGACAACGAGTTCGCCGGCAACGGCGTCAACGGCACCGCCTCCCGTGCGCTCATCGACGGTCTTCAGACCGGCAACGCCGACAAGGTCCACGCCGCCGCCGAGGTTCTCGTCGCCAATGCCGGCGACGTCGCCTCCAACATGCTGCCCAACGGCTCCACACCGGTGTCCACGGGCAATGGCATCCCCGACCAGATCACCACTCTGGCGCAGGCCGGCACCGTCTTCAACGACGCCACGGCCAAGCTCGTCGGCGGGGTCTACGCCGGCAACCAGCAGTCGATCCACGACGATCTGACCGCCGCCCGCCAGGGCGTCCTCGACATGCTCGACGCCGGCACATTCACCGGCAAGGACAAGGCCGCAGCGACCCGCGTCGCCGGGCTTCTCGACAAGGAGGTGGCTCTCGTCGACGCCGCCGATCCTGTCGGCGGCGCCAGCCCGCAATTGAACCAGCTCCACGCCAAGGTCATCGGCATCGTGCAGGGCAATACCACCCTCGCCGAGGCGGCGAACGCCGACGGCGCGGCCGGCTTCATGGCGCTGCCGGGCACGCTCGGCAAGGGAGCCGGCGCCATCGCTCAAGCCGGCGGCAGCGGACACGGAAACGGGCACGGCTTCGACCTCGCCGCAAACGACGCAGCGGCCGATCCGCTCGGTCACGTCTTCGGCGGCCACGGCCACGGTCATTTCCAGCACGGCTGAAACCGCGACAGCAACTCTGGCCACGGCTTGATACAACGATGCTGGAACGCCTGCCCCACGAGATCGGGGTGGCGCTGCGGGCCTGCCGCCGTCATGTCCTGACGGCGGCCGCCTTCAGCCTCGCCTTGAACCTGCTGCATCTCGCGGCGCCTCTCTACATGATGCAGGTCTATGACCGCGTCATCTCGTCGGGCAGCCGCACGACGCTCGCGGTCCTCACCCTCATCGTGCTCGCGGCTTATTTTGCCCTTGCCGCCCTCGACCGCGCCCGCTCTGGCGTCCTCGCCGCTGCGAGCCTGAGGCTGGATCGCCATCTCGCCGGTCCCGTCTTCGCCGCCATGCTCGCCGATGCAAATCGCTCTGGAGCGCGACGCGCCGAAGCCATGCGAGATCTGGATACGTGCCGGCATCTCGTCTCCGGCCACGCCATGACGGCGATGTTCGATGTGCCGTGGCTGCCGCTCTACGTCCTCATCGGCTTCCTGCTGCACTGGTCCATCGGCATCTTTACCGTGCTCTCCGCAGCGGTGCTCGTCGCCGTCGCAGTCGCAACCGAGCTGCACGTCCGCCCCGCATCCCGCGCCGCGCATGCCCACGCCTCGTCGTCGGGCGCCTGGGCCGAGGCGGCACTGCGCAACAGCCACGCGGTCCGCGCCATGGCGATGCTTCCCGGCCTCATGCGGCGCTGGGGACGCGAGCGCAACGACGCCGTCGTCCACCATCACGAGGCCGGTGACCGCACCCAGCGCATGACCGCGCTCGTGCGCTTCCTGCGCCTCGCCATGCAATCGCTGGTCCTGGGTCTCGGCGCCTGGCTCGTCATCGAGCATTCGGCCACAGCCGGCGCCATTTTCGCGGGCTCGCTGCTGCTCGGCCGCGCCCTGCAGCCGGTCGAGCAGGTGATCGCCCAGTGGCAGTCGATCCTCGCCGCCCGCGCCGCCTTCGAGCGCCTGACCGCGCTGCTCTCCTCGCACCATGCGCTCGCCGCCGGTGCCCATGCCGCCAGTACACATGCCGCTGCGCATGACCCGGCAGCCGGGCATCGCCTCGTCGCCGACGGCGTATCCGTCATGGTGCCCGGCCACCCCGCCCCGATCCTCTCGAGCATCAGCTTCGCCATCGAGCCCGGAGCGGCGGTCGGACTGGTCGGCCCCTCCGGCGCCGGCAAGTCGACCCTCGTCCGCCTCCTCGTCGGCGCCACCGACCCCATGCGCGGCAGCGTCACGCTCGGAGGCCTCGACATCGCCTGCTGGGTCGAATCGTACGGCGAGCCGGCCATCGGCTACGTGCCGCAGGAGATCGAGCTGTTCGACGACACCATCGCCGCCAACATCGGCCGCTTCGGCCAGGCCGCCGATGGCGATATCGTCCGCGCCGCCCAGATCGCCGGTGCCCACGACATGATCGCGGCCCTGCCCGCCGGCTACCTGACCCGCGTCGGCGAGGGCGGCCTCGCGCTGTCCGGCGGCATGCGCCAGCGCATCGCCCTCGCCCGCGCTGTTCTCGGCCGCCCGCGGCTCGTCGTCCTCGACGAGCCGAGCTCCAACCTCGATAAGGCGGGCGAGGCGGCTCTCGCCCGGTGCCTCGCCCATCTCAAGGCCCAGGGCACCACCGTCGTCATCGTCTCGCACAAGTCCAGCACCACCGCTCTCGTCGACGAGTTCCTCGTCCTCATCGACGGCCGCCTCCAAGCAGCCGGCTCGCGCCAGGAGGTCGTCGGCCGCCTCTCCGCCGCAACCGTGACCGCTCCAGCGGCGGCGCCCCGCCGTCAGACGGGAGCGGGCCTGCGCCGCGCCGGCCAACGGCACGCACAGTGAGAGAGGCCTGCCGATGAGCGCCGTCGTTCACCTGCCCCCGCCGCTGCCGCCCGCCCGTGTCGCTCGTCCCGAGCGCCCCGATGACGACGCTTTCGCCGCCGCCCGCCGCGGCTGGCTCGTCATCGCCGCCTTCTTCGGCGTCCTCGGCCTCTGGTCGCTGCTCGCGCCGCTCGACGGGGCCATCATCGCCGAGGCGGTGGTCAAGGTCGAAGGCAACCGCAAGCCCATTCAGCACCTCGAGGGCGGCATCGTGCGCCAGGTCCGCGTCCACGACGGCGATGCCGTTGGCGCCGGAGACACCCTGATCGTGCTCGACGACGCACAGGCGCGCGCCGAGGTCGAGGTGCTCGACAAGCTCGCGACAGTGCTGCTGCTCACCAGGGCGCGACTCGAGGCCGAGCAGGAGAGCCGCGCCGAGATCGTCCTGCCGCAACCGCTGGCGGGACGCTTCGCCGAGCCGGTCGTGGCCGAGACGCTGCGCCGCCAGACGGCCGAGCTCGCCACCCGCCGGCGCGAGCAGGAGGGGCAGTCTCGGCTCATCGCCGAGCGCATCGCCCAGATCGAATCCCAGGTCACCGGCGCCCGTGCCCAGCTCGACGGCCTGGAGCGCCAGCGCATCTCCATCCGCAAGGAGCACGAGAGCCTCAGCCCGCTCCTCGAGCGCGGCATCGTCACCCGCGGGCGGCTGATCCAGCTCGAACGCAGCCTCGCCGCCCTCGACGGCCAGGCGGGTGAGACCCAGGCCGCCATTGCCCGCGCCGAGCAGGCCATCGCCGAGCAGCGCCAGATCGAGGTGCAGAGCCGCACCCAGCGCGCCGCGGCGCTGGCTCAGGAGCTCCGCGACACCGAGATGCGCCTGGCCGAGGTGTCCCCGAAGCTCGCCAATGCCCGCGCCGTCCACGCCCGCACCATCGTCAAGGCCCCCTACGCCGGGCGCGTCGTCGGTCTCAATGTCTTCGCCGTCGGCGCCGTCATCGGCCGCGGCGAGCGCCTGATGGACATCGTGCCCGAGGGCCAGTCGCTCGTCGTCGAGGCCCGGCTCGCGGTGGAGGACGTCGGCGAGGTCTCGCCCGGAGCCGCCGCCGAGGTCCGCCTGACGGGCTACAAGCAGCAGACCACGCCGCCCCTCGCCGCCGCGGTCACCCATGTCTCCGCCGACCGCCTCACCGAGGAGCGCTCGGGCCGACCCTATTATCTCGCCGAGGTGCGCATCGGCGCTGGCGCACTCGCGGCGACGCCCCAGGTCCATTTGCAGCCGGGCATGCCCGCGTCGGTGACGATCCCGACCTCCTCCCGTACCGCATTCCAGTACCTCACCGCCCCGCTCCGCGCCTCGTTCCACGCCGCGCTGCGCGAGCGCTGAACGATCCCTCACGTCCCGCAGAAAGTCTGCCGCACGATTTCTTCCGGCTTCGGCGGCAGCGCGTACCGCGCCGCCCCAGGCTGCTCGTCGAAAGGCCGTGCCAGCACCGCCAGCAGCCGCTCCAACGGTCCAGCGTCTCCATTCTGCTCGGCCGCGGCGAGCACCTCCTCGACCAGATGATTGCGCGGGATGTACAGCGGATTGGCGCCGAGCATCAGCCGCTGCCGCGCGCCCGCCTCGCCCTCGCCTTCCTCGCCGAGCCGTGCTCGCCAGCGGTCGACCCAGGCATCGATCCCGGCGCGGTCGGCAAACATGGCCCCGAGACCACTCGCGTCGTTCTCCGCCCTTGCCAGCTCCCGGAAGGTCAGCGTGTGATCCGCCTCCGCCGCCGACATCAGCTCCAATAGATCCTTGATCAGCGCCGCGTCGCCGTCGCGCGCCGTCATCAGCCCCGTCTTGCGCCTGAGCCCGGCGAGATAGGCGGCGTCGAACCGCGGCCCGAAGCCGGCCAGCACCTGCTGCGCCTTCTCGACCGCCTTCGCCTCCTCGCCGTCGAGGAGACCGAGCAGGCATTCGGCGAGCCGCGTCAGATTCCACAGCGCGATGCGCGGCTGGTTGGCGAAGGCATAGCGCCCCATCTGGTCGATCGAGCTGAACACGGTCGCGGGATGGTAGGCGTCCATGAAGGCACAAGGGCCGAAATCGATCGACTCGCCAGAGATGGCCATGTTGTCGGTATTCATGACGCCATGGATGAAGCCGATCAGCAGCCAGCTCGCCACCAGCTCGGCCTGCCGCGCCACGACGTGCTCGAGGAAGGCGAGATATGGGTTCTCGGCGCCCGCGCACTCCGGATAGTGCCGCGCGATGGCATAGTCGGCGAGCACGCGCACCGCCTCCCCGTCACCCCGCGCCGCGAAGTACTGGAACGTGCCGACGCGGATGTGGCTCGCGGCCACGCGCGTCAACACCGCGCCGGGCAGCCGCCGCTCGCGCAGCACGATATCGCCCGTCGTCGCCACCGCCAGCGCCCGCGTGGTCGGGATGCCGTGCGCGTTGAGCGCCTCGCCGATGATGAGCTCGCGCAGCATCGGCCCGAGCGCCGCCCGCCCATCGCCAGACCGCGAGAACGGCGTCGGCCCGGAGCCCTTGAGCTGAATGTCGCGGCGGCGGCCCCGAGTGTCGATGACCTCGCCGAGCAGCAGCGCCCGGCCGTCGCCGAGCTGCGGCGCGAACCCGCCGAACTGGTGCCCCGCATAGGCCTGCGCCAGCGGCTCCGAACCCGCCGGAGCACGATTCCCAGCAAGGATTGCCGCGCCATCCTTGGTGCGCAGGAAATCGGCGTCGATGCCGAGCTCCTCGGCGAGCGCCGCGTTGAGATGAAAGAGACCGGGCTGCGCCACCGGACTCGGAGCCAGCCGGACGTAGAACCGCTCCGGCAGGCGCGCGTAGGTGTTGTCGAACCGGAACGCCTCGCCCTCGCGCCGCGCGCTCGACGGGCCGATGTCCTGCATGCTGGCGGCCAAGGCTCGCTCCCTATTTCCCTACTCGAATGCAAGGAAATGGCAGCCCGCAGCGGTTCGCGCAACCCTCGCCTTGGACCGGCTCCCACCGACGACCGCAGGCTGGCATGCCAGATCGGGCAGGATTGAGAGTAGGTGCAATAGATTTGGAGCAATGCTTCGCCGCCTCCCCCGGCTAGAATACGCTAGTCTTGTGCCGGGCACCCAGCCTGCTCACCTGTTTCTCGTCCTTGCCTACGCCGCCGCGGCCGCGGGCGGCGTCCCAATCCACGGAGCTTGCATGATGATGGAAAGAGGACCCGCGATCGGCTCCCTGTCGCGCGCGTCGATGGCCTATGTGCTCGCCGGTGGCCGCGGCAGCCGCCTCATGCAGCTGACCGACCGTCGCGCCAAGCCGGCCGTCTACTTCGGCGGCAAGTCGCGCATCATCGACTTCGCGCTCTCGAACGCGCTCAACTCCGGCATCCGCCGCATCGGCGTCGCCACGCAGTACAAGGCGCACAGCCTCATCCGACACCTGCAGAGCGGCTGGAACTTCTTCCGCCGCGAGCGCAACGAAGGCTTCGACGTGCTGCCCGCCAGCCAGCGTGTGGCCGGCGCCGACTGGTACGCCGGCACCGCCGACGCGGTCTACCAGAACCTCGACATCATCAAGGATTACGCCCCCGAGTTCATCGTCCTGCTGGCCGGCGACCATATCTACAAGATGGACTACGAGAAGCTGCTCCTGCAGCACGTCGAGAGCAAGGCCGACGTCACCGTCGCCTGCATCGAGGTGCCCAGTGCCGAGGCCGAGGCCTTCGGCGTCATGCGCATCGACGACAAGGACCGCATTCTCGACTTCATCGAGAAGCAGAAGAGCCCGCCCGAGATGCCCGGCAAGCCGGGCATCTGCCTCGCCAGCATGGGCGTATATGCCTTCTCGACCAGGTTCCTGTTCGACGAGCTCGAGCGCGATGCCGCCAACCCCAACTCATCGCGCGACTTCGGCAAGGACATCATTCCCCACATCGTCAAGAACGGCAAAGCCATCGCGCATCACTTCTCGCGCTCGTGCGTGCGCGCCGAGAAGAACCAGGCCGTCTACTGGCGCGACGTCGGCACGGTCGATGCCTACTGGCAGGCCAACATCGATCTGACGGAGGTCGTCCCCGACCTCGATCTCTACGACCAGGAATGGCCGATCTGGACCTATGCCGAGATCACGCCGCCAGCCAAGTTCGTGCATGATGTCGACGGTCGCCGCGGCCAGGCCGTGCAGTCCCTGATCTCCGGCGGCTGCATCGTCTCCGGCTCGAGCGTTCGCCGGTCGCTGCTGTCGACTGGCGTGCGCGTCCACTCCTACGCCAGCGTCGAGAACGCCGTCGTCCTGCCCTACGTCCGCGTCGGCGAAGGCGCCCACCTGAAGAACGTCGTCATCGACCGCGGCGTCTTCATCCCTCCCGGCCTCATCGTCGGCGAGGATCCCGAGCTCGACGCCGCCCGCTTCCATCTCTCGCCCGGCGGCATCAGCCTGATCACCCAGGACATGATCGACCTGCTCGCCGCCAAGGCGTGACGAAGGGAGGCAGGGGAGTGCCTTACTCCCTGCTCCCTTTCCCGGCCCTGGCCACCACGCCCCCGGTCAGCGGCTCGCCGACTCCCGTCGTGCCCGGATAGGTCAGCGGCAGTCCGGCGAGCGAGCGCACGGCGAGATAGGCCCACGCCTCCGCCTCGATCGCGTCGCCGTCGAGACCCACCGCCTCCGCCGGCACCACGGCGGCGCCCATGTGCCCGGCGATGGTCGCCATGAGCACCTTGTTGCGCCGGCCGCCGCCGGTGACCACCCACAGCCGCGGCTCCTCCGGGAAATGCTCGCGCGACTTCGCGATCGCGTTGGCCGTGAACGCCGTCAGCGTCGCCGCGCCGTCCTCCGTCGACAGATGCTGGATCACGCCCACGTCGAAGGCGTTGCGGTCGAGCGACTTCGGCGGCAGCGCCGCGAAGAACGGATTCCGGATCAGCGCGTGAAGCCCGTCATGGTCGACGCGCCCCTCGCGCGCGCAGGCGCCGTCGCGGTCCATCGGCTGCTCGCGGTGCTTCATCATCCAGTCGTCGATCAGGGCATTGCCGGGCCCCACGTCGAACGCGATCAGCCGCCCGTCGCGGCCGATCCAGGTGACGTTCGCCACGCCGCCGATGTTGAGCACGGCGACCGGCCGCTCCTCGATGCCCTCCGCCAGGGCGCGGTGATAGACGGGAACCAGCGGCGCCCCCTGCCCGCCGTGCTCGCAGTCGCGCGCCCGCATGTCGTAGACGACGTCGATGCCCGTGAGCTGCGCGAGCCGCTTGCCGTCGCCGATCTGAACCGTGATCTGCCTCCGCCCGATCGCCGCCTGCACCGCCGTGCCGCCGCCCGCCACCGGCC
>WBZX01001968.1_pt1 | contig 14592 bp, 9 predicted proteins | sample 5204211 | NCBI WGS metagenome assembly WBZX01 (sample SAMN12344362, study PRJNA552823) | activated sludge metagenome | biome: Activated sludge suspended growth; feature: Nitrification reactor; material: Wastewater; isolation source: activated sludge from nitrification reactor of wastewater treatment...
GGTTGTTGAATGGGCGAAAGCGCACGCGATCGATGTGTAGCGCGAGGCTTGGCGGCTAGAACGCTTCGTTCGGGAACGACATCAGCGACAGCTCGCTTGATTCCACCAGTCGTCGCTCGATCGAGATATGCGGCAGAACCTGTGTCGCAAAGAAGCGTGCCGCGTAGATCTTGCCGGTGTAGAACGAGCGCTCGCTCTCGGCTCCTTCGGGCAGCGCGGCCAGCTTGGTCTGCGAAAGCGCCGCCTGCTTGATGAGCAGCCACGAGACCATCACTTCCGCCAGCGACATCAGCACGCGGTTGCCTTGCAGACCGACGTGATAGAGCGACTCGCCCATCTTGCCGAGCAGCGCCATCAGCATCACCTGAACGTTTTCCAGCGCCTTTCCAAGCGACGTTCTCGCATCCGCCAGCTCTTCACCTCCCGCGTTTTCAGCCAGCGTGGCCTGCACTTCTGCGAGGATTTCACGCAGCATCTGACCGCCATCGCGACCGATCTTGCGCAGCAGCAGGTCGAGCGCCTGAATGTGCGTCGTGCCTTCATACAGCGAGTCGATCTTCTGATCGCGGATGTACTGCTCGATCGGATAGTCCTCCAGATAGCCGGAGCCCCCGAAGCACTGCAGCGACACCGCCAGCAGCTCGTAGACCTTTTCCGAGCAGTAGCCCTTGATGAGCGGCAGCAGCAGATCGTTGCGACGATCGAGCGCCTGCGCAGTCTTCGGATCGGTGTCGTGTAGCAGCTCTCGCTGGTCTTGCAGCGACGCGGCGTAGAAGCACAGCGCGCGCATGCCTTCGGCGTGGCTCTTTTGCAGCATCAGCATCCGACGGACATCGGGATGCGACAGAACCGGGACGCGCGGCGACGCTTTGTCCATCACATGCAGCAGATCCGGTCCTTGGATTCGCTCTTGCGCATAGGCCAGCGCGTTGTGATACGCGGTCGACAGCGTCGACATCGACTTGACGCCGATCGCCATGCGCGCTTGCTCGATGACGTTGAACATCTGACGGATGCCGTCGTGAACGTTGCCGAGCAACAGTCCGCGTGCCGGGGTTTCATCGCCGAAGACCAGCTCACAGGTCGAAGACGCGCGCAGGCCCATCTTGTGCTCGACCTTGGTGGTGCGAACGCCGTTGCGCTCTCCGAGCGATCCGTCCTTTTCGACCCAAAACTTGGGAACGAGGAACAGCGACAGACCTTTGGTTCCCGCCGCTGCACCTTCGGGACGAGCCAGCACCAAGTGAATGACGTTTTCGAAGTAGTCGCTGTCGCCGCCGGTGATGAAGCGCTTGACGCCTTCGATGTGCCACTCGTCGTCGGCGATGTGACGGGCCTTGGACTTGCCTGCGCCTACGTCGCTGCCTGCATCGGGCTCCGTCAGAACCATCGTGCAGTTCCAGCGCTTTTCGAGCGCCGCTGGCAGAAACCGTGCTTTTTGTTCCGGCGTCGCCAGCTTGTCGATGATTCGCAGCATGAACTGCGTCGTCACATAGAAGCCTGCCGTCGCATTGCTGCCTGCAAGAAGCTCGTAACCTGCCCAGTTCAGCGACGGAGGCGCATTCATTCCGCCCAAGTGCTCCGGCATCTCGAGCAGGTGATATTCGCGATCGTGATACGCATCGAGCGACGCGCGAAGCTCCTTGGGAAGCCGAACAACGCCGTCGCTGCCAAGCGTAACGCCTTGACGATCAGCGGCGGCAAAGCTAGCGGCTAGCTCATTTGATGCCAGCTTTTCCAGCTGCACCAGCAGCTCTTTCGTCGTCGCTACATCCAGGTTTTTAAACGGTCCGCGTCCGAGCGTGCGGTTGCCGATGTCGTTGAACTCGAACAGGTTGAAGAACAGATCACGCAGGTTGCTGCGGTAGTGGCTGGTTGCCGTCACGTCAAACTCCTTCGGTCGAAAAAATGTGGGCGGTAGTCTACTCGCTTAGCCGTCGTTTTGCATCAGCCCGCGCACCTTTCCGCTGTCGGTGAGCGCGATGTTCCACGCAGCGGGCTTTTGCGGCAGTCCGGGCATCGTCACGATCTCTCCGGTGAGCGCGACCAAAAAGCCAGCACCCGCAGACAGACGAACTTCTCGCACGGTGATCGTATGTCCCGTCGGCAATCCAACACGACTTGGCTCATCCGACAGCGAAAGCTGGGTCTTGGCGACGCAGATCGGCAGCTTTCCATAGCCCCACGCCGACAGTCGATCCAAGTCCTTTTGTGCCGTCGCTGAGACATTGACAGACGCCGCGCCGTATACCGTGCGTGCGATCTTCTCGAGCTTCACCTGAAACGAATCGTCTAGCTCGTACAGATACTGCGGCTTGGGCGGCTGTGCGTCGCTCCGCTCGGCCAGATCCGCGACGATTTCAGCCAGCGACACTGCGCCCGCACCACCGTGAGCAAACGCCGTACTTCGGGCTGCTTTGGCACCAAGCTGTGCGACGGCGGCTTCCACTTGCTGAAGCTCTGCTTCGGTGTCGTCGGGAAATGCATTGATGGCGACGACGGCGGGCAGGCCAAAGCGCTTCAAGCTGTCTAGGTGTTTTCCCAGGTGCGCCATGCCTCGTTCCAGCGCGCCTGCGTCGGGAGCTGCCGCTTGCGCAAGCTTGGCTCCACCATGAAGTTTGAGCGCTCGCAGCGTCGCCACCAGCACCACCACACGCGGCCACACACCAAGCTGTCGACACTTCAGATCCAGGAACTTTTCGCCGCCGAGGTCAAAGCCAAAGCCCGCCTCCGTGACCAGATAGTCCGAAAGTCCCAGCCCAAGCTCCGTCGCCAGCACCGAGCTACAGCCGTGCGCAATGTTGGCAAACGGTCCGCAGTGAACCAGCGCCGGACCGCCTTCCATCGTCTGAACCAGGTTCGGAAGCAGCGCATCACGCAGCACCGCCACCATCGCCTGCGTCGCTTGCAGATCATCTGCCGTCACGGGCTGACCACTTTCCGTCGCGCCCACCACGATGCGTCCCAGCCGAGCGCGCAGATCATCGTAACTGCTCGACAGCGCCAGCACGGCCATCACTTCACTCGCGGCGGTGATGTCAAAGCGTGCTTCTCGCGGCGAGCCGTGCGCTTTGCCACCCAGACCGATGATGCAGCGACGCAGAAAGCGATCGTTCATATCGAGCGCTCGACTCAGCATCACCTGCCTTCCGTCGAGTTCGCCTTTGTCGCCGAAGCGCTGCCGATAGTAGATCGCGTTGTCCGTCAGCGCCGCGAGCAGGTTGTGCGCCGTCGTGATCGCATGCAGATCGCCGGTAAAGTGCAGGTTGATGTCGTCGGCGGGATACAGAGATGCGCGACCACCGCCGGTGCCACCACCTTTGACGCCAAACACCGGACCGAGCGACGGCTCTCGCAGCGCCAGCATCGCGCGCTTGCCGATTCGGCGCAGTCCCATCTGTAGTCCGATCGCGGTCGTTGTCTTGCCTTCTCCCGCCGGAGTCGGATTGATCGCTGATACCAAAATCAGTCGTCCCGACGGCTGCGGTCGCGTGGTCAAGAGCTTGGCATCCAGCTTGGCTTTGTCCTTGCCAAACGGGATCAGGTCACTCGGGGACAGCCCAACTTCTTGGGCCACTAAAGAGAGCGGACGAACTTGGAACGTGTTGGTCATGGCTTGCCTTGAGCCCCTGATCCTTGCGCTCCGCCGTCGCTTTGCCAAGCCCATCGCCGTGCGTGACCGCGCAATTTCCGCCGTCTGCTCGCATTTCCCTACAAATGTGGATAACACGCAGCTTGGCTGAATTCGTAGATTGAGCAGTCACTCCAGTTCGTGTGTGCGTTTGTGTCTGTTTAAAAATGTCATTACTTGTCAGTGGATAGGTAAGTGAGTAAACGCTTGATTGAGAATTATTTTGATATCGGAGAATATGGGTTTAATCGCTCAAAAAGCGGCTGGGTAGCTGTCTTCACAATCTCGCTTTCGGGGGTTCTGTGCGACGGATGATGTGCTTCGAAAAATCAACAGATATCGCTCTTCCGAGGCAGCCTCTATTTTGTAGAAAAGCTGTTGATCCCAATTTGAAAATTCGCTTACGATGAATTGACTCTGTCTATGCCAGGCGTAGCGAGGCCAGTAGGTATGACCAAGTCGGATCTTATCGAGAAGGTAGCTGCTCAGCTCAATCTGCCCAAAGGGAAGGCGGAGCTGATCATCAATTGCATATTTGACTCCATGGAGGACTCCCTCAAGAACGGGAACCGGATCGAGATTCGAGGCTTCGGCAGCTTCGAGATCCGGCGCTACAAGGCCTATGAGGGGCGAAATCCACGGACCGGCGATCCCGTCGGAGTAAACCCCAAGCGCTTGCCGTTCTTCAAGGTCGGCAAGGAGCTCAAGGAGCGCGTAAACCAAGGCGGCGCGGCGATTCGTTCGACGAAACCAGCCAAAGCGGCAGCGGCACCGGCGGCTCCCGCAGCGACGGCGCCAGCGGCGGCACCAGCCCCAGCGGCGGCTCCCGCAGCGACGGCACCGGCAGCCCCAGCGGCAGCCCCGGCGACGCCAGCTGCGGTCAGCAAGAAAAAGCCCGTCGCAAAGACGCGCTAGATCGCGAGCTGTTTATCGCTCGCGCTCGTCGCTCGCTACTTTCCGTCGCGTAGGCCGTGGGCTGGCCAGCCTGCTCGCCACGCTGAGATCTCGTTGCCGTTTCCGCCTGCCGTCGAGACAGCCGTCACAGCTTGCGCCGACGATGCGTGAATTACAGCCGCAATGGCTGCCGTCTTCACCGTGTCATCATCGAGCGGGGCCGCCGTGAGCAGCGTCTGCTTGTGCGCTTCGATGTAGCCGGTGTTGTAGTTGCCCGCACGGAAGTCCGGTTCCTGCATCACGCGACGGTGAAACGACAGGTTGGTCTTGATTCCGCCGATCTGGTATTCGCTGAGCGCGCGGCTCATTCGATCGATGGCTTCGGCTCGTGTCGGAGCCCAGACGACCAGCTTCGAGATCAGGTTGTCGTAGAACATGCTGATCTCGGCGTTTTCATAGACGCCGCTGTCATTGCGTACCCACGGTCCCGACGGATTGCGCAGCCGCGTGATCTTGCCTGGCGACGGCAAAAAGCGCAGCGAGTCTTCGGCGCAGACACGAACCTCAATGGCGGCGCCGCGAAGCTGCAAGTCTTGCTGACGGAACGGCAGTGGATGACCTTCTGCGACGCGAATCTGCAAGTGAACCAGATCGAGCCCCGTCACCATCTCCGTCACTGGATGCTCGACCTGAAGCCGCGTGTTCATCTCCAGGAAGTAGAAGTTGCGATCCTCGGACAGCAGGAACTCGCAGGTGCCCGCACCGACGTAATCGACTGCCGCCGCTGCGCGCGCTGCGACTTCGCCCATCTGCTTGCGTAGGTTTTCGTCGAGAACAGGGCAGGGCGACTCTTCAACGACCTTTTGATTGCGACGCTGGACCGAGCAGTCACGCTCGAACAGATAGACGTAGTTGCCGTGGCGATCGCCGAAGATCTGGATTTCGACGTGACGAGGCCGAATGATCGCCTTTTCCAGATACACGGTGTCGTCGCCAAATGCCGCTTTGGCTTCGCGCTTGGCGCTTTCAAAGGCAGCGGGAAACTTGTCTGCCGCATCGCACAGTCGCATGCCGCGTCCACCGCCACCCGATGCCGCTTTGAGCATGACCGGGAAGCCGATCCGCTCGGCGGCTTGCAGTGCGGTTTCGACGCTGGGAAAGCCGCGACCGTCTTCACCGTTGTCTCCCGGCACCGTCGGAACACCGGCTTGCTGCATCTTGATGCGGGCGCGGGTCTTTTCACCCATCTGACGCATGGCCGACGCGGGCGGACCGATGAAGATGAGCCCGCGCTTTTCACAGGCTTCGACAAACTCGGCGCGCTCGGACAAAAAGCCGTAGCCGGGATGAACTGCGTCGGCACCCGCTTTGACCGCCGTGTCCGCGACCTTGTCTATGTCGAGATAGCTTTCCTTCGGCTGGGGCGCTCCGATGTGAAACGCCTCGTCGGCCATTCGCACATGAAGCGCGTTGCGATCCGCATCCGAGTACACGGCCACGCTGCGGATTCCCAGCTCGCGACAGGCGCGAATGACTCGCACCGCAATTTCGCCACGGTTGGCGATCAGGATCTTTCGAATGGGCTTGATCGTCATCTTGGGCGACGATTAACCCCGTTTGCTTGGCGCTTTGTCAAGCCATGCGAGTCGCAAGCGCGCGCTCTTCGGGCAGCTGCCACAGCGCGGACTCCGGCGGCACATCTTCCTGCCCGCTTACGTACAGTCGCAGATCCGATCCGCCTCGATGAATCAGCCACAGTCCGTACGACAGAAGCGGCACGCGACCTGGATGCGAGAGCGGAACCAGCCGCATGCCATCGCCTTCTCGTCGTCGCTGGTAATGCCACAGGAGCCGTCGTCCGCGCAGGCCTCGATCGTTTGGCAAAAACCACAGCGGATCGTAGAGCACCACGTCTTTTACCCCGAGCCGCAGAAAGTGCATCATCAGCCCGTCTTCTGTCGACACTGGACTATCGACCAGGTGCACGACGAGCTGCGGCGCAGGACCGCGTTCCCAGACCTTCCAATACCGAAGCTGCTCGTCGGAATCGACGCCTTCCATCACGTACAGATCAGGAACGACGCGCGCCAGTCGATCGGTCGGGTTGTAATAAAACGGTAGGTCGGTTCCGACGCGGACATTGGCGTCGGGTCGGGTTCTCCGAAAGTAGTCGCGCAGCAGCCGACACAGCTGCGTCTTCATCCAAACGGGTGAGATGAACTCACCAAACTCCGGTCTACTCTCTGGCGTGCCCACGCGACGGTTCTCCTTGCCCATCGTACTTGACTCGGAACAGAGGGCAAGAGCCAGCGCGGAATTTGTGGCTGCTATCGTGCGCGCACTCCGTGATACAAGTGCGGCCCATGTTTCAGCGTCGGTCGCTCCTGCTTGCCTGGAGCGCGTTCATTCTGGTCGTCTTCGGGCTCTTCAATTCGTGTGCAACGCACCGCGTGCAGCGACAGACGGGCGCGTATCTGGCCAAAGGAACCTGGACGGTGTCTGCTCCGCTCTTTGTTCGTGTGCTGCGCGTGCTCGGAACGGACGACGGAGACATCAGTCGCTATCAGGCATACAGCCGCGCGATGCTCGGGCAGTCCTATCAGTCCTATTACATTCGTCCGCTCGATGAGTGGATGAAGGACACCGATGCATTTGATAACGGCAAAGATCCCGATGATCCCGAGCAGAGTCCGCCGGTCACTCCGTCGCGTGCGCTCACTCCGTACAAAGACTATCTGGTTGAATATCCGCCCGGATTTTTTCTGTTTGCGCTGCCTCCGACGCTGCTAACGGGAGACAAAGGGCTCGATCGCTATTCCTTTTGGTTCGGAACCCTGATGGGAGTCTTGCTCCTATCATCGCTGTGGCTGAACATACAGGTTGCAAAGAGAGTGGCTCCGCAGCTTCCTTCCGATCGACTGGTGCGCTTTACGGCGGCCTGTCTGCTGGTGCTTGGAACCATTTCTCTGCGACGGTATGACGCGGCGCTGTCGTTTTCTTTGTCCTTGCTTCTGTTTGGCTGTGTAACGCAGCGTCCGATCCTGGCAGGAGCCGCCCTGGCGCTCGGGATTGTCACCAAAGGAATGCCGATTTTGGTCGCTCCGCTGGTGGTCTTTTACTTTCTATCCATGAAGCGGTTTCGGGATCTGGCGCTGGCCACCGCAAGCGGAGTGCTGGTCGGGCTGCTGGTCGGGCTCCCGTTTGCACTGGCGGCAGGACGACATCTGTTTGACATGTTCAGCTATCACGGCATGCGGCCCCTTCAGGTGGAAAGCACCTTCGCCGCGCTGCTCGTTTTGTCGCATGCGCTGTTTGGAACCAAGCTCGCGATTGCGCATACCTACGGATCGATGAACATCGTCGGAACAGGAGAGCCGCTGCTTCGCGTCTTCGCGTCGATTCTGCCGCTTCTGTCTCTGCTGGGTGTGTGGCTGTGGTCCTTTGTTTCGTTCCGTCGTGCACCCGATCAGTCGGCGCGTGATCGAGCGCTGACGCTGTCGATCTGTCTGGTCTTGGTTGGACAGATGACGCTCGGGAAAGTGTTCAGTCCGCAGTACCTGACGTGGCTGATTCCCATCGGAATGCTCGCTTCGCTCATCCAAGATCAGGCGGGACGCTGGCTGCTGTTTGCGACGATGGCGCTGACGTTTTTCATCTTCCCGATTTCCTATCACCTGTCTTTGGCGGGCACGATGCATCCGCTGTTTGGCTCTGTCCTGCTGGTGCGGAACCTGTGTCTGCTCGCGTGGGCGGTTCGTCTGCTGCTCCCTTCGCGCAGCGTCGTGGCGATGTCGATTCCGAGCGCAGAAGCAGCGTAATCACCTTTGACCTGCGACCGCTCGTCGTGCTACGCGGGCGGCATGCGCGTCGACAGATCGTCCGAGGGACCACGCCCTCTGTTTTCCTACCGCCCCTACTGGGCGCATCGCTTTGGCGTGGCTCCGTTTTTGCCGCGAAGTCGTGCCGAGATGGACGAGCTAGGCTGGGAAAGCTGCGACGTCATCTTGGTGACAGGTGATGCGTACATCGATCATCCCAGCTTCGGCATGGCGCTGATTGGACGACTGCTGGAAGCGCATGGATTTCGCGTAGGAATCTTGGATCAGCCCGCGTGGGATTCCGTCGCGTCGTTCCAAGAGCTGGGGCCTCCCAATCTGTTTTGGGGCGTCACCGGCGGCAACATGGACTCGATGGTGAATCGCTACACGAGCGATCGCCGCATGCGTTCCGATGATGCGTACTCTCCGAACGGAATCGGTGGACTGCGTCCCGATCGATCCGTGTCTGTCTATACCAAGCGCTGTCGCGAAGCGTATCCCGGTGTTCCGGTTGTGATTGGCGGAATCGAAGCAAGCCTGCGACGGATTGCGCACTACGACTACTGGTCAGACAAAGTCCGTCGATCGGTCCTTGTGGAATCCGGTGCGGATCTGCTCGTGTTCGGAAATGCAGAGCGTGCCATCGTCGAGATCGCGCATCGCTTGGGAGCCGGAAAGGACATCTCCGAGATTCGTGATCTGCGCGGAACAGCGTTTGTTCAGTCGATTCCCATGGGCTTTACAGAGATCGACTCCACGCGCATTGACAAGCCCGGACGCGTCGATCCGAAGCCGAATCCCTACGCGATGGAAGAGGAACGGAAAGAGGCTCCTTGTGAGACCGGACAGAGTCCTTCCGAGACGCCCCTGCATCAGATTTCGCTGACAAAGCCGACGCGCGCCCAGCAAGTGATTCGCCTTCCCAGCTTCGAGCAAGTGAGTCGTGATCCCACGCTGTATGCCCATGCATCGCGCATCTTGCATCGCGAAGCGAACCCCGGAAATGCACGCGCGCTGATTCAGCGTCACGGTGCGATCGAGGTCTGGGTGAATCCGCCTCCGATTCCGCTGACTTCGACGGAAATGGACACGCTGTACGAGCTTCCGTTTCAGCGCATTCCGCACCCTTCCTACGAAGGAAAACGGATTCCCGCGTATGAGATGATCAAGTTTTCGGTGACGATCATGCGTGGCTGCTTTGGTGGCTGTAGCTTCTGTTCGATCACCGAGCACGAAGGACGCATCATCCAGAGTCGATCCGAGACTTCGATCCTGCGCGAGATCGAGCACATTCGCGACAAGACACCGGGCTTCACCGGCATCATCAGCGACTTGGGCGGACCGACCGCGAACATGTATCGATTGGCTTGCAAGAGCCGTGAGATCGAGGCTGCGTGTCGGCTCCCTTCGTGTGTGTATCCCGACATCTGCAACAACTTGGGAACGGATCACGGACCGCTGGTTCGGCTCTATCGCAAAGCGCGCGCGATTCCTGGAATCAAGCGAATCTTCGTCGCATCGGGCGTCCGGTATGATCTCGCGGTGCGCTCGCCAGAATGGATCAAGGAGCTGGCCCAGCATCACACCGGCGGCTACCTAAAGATCGCGCCAGAGCACACGGAATCCGGGCCGCTTTCCCACATGATGAAGCCGGGAATCGGAAGCTACGATCGCTTCAAAGCGCTGTTTGATCGCTATTCCCAAGAGGCAGGGAAAGAGCAGTATCTGATTCCGTACTTCATCGCGGCGCATCCAGGAACGACCGATGAAGACATGCTGAACTTGGCGCTGTGGCTGAAGCGAAATGGCTTCCGTCCCGATCAAGTGCAGGCGTTCCTTCCGTCTCCGATGGCGACGGCAACGGCGATGTATCACAGCGGAAAAAATCCACTGAGTCCGCTCAAGATGGACAAGTCAGTTCCGGTGGTAAAGAGCCTGGAACAGAGACGCCTTCACAAAGCGTTTCTGCGCTATCACGATGCGAACAACTGGCCGATCTTACGCGATGCGCTGCGACGGATGGGTCGAGAAGACTTGATTGGCAACGGCAAGCATCACTTGGTGCCAAGCTGGCAGCCCGCAGGAACTGGACTGGAGCGAGAAGGAAAGCGCGGACCGACTCCGTATGCGCCGCGTATTCGCAAAGGAACTGCACTGACGCAGCACAGTGGTCTGCCACCATCGTCGAGCGGAAAGTAAACGCAGGGAATTTTGTTGCAATTCCTTTGCACTAAGCCCATCCGCAGCGCTGCGATGTGCGCTAGCTGGGCGTGGCGGCTTGGCTGCTCAGCAGGCGCAGGATCTGGGGACGTGCGCGACGAACGCGAACGCGAACCTGACCGGCATCGACATGCTCGGGAAACAGCACCAGAAGCAGCGCTCTGTGTCCGAGCGGTGCGGCTCCGAGTTGAAGCGCACCAAGCTGCGGATTGTCTTTGGGAACCGCGAGCGTCACATAGCGATCCTCAACCGGAATCTCTAGATGACTGGCTTGCTGCGTTTCGATGATCATATCGGCAGCCAGCTCTGCGATTTCATTCGAGAGCAGACCGCGCAAAATGTTTCTCTCGCCAGCATGAGCAACTACTGCGCCCTCAATCGTGCAGACCAGCACTTTGCACGCTGCTGTGGAACGCAGAAGCCGGTCACACAGACCGTCCAGCGAAGCGGACGAACCGACTTGCATGAGATCATTTTCGCACATCTTTTGCGCTTCGTTAAAGCCTTTTCCTGCCTAGAAACGGCGCTACTTGTGGGTCGGCTGCGCTCGGTGTGGGTGATGTAGGAAGGGCGGGCTGTGCGCGGGCATCGTGACACCGTGTAACGAAGAAAAACGTCAGAGATTTTGCGGATGTACGAGCAGCCGCTAGCATCTCCACTAGCGGTCAAAACGCCTGCTTTCGCACCGTGTCCGCGACAAACGTAGAGAACCTACATGCCCAAATCGCTTGCGACAGAAGACACCGATCGGCCCCCGAATGTTTTGGCAACCGCTTCGGCAGATGCGTTGGCCGCTGCGGAGGACAACGAGCGGCGAGCCGATGGTCAGGACTCGCTGCCCGAGCTGCTGGAGCTTCCGGTGCTGCCGACGCGAGATCTGGTGCTGTTTCCGCTGATGCAAGCGCCGCTGATCGTCAGTCGTGCGCTGTCGATGCAAGCGGTGACGCAGGCAGACGCGACGCCGGAAAAGCTACTGTTTGTCTGTTTGCAGCGACGAGCGGATGATGATCAGCCGATCCGCAAGGACTCGCTGTGGGACGTTGGAGCGGTGGCGTCGATTGTGCGCTCGGTTCCGCTTCAAGATGGACGGCTGAAGGTGTGGGTCCAAGGGCTTCAGCGCGCCGAGCTTCAGACGGTGCTTCGTGGCGCGGAGGACTCTGACGGGCTGCGCGCGCAGGTGCTGCTGCGTGGCGATGACGAAGATCGCAGTACGCAAGTGGGCGCGGGAGCTCTGCCGCCTGGGACGCAGCTGGCTTGGCAGGTGGAAACGGCGGCGCTCCAGCGTCAGTGTCGGGAAGACGTCGAGCGGATGCTGCGCGAAGGAAAGCTGCGTAGCCAGGATCTGCTGCCGCTGCTTGAGGAGTGCGACGACAGTGAGCCGGGACGGTTTTCGGATCTGCTCGCCGGGAGCATTCATCTGCCGCCGCCGGACGCACAGGCGCTTTTGGGTCTGCAAAGTGGGCTGCTGCGGCTGCAAAAGCTGGCGACGCAGCTTCGTCGAGAAGTCGAGCTGCTTCAGATTCAAGAAGGAATTCGGGCGCGGACCAAGGACTCCCTGAGTCGGGCGCAGCGAGAGCACTTTCTTCGTGAACAGCTTCGGCAGATTCACTCGGAGCTGGATGGTTCCGACGATGAGCTGGGCGAGCTACGTCGGCAGCTTCAGCAGGCATCGCTGCCCGGCGAAGTTCAGTCGGAAGCGGATCTTCAGCTGCGACGACTGGCGACGATGCAAGCGCACAGTGCCGAAGGACAAGTGATTCGTGCGCACCTGGCATGGCTCGTCGAGCTACCGTGGCAGTCGCTGACCTCTGATCGACTGGACTTGGCGGCGGTTGCGAGGCTGCTCGATGAAGAACACTTCGGCTTGGAGGTGGTGAAGCAGCGTCTGCTGGAGTTTGTGAGTGTGCTCAAGCTAAGACGGCATGCGATCGGGCTGCCTCGTCGGCTGGGGACGGTGCTGTGTCTGTGCGGACCGCCGGGTGTGGGCAAGACGACGCTGGCTCGCTCGCTGGCGAGGGCACTGGGACGGCGCTTTGTGCGGGTTGCGCTGGGTGGCATTCGAGACGAAGCGGAGATTCGTGGTCATCGTCGGACCTACGTCGGTGCAATGCCGGGTCGTCTGATCGCTGGCATTCGTCAAGCCGGTTCGCGCAATCCGGTGATGCTGCTCGACGAGCTAGACAAGCTGTGTGTCGACGCGCACGGGGATCCGTCGGCGGCGCTGCTCGAAGCGCTCGATCCAGAACAGAACGCAGCGTTTCGCGATCACTATTTGGGCGTGCCGTTCGATCTGTCGGAAGTGCTGTTCATTGCGACGGCGAACAACCCGGAAAAGATCCCCGAAGCGCTGCGCGATCGCTTGGAACTGGTGCAGCTGTCCGGCTATAGCGACGACGAAAAACTGGGGATTTTGGGACAGCACATCTTGCCGCGTGCGCTGTCGGATGCGGGGCTTGTGCCGACGTATTCGGTGCGATTTACCGATCAGGCGCTGCGCTCGCTGGCGACGGAATACACGCGGGAAGCGGGCGTGCGCGATCTGACGAGACAGGTCGAGACGATCTGTCGCAGGCTGGCCAAGCGCATCGTTGAGCAGGAAGATCTGACGGAGCCTCAGCTTCCGTTTGATCCGCAGGTGGCCAGTCATCAAAAGCCCGAGGCGCAGCTTCCGCTCACAGGGATGAAGCTGCCGCAGCGATCGGGACCGACGCCGCTTTTGGTCAGTCGTCGCGAGCTTGTGCGGCTGCTGGGTGTGCCGGGGCTGCCTCAGCTTCGGGCGGTAACAGCCAGTCGGGTCGGGGCGGCGCTGGGTCTGGCCTGGACGCCGGTGGGCGGCGAGATCCTGACGGTGGAAACGCAGCGACTGTCGGGGTCCGCCGGACTGCATCTGACCGGACAGCTCGGCGACGTGATGCGAGAGTCGGGACAGACGGCGCTAAGCTTTGCGCGGGCCTGGCTTCGCGATCGCGGCGTTGCGACGGACCCGTGTGAGATCCACGTTCACGTCCCGCAAGGTGCGATTCCGAAAGATGGTCCGTCTGCGGGTGTGACGGTGGCGGTGGCGCTGACCAGCTTGCTGTCGGGCATTGCCGTGAAGCCAGGTGTGGCGATGACGGGAGAGCTGACGCTTCATGGTCGAGTTCTTCCCGTCGGTGGTATCGGTGAAAAACTGCTGGCAGCACGGCGCGCGGGAATCAAGACCGTGATTGTGCCGCGCGACTGCGAGCCCCACGTTCGTACACTTCCAGCCAGCGTTCGCAGAGGTCTGCGCGTTGTGCTAGTCGCTGATATGGATGAACTGCTCACCGAAGCCCTGGTGAGCTTGCCAAGCAAGGCACATACTAGTGACCACGTCGGCCTGACCGACTCCAACGCCAAGTCCACGACGCTTCGCCATGGCACTTCTCGCAAATCGTAACCATACGATCCAGCTCGTGTACTGCGGGCCGCTCGGATCGGGAAAAACCACCAACCTGCGTCGGCTCGCAGCGTGGCTGCCTGATCGCTTTCGCAGTCGCTTGCTGACGGTTGATAGTCCGGTGCGACGCACGGCGGGGGACGATTCGTCGACGCAGTGTTTCGATCTGTTGCCGATCGTGCTCGACACCGACCAGGGACGCTTGAAGCTGCGGCTGATTTCGGTTCCGGGCAACCGAATGTACGAGCCGGTGCGACGGCTGCTGCTGCGCGGTGCCGACGGTGTGGTGTTTGTTGCAGACGGAACACTGCCGCAGGAAGAAAACCAGAAGAGCTTTGCGGAGCTGCGCACCAGCTTGCGGGAAAACGGTCGAGCGCCGGACTCGATGCCGCTGGTGATTCAGCTCAACAAGAGCGATGCGAGTGCGCCCAAGACCAGCGTCGAACAGGCGCAGGCTCTTTGCTGTGAGCGCAGCGACGTGGCTGTGATTCCTGCCTGTGCCGAGCGGGGAACTGGCGTTGCTCAGACGGTGCTGCACCTGATGCGAATGGTCTGGCCGACGGCGCTGCATGAACATGAGTCGCTTGCGTCGCTGGGACTTGATCTTCCGC
>WBZX01001969.1_pt1 | contig 14588 bp, 9 predicted proteins | sample 5204211 | NCBI WGS metagenome assembly WBZX01 (sample SAMN12344362, study PRJNA552823) | activated sludge metagenome | biome: Activated sludge suspended growth; feature: Nitrification reactor; material: Wastewater; isolation source: activated sludge from nitrification reactor of wastewater treatment...
GGTGATGATCAGCGGCGGTTGCTGCGCGAATTCGGCGATGCCCTTGAACACATACTTCGGCGTGTTGCGCGTGAAGTCCGTGATGAGCTTGTTGTAGATCGTCAGGTTGGGCGCGAGCACGAAGAAATTGTTGATGCCATGCGCCAGATGCAGGTAAGCGATGAAGGCCCCCATCAGGCGGGTCTTGCCCACGCCTGTAGCCAGGGCAAAGCACAGCGAGGGGAATTCGCGCTCGAAGTCCTCCAGCGTGCTGAACTCGGCCTTCAGCGTGGAGAGAATGGCCGAGACATCCTGCTCGTGGCCCAAGAGTTCGGGCGCGGCATCGAGCGCGCGAACCAGCTTGATGAGCGATTCCGCCTGGGGCGGACGAAGGGACAGGCGACCGGTGACGGCGTGCAGGACGCGGGCGTTCATTATTCGTTCTCCCCAAACAGGCCGCCCTGTCCCGCATTGGCGAGGGCCGCTTTCTTACTCTTGGTGTTCTTGACGCTGTCGCCAGGGGCCGCAGGCTCGGGCTTCTCAATCTCCGCCATGGGCAGGTTGGTCACATTCAGGCTGTAGTCGTCACGGCCCCAATGACAGCGGGCCAGCACCATCTTCGGGATCTTCTTCAGCGTCAGGTTCGGCCAGCGCTCCGCCGCTTTGGCCGCCGCAACTCCGTGGAAAGCTGCGCAGCACACCAACAGGCTCCGCTCCGGGCCGACTTCATCGGATAGGGCTTGCAACTGATCGGCGGACAGGTTCTGCGTGGTGACATAGATGAAATCGCGCTCGCTGGAGTGGCCGTGCTGCCACCAGTGCATCTCCGACGGCGCATAGGTAAAGCCTTCCAGCTTGGCCAGCGCCTCGGCCAGTTGCGCAGCGTTGTATTCCGAATTGATTACCGGGTTTCCCCACCGGTCGTTGACGATCAGGCTGGGGGCAAGGCGGTAATAGCGGAAGCCGCCGCCGCCTCGCCAGTCCGCCACTTCGGTGACCCCACCTTTGTCCTCGCCATCGATAACCTTTTTCAAGCGTGGAATGATGTGGGTATGGCAATGTTCGCCAAGCTCGACCATGATCCAGCGGCGCCCCATCTTGTGTGCAACTGCGCCGGTGGTGCCGGAACCGGCGAAGGAGTCGAGAACGAGATCGCCGGGGTTGGTGGCGATCTCCAGAACTCTCTTTATCAAGCGTTCGGGTTTTGGTGTGGCGAACGGCTCAATGTCTGGCAAGAGCTTCCGCAAGTGATCGCGACGAGCTTCCTGGTTCGAACCAACTTCCTCAGCCGGCCACCAAGTTTTAGGAACAACTCCTTCTTGAATGTCTGAGAGATACTTTTTTATGACGGGCAGCCGATTTCCGTCCTTGCCAAAATAAACGCGCCCCTCGGCAAGGGCTGTCTCAAATGTCGCGCGACTAAAGCGCCAAAAATTACCACTTGGAGGTGTAACTACCCGACCTGAAGGCAGCGTGATGGGATACAGCAAACTTTCGCCACCGCTCTTGGCGGTGCCGTCTGCACCCTGCCGCCATGGTCCGCGAGGGTCGTTGTCAGGATTTTGATATCGCTTGAGTTGATCCTCGGACCGATCAAGCATATTGCGAGTCTTTCGCCAGACATCTCGATTGCGCGCAAACAGCAAAACGTAGTCGTGCGACGAAGACACATCAGTATCGTTCTTACGGCCGCTGTCCTTCTCCCAGACCATTGACGCAACGAAGTTTGATCGCCCAAAAATCTCGTCGCACAACACCTTGAGGTAATGCGCCTCGTTGTCATCAATGGTGATCCACAACGAGCCGTCTTCCGCCAGCAAGCGCCGAATGATCTCCAGCCGGTCGCGCATCAGTCCCAGCCAGATCGAATGCTCCAGCCCGTCGTCGTAATGCGTGAACGCGCTGCCGGTGTTGTACGGTGGGTCGATGAACACGCACTTCACCCGGCCCGCGAACTCCGCCTCCAGCGCCTTCAGCGCTAGCAGGTTGTCGCCGAAGATCAGCCGGTTGTCGAAGATGTCGTTGTCCGTCATGCGATGCTTGGCGTGATACGACTTCTCTGGATCTTCGAGCAGGATGCGCGGCTCCAGCTTGGGCCGCTTCTCCTTCCCGATCCAGGTGAGTTCCAGTTTCTGCTTACTCATTTCGATGATGTTCCTGCTTATTTCACGGGTGCCTTGGCAGCAGCGTCGAAAATTTCGTTGTTGATCGGCGAGCGCAGGCGGTCGTTGTTGAGCAGCTTCAACAGCAATTCGATCGTCTCTTCCTCGACCACTACTTGCCCATCCTCGACTTTTAGCTCCCAGCCTTCTTCCTTGCTGACTTCAATCATGCGCTGGATGTAGTCGGGCTGCTGGTAGTAACCGGCCTTGAGGATTGATGTCATCTTGCGCAAGTGGTGCATGTTGTCGCCCACGTGCTTCTGAATGAGGTCGACGTTCTTGAAATGGCCGCTCTCATTGAAGTTCTGGATGACCTCGGCGGCCTTGGCCTTCATGCCTTCGCGGAAGTTCATGGAAATCTCGAACTCCTTTTTGTTGGCAATGAAGATCATGCCGCCATGCACGAAGAAGTCGAAGCGAGGATCGATCAGAAAGACTTCCTTGTCCTCCACGTCCACCAGTTTGTGCTCGACAAAGAACGTCGCCTGGCGCGATTGGACTTTCCTTGGCTGGGTGAGCGTACTGATCTTGCGCCAGGCGTAGAGTCGATCATTGCCGTGTTCAAGCTGGACGACATACGCCCACGAATTGAGCAGGTCTTGATATTCATTGGCGATGGCATTGTCAAAGCCAGCGTTTATCGCCACCTCGACCTTGGGGAAATCGGTGGCATCTGCCGTAATCGTGAACAGCGTGTCATCGCCATCGGCATTATTGAAATCGTATTCGGCCAAGTGAAAGTCCTTGCCCTGCAACTGATTGGCCACATAGCCCTTCAACCGCTTCTGGAGCTTGGCGTCGGTGTTGACGCGTAGCACTGAATAATGCGCCGCGTGATTTGCCATGTAGCGTTTGACAAGCCAGAAAGTGACCGTCCATTTTTTCAGATCGATCGCTTTGATCGCCTTCAGGGTGGTCTTGTGCGCTTTGTTGCTCATTCTTCTGTGCCTCTTCCATCCAGATTGGCATTGTCTTTGACGGCCACATACAGATAGTGCGACAGCCGCTCCATGCGGCAAGTGTCTCCCACGGCCAGCGGTTGCCGTGTCACGACCATCGCCTGAATCTCCTTGTCACCGCGCTTGAAGGTGCAGTCGATCAGCATGTAACCGGCAAGCGCGAGCATCGGGTTCACGAAAACCGTCTGGGTGCGGTAGGCCATGATGAAAAGAATGGCGAGAAACAGGGCGAGGCTCACAATGACCTGCCAGTCTCCCAGGTCCACCTTCATGAACGACAGCATGTAGGGGATTGTGTAGCCGAACATGTCGCCCGACTTATTGGACGCCTTGGTGACCGTCACCGTCAGCCCGCCATCGATTTCTCTGACGGAACGAAGCACAGCCAAACTGCTGAACACTGCGATTAGCAGCAGGATGCCGCTGAATGCAGGATTCTGGGGAAGCAGACCGGGGCTGGTTGCATCGTAATCCTTGATGATCAGGATCAGCATCAGCGGCGAATAGGCGCTCAGAAAGAGCACCAGCGATGCCCATGGACGAAGCCGAAGTGACGGGTCGCGGGTGTCATCCATGATGACGCACCTGCTTCCCCGGATAGCCCAATGATTGGGATCTGGAATCTTGGTGCGAGCGCAAAGGCAAAAAGCGCTCGGCCTGCACCGTCTCCAGAATGGTCATGTACTGAGGATCGAGCGCCGGCATGTCAATGGTACTTCCCGGATCGGTTTTCGAATGCTGGCTTCGTACCTTCAAGTACGGTCACGACGGCGCCGTTGAGCCCCGTGTTTTCGATCGCCCCCGAGTCATAGTCGATGGTGGAGTCCGATGCTCGATCGAACCTCGCATGGATGATCTGCTCCGCATCACACACAACCGCCAAGTTGGGGTTGTGTGTGACCATGATGATCTGCCGCTGCTTCTTGGCTTCCGACAGAACGGGCACGAGCAGGCGGAACACCGTCTCATTGTCAAGGTTCTCTTCCGGCTGGTCCAGGATGATGGGCGTCTTTCCCTTGTCCACCAGCAAGTAGAAGATCAACAATAGTGCACCACGCTGCCCGGGAGAGAGTTGCTCGATCTGCGTGTCTTGGAACAGCAAGGAGTATCGCGGCTCAAGGAAGTTCAGCCCGAAGATCAGGTCATACACTGCCGCTGCGGACTGTCCCTTTTTCACCAAGTTGAAGATGCCAGCAGGCGATCCGGAAGCTCTGGCGGCTTCCAAGACCTTCTCCTGCAAGGTGCCAACGAAGGCCAACGCCCCGTCTCTGGTGTTCAGGTCATGACTGTCGAACAGCTTTCGGATTGTCGAAAGAGCCTCGTCCTGCCCACGAAAGTCACCCCAAGTCTGCTTTATCAAGGCGAACAACTGATCCGCAATGGCATCCGCAGATGCCGCAAGAGTCGCCTGGAACTGCAACCTGTAGTCTTCCCGTATCAGGCCATTCTTCTGGATCAAGTCCTGGACAGGCTTGAACAGTTCCGCACGCGCCCTTCGCTGGGCATCGAGGGTGTCGAATATTTCACCGGACAACTGCAATCGCTTTGCTTCCAACTCCTTGAGCTGGTAAGGCAGCGCCTTGATCTGCTCAATACGAGTCTCTAGGCCAACCTTGGACTCCGGCTCGGTCGGTGAGCCTATCAGTTCATCCCGCTTTCTGTTCCATTCGGCAAGCTGACGCTGGTAAGACTCGAACTGTTGCTGCGGCGCGTTCAGCTTCGCGGTGAACCCTTGCTGCGTCTCCGTGTAGGTCTTCAGGTCTTCAGCCAGCTGCTCGGACTCGGTCTTCAACTCGCCCTGCTTCGTCGCGAGTTCAGATGATCTCTCGTCGAGAGCACTTGTCTTGATGTCGATGGCTGCAAGATCGGACCAGGCGAACCCAAGCAGTTTGATGTCATCGGACACTGTATTCTGTGCTTGGTCAAAGGCCCGCTGGAGCAACCTCAACTGCTCACGAATGTTAGCTATCGCCTTCTGTCGCTTGGCTAGTTCGGTGGTCTCGCCAGCGATCTCTAGCGTGCGTTTCTTCGCAGCTTCTATCTGCTGACTAGCCGCTGCCAAGCCCTCCGCAGCCTGCTTTTGCTCGGGGCTCAACGCTTCTGTGGGCGCAGCAACCTCCGCTGGCTTTAGCTTGTCGTGTTCTTCAATCTGCTTGCCCTTCAGCAGAAGCAGGTCGGTGAGCTTCTTCAGCTCTATGGGCCGAAGCTGCTCCTCGATACGCACGATTGATGCGTTGGCCGAGTCCAGTTCCTTGCGGTACTCACCCAATCGGTTCCGGAGCGACTGCTCCTGCTGCTCCGTCAGTTGATCGAAGTCGAGTGCGCCCAACCTCATGTCTTCACTCGCGTGAGAGAAGATCACTGACCGCAGTTCCTTCTCGAAAGCATCCGACTTGCCGGAAACGTGCTCGTTGCACAGCTCCTCGAAGTAGTGCTGTGGAATGTAGCGAACAAGCTCTGCCTTCTCTTCGGATGGAGGCTCATTGAGAGGTCGGGCTTCAGTACTCTCGTCGCACCAGGTCAGCGTCCCGGTGAAGTGTCGTGCAGGTTCGCCGGTCTTCCCTAGGAAGCGGTCCCGCCGGAGAAAGCTGAAGTGCTTGGACTGTCTGGAATTACCAAGCGTCGCGATGACATCGGCCAACGCGCTTTTCCCGCTTCCCTTGTTCCCGATGATGGCAACAAGGTCGGGGTTCAACGGGATGTCGCAGCCGTGGAGCCATTGCCCTACGCCGGCCTTGTCTCCTGTCTTGGTGATTTCAATGGATTCGACGTAGTAGGTCTTGTTGGACTCAACTTCCAGCACCTTGGGTGGTTTGTCACCAATGTAGGAGCGCTTCGCCGGCTCAAGAATGGCTTGTTTGAGGCCACGGAACGTTGGGTCGGCCTTGATCCATGTCTTCTTGCCTGAGGGAAAGTCGCCATAGCCCCGCTTGTCACTACTACCCGGTGTCCCAACGAAGCAGTGAGCATCGCTCCCTGAGACTGCCAGGCGCGGGATGTTCTTCAGGCCTGCCTGAAAGTTCTTGAAATACTTGGTGTTGCCCTGTGTCTGCTCGCCAACAAATGCGCCGCGCAGGTCAACGTCTCGCGTCTCGAAGATCGGTGAAGTCTGAAAGAGATTCATGGCATAGGCGTAGTGCTCTTTCCATTCGACTTCGGCCAAGCCATCGTTTGTATCAAACGGCATGAAGCCGATTGCGTGGTCATAGGGAACCTTCCGGATCGCTTCCCTGTATGAGTCGGCGTTGATCTCCGCGATCACCGCGCCCGCAAGCAAAGCCTTCTCGTCGGATGCGTCCACCTCGGCCTTCTTGAAGCCGTGATGCTTCAGCTTGTCCTCACCGACCTTCCTGGCAAGGTCCCTCAATGCCGACTCTGAAAGCGGCCTGTCTACCAACTCAATGCGCAAGGCAGACTTGAAATCCAGAAGCACTTGGTCTTCAACTTCGTTCGAGAACAACACGTGGGCGTTCAGTCGTCCTTTCATCGGGGCTGCGAGTCGTAGCTCAATACCTGGAAGGACCAGCTTCTTTAGGACCGGAGCACCTTCATCCTTGAGGCGCTTTCGCAGCGCAAGCCAGCCATCGAAGGTCCAGTAGTCCATGATGGCGAACACAGCGGGTTCGGCCTTGTTCATGGCTTCGATCATTTCATCGACCAGCTCCGTGGTTTGGGCAGATGACAGATCGCCGTCAAACTTCTGTCCTTGCCAGTGGAATGAGGCAGGCGTGTGGACATGCAGGTCCCATTGCCGCCAAAGTGCTCCTCTCGCGAGTTCTCTCTTGGTCGTCATGTCAACTCCCACTCGACAGTGAACAGCGTGCGCTCCTCGACTTGCTGTTGGAGTTGCACTTCAAGCTGACTGATCAAGTCGTTGCGCTGCGCTTCGACTTCGTCTTGCCGGGCAAACAGCTCGCGGCGCAGCTTGCTGCGCTTGCCTTCCAGCTCGCGCTGCTTCTTCTGCCATGACAGCTTCTCCTCCAGCGTCGGCGAGGTCGCGGCGGTTCGGCGCACCTCCTTGATCTCGCGGTCGATCTCCTTGATCTCCTGCTCCAGCCCCAGCTTCAGGTCGTCCGCCCAGGAGTCCAGCTTCTGGACTTCCTGCTCGAAGTAGCCGAGGTTCCGCTTGTTGACGTCGCGCAGGAGTGCGGTCTTGCGGGCTTCCACGTCGGCCAGCAGGGTGGCATCAGGGGCGTTGAATAGACTCGCTGCTTGCGTGGTCGCGGGTAGGCGCAGCAGTTTTTCCGGGTCTTCTTCCGCGAGCACGACGCCGTCGGTCGTGCCCGCGGCAACCAGCAAATGTTGCTCCTGGTTGCCGAGTGTCTCGACCGAGATCAGCTTGACGGTGAGCCATCCGGCCTTGCCGCGATAGGCTTCGAGGGTGCTGATCTTTGAACCGTAGGCGTTGTAGTCGAACACAAGACGAGCCCCGTCGAGTGCCCGAGCCTTGGCCTGCTCGATGCCCCATCGCGCCAGCGGATGATTGATGCGATATAGATGCGCGTCGCCGGAGCGACGGGGCAATTCGTAGCGCCCCAGCTCGATGCCCGCGAAGCCGCTGTGCTCGACTCCAATCGGTATGTGGCGGAGATCGAAGCCGTCGTCATCGAACGCGGCGCAATGGACCAGTTCGGCGCGGGTCAAGTCCATCAGCATGCGCTCGAAGCGGTTGCGTGCGTTGCGGCTGTCGTCGGCCCGCATGCGCAGCTTCTCCTGCACTTCCTCATCAAAGTTCTCAAGCAATACCTGGCGCGTCTTGACCATCGCCTCGTTGATCTCGCCTGAGAGGTCGAGCTGGAGTTGCTCGAAGCTGGACTTGATTTCCTCGGGCTCTCGGCAGTTCTGGTAGATCTCGGCGATACGCCGCTCGAAATCGACTCCCGAACCGATGGCACCCAGCACTTCGTCGCTAGCCCCAAACACGCCCTCGAAGAGCTGGAACTTCTGCGACAGCAATTCGTAGACGCGCTTGTCCGCCTCATTGCTGAGATCGACGAAGTTCACCACCACCACGTCGAACTTCTGCCCGTAACGGTGACACCGGCCAATGCGTTGCTCGATACGCTGCGGATTCCAGGGCAGGTCGTAGTTGATGACGAGCGAGCAGAACTGGAGATTGATACCTTCGGCTCCGGCCTCCGTGGCGATCATGACCTTGCCGCGCTCCTTGAAGTGCTCAACCAAGGCCGCACGCGTGTCGGCGGTCTTGGAGCCGGTGATGCGGTCGGTGCCCTCGTGCCGCTTTAGCCAGTCCTTGTAGATCGCCTGCGCACGCTGGTCGCTGTTGGTGCCGTTGAAAAGAACGATGCCATCGCCGTAGGGCGTGTCGGCCAGCAAGTTGAGGAGGTATTCCTGCGTGCGCTTGGACTCGGTGAAGATGATGGCCTTCCTGGCCGCGCCCAACCGATCCAGTTCAGCGAAGGCACGATCCAGCGCGGTGAGCAGCGCCTTGCCCTTCGCGTTGTCCCGAATGTTGGTTGCCAGCGTTTTGAAGTGGCGAAGCTCCTCGATCTCCCGCGCGATGGCATCGCGTTCCGTGCGGCTCGGTGCTGCGACGTCCGAGTCTTGGTCGTTCCACTCATCGGCGGTTTCGTCAAGCGACTCGTAGTCCTCGTCGAGCTCGTCGGCCAAATCGGGAACCGCGGTGACTTCGTCGAGCACACCCTGGAGGCGCTTGGCCATCGTCTCCAACGCACCCGCAATCGCGTGCGTGCTGGAGGCGAGCAGCTTCCACAACACAAGTGAAATCAGTTGGCGCTGCCCATCTGGCAAAGCCTTGAGGTTGGGGCGGCGCAGGTAATCGGCGACGAGCTTGGAAAGTTCCTGTTCTTCGCTCGACGGTGTGAATTCCTGGACGATGGCCTTGCGCGCCGTGTACGACACATAAGGCTGAACCTGTTTGCGCAGGGTTCGCTTGCAGATGGGGGCCAGCCGGTCACGCAGGCTGCTGAAGGATTGCTCCCTGCCAGTGAACTGCGAGCGGAAGCTATCAAGGTCTCCGAACACGCGGTCATCGATGAAACTGACCAGTCCATAGAGTTCGAGCAATGAGTTCTGCAACGGCGTCGCGGTCAGGAGCGCCTTGGAGTGAACGCGCGACAGCGCCTCCTTGAGGGTCTTGGCGATGACGTTGCTGGTTTTGTAGACGTTGCGCAGGCGATGCGCTTCGTCCAGGACGACCAAGTCCCAGTCGATGCCCTTGACATCGTCAGCCTTGGCCTTCGCGAACTGATAGGAACAGATGATCGGGCCGGAGGCGAACAGGAACGGGTTCCGCTGCTCCTGCTTGCGGATCGCGTTGTAGCTTTTGGCTTCGAGGATCAGCCCTTGCAGGCCGAACTTGTCCTGCAGCTCCTGGTGCCATTGCTTGCGCAGGTTCGCCGGAACGATGATGAGCACCTTCCGCCGCCGTTCCGCCCAGCGTTGGGAGATGACCAAACCGGCTTCGATGGTCTTGCCCAGACCAACCTCGTCGGCGAGGATCACGCCGCGTGAGAGGGGGTTGCGGCAAGCGAAGAGCGCGGCCTCGACTTGATGGGGATTGAGATCGACTTGCGAATCGACCAAGGTCGAAGCCAGCGACTCCACGGAGTCGCCTGCTGCACGCCTGGTCAGCAGCCAAGCAAAGTACTGGCTCTGGTGCGGCGTCAGAAGCTGCCGTGTTGTCAACGGCGATCCTCCCCTTGTTCTTCCCCGAGCATTATTCGGCGGCTGGCTTGGTCCGCGCTCACTCGGCCTCCGGCTTCTTCTTGTTGATGCTTTCGGCGATCCAGCGATCCAGCTCCGAGCGGCGAAAGCGCCAGGTACCTCCAAGCTTGAACGCCGGAATCTCTCCTTTCTGAGCAAGGCGATAGACCGTTCGTTTTCCCGCCTTGAGATACGCGGCAACTTCATCCAGCGTAAGGATTTCGCCTTCTGCTTCAGTCATGGGGCTCGCCTTTAACATTTGCCGCCGTTGGTATTCGCTTGCCAAGATTGGCCAATTCTACCTCGTCTGGTGGGGATGGCCAAGACGTTGTCCTGGAACAAATGTGCATGCGGTGTCCGGGAATGGAGCAAAGCGTGTGGCGTATTTGGATTGAGCGTTCCAAGAGGAGAATTTCGTAGATCAAGGCGCGCCGTGGTGGCAGCCCGCTGCCGGTTCGAGGCTTGCAACGTCCACCGCCCCCAGCTCGGTGGTCAGCACCGGCCGAGTGAATAAACCGGGAGATTTCTACGAAGGCTGGCGCATGGAATCAGTGGAGAGCGATAGAGACAGGTACGGGTTGTTCGGCGGTAAGTCGATGAACAGAACATGCGGGTCTTCCAGCAGGTAACCATGTAGTCTCCGCGACTTCCGTGGCCCCGTCACTGCGCACGTCCAGATGTTCAGACCGTCTTGCTGCTTGCGGTGGATTTGCAACTTCTCGAAGCGCTTCTGCACCCACTGCCAGTCGGCCACCTGGTCCTGCTTGGCAAGGACGGAGGTCTCGGGATGTTCCTGAGCGTAGCGCTGGAATACTCCGGGACTGACCAGGTAAACGGTGTCGGCAACTGTATGTACCAGTGCCTTGGCGTCGTTGATGACGAGCCCCCGCTCTTCGATACGCCGGCGGAGCCAGGCGACGAAATGCTCACCTGACGCCGTTCCCTCCAGTCCTGGAGCCGACGTAGGTGCCGGTACCAACGAGTGGGCCGGTACCGTTGAGTTACTGGATTCGAGAGATGGCTCTTCCATGGTTGGAGGAGCCAATTCGGCGGTCGACAAGAGGTCGGCCTGCGGCACGTCGGAAGTACCGAGCAGATCCAGAAGTGCTTCGACGCCATCGCCGGCCGACTGCGCTGGCAAAGGCACGGCCGTAGCGGAATCCGCCGCGGCTGGCGAGGGCACAGGACTGGTTGGCTCCCCGCCTTCCTGCACTACCGCCACCGTGCCGGCGAACGGTGTTGGCCGCTCATTGCCGTCCCAGATCAGCGAGGGAGCAAGGCGCAGGAGCGTCAAGGTATGGGACCAGCCCGAGTCGCTGGTGATGGTGGCCTTCCAGATGGCCTTGCCCTCAGGGGTCGGCTGCACAATGCCATGGTCCTGCAGCACGTTGAAAACCGCGGTATTGCTGGATGGGATGCCGTCGATACCCTGGGACAGCAGATGAGCGCGCAGTTTGTCCGAGATGGTTTTGCTGACCAGCCACAGCGCGTCCTGGGTCAGCCATCCGTCCGAGGCTTGAGGCTGGTTCAGCTTGAGCTCCTCCCGAAGCAAGTAGCGCAGGCCGTCTAGCAGCTTGCGTTGCAGCGCGTGCCGGGGTGCTGCCAGAGCCTTGCTGGGATCGCCGCCGAGTTCTTGGGCTACCGATGCCTGGTCGGCTTGCATGACCAGTTCGCCGAGCGTGCCGGCATGTTCGTACTGGCCCGCCAGCACGTAAAGCAGCGCGGCCCACAGGTCGGGATACCCGCTAAGCCAATCGAAGATGGCTGCATCGAGCAGGCGCGCATACAAGAGGCCGGTAGCGGCGCCGTGCAGCCTGTATTCGCGGTCATTGCGGTAGCGGAAACGGTACGGTCGCTGCAGCAGGCCGTGCCAGGGGTGCCAGACGGTACCGTCGGCGTACTCGACGTGCAGGTCCACGGCGATCTTGCCGATGTCGTGCAACAGCGCCGCGTAGGCCGTGCCAGCGGTCCAGGCCTCGGCCTGGGCGGCCTGCGCCTCCGGCGTGGCGCCGGCGGGCAGCAAGTGCGACTGGCGCAGCTTGAGCGCGAAGGCCACGATCTCCAGGCCGTGGTCCAGCATGCCGCCCGGGTAGGCATGGTGGTGGCTTTCCGAAGCCGGGAACTGCTGGACCAGCTCAGCGTAGCGCTCCAGAGGTACGAGGTAGAGCGTGGCGAACTGCCGCCGCGACAGCGAGGTGCGCTGCCAGATGTGTTCCAGCAGCTTCTGCCGGCGCGGCGTCGCCAGCAGCGATGCGGCCGGCTCAGGCCGTACCAGCCCTTTGCCGGGCTCGGCTGGAGATTTGGGCGTCGGCGCCGCGCTGGAAGTGGACAGCACCCGTTTGCGTTTGAACAGCGAGAGCATGGCGAACCCCGGATGTCGGGCTGCTCGGAGGAGCCTTTTGGCCTTTTCGGGTAGGGCCTTTCCCCTTGGCCCCATTCCCTTGCCCCTTCCCAGCCCTTAAACCTTCTTTTGGTGACAGCCTTTGGATATAGGGGAATTGGGGCGCTTCCTCCACAGCCAATGCGATGCCCGAGCAGTCCGGATTGGAGACGAGGTTGATCACGTTCTCAAACCATGCTTCCGACCAATTTGACATTGTCTGCTTTTTCTTCATACAATCTGACACACAGGAGGTCAGGCTATGAGCGATGGGCCGCATAGAAGTTTGCCGCTGCGAAAGGCTTGGAAGGAACTGGCCAAGCGCGGAGATCAGGGCATCTACGACGCCGAGCAAGTTGCGGAAGCGGCAGCGGGCGCCCTCGCCAGCGACTTCAAGAACGAGATCAAGTGGTCATTGGTCGATGCGTTGAAGTCCATCTTCACTGGCCGAGATAACTCTTTGGGGCTCCCTGAAATCGCTCTTCAAGAACTGGAGGAAGCGAAGTCCTTGGCAGCTGGATCGGTCTTTGGAGCGAACGCGGTTGCGTGGAGCATTGAGCTCATCAACGAAGGTAGATTTGGTTTGGATGCATTTCATGAAGCGATTGGCCTTGCAGCCAAGATGCGTGGTTTCGCAAACGTACGGCAAGTTGAAGAGCATTACCTTCGGAAGTCAAACCAACGCCGGGCAGACAATGTAAGTGCGCGACTCTCTAGCGCGATCTCCAACTTCTCTGAGGGCAGATTGGGCGCGATGCTTGTATCTCCAGAATCTGACGGAGCCCGTCGAACCAAGAAGAAGACCCATCTGGACGAAGGAGTGCCCTTGAGATGAACCTACTACCTCTCAAGGAGCTTACGGTAGATGTGGTGGAAGCTGGTACTCGCCGCCGCAAAGGCATGGTGCCCTGCAGGCTTGGTCAAAACATCGACTTTGACCTTGAAGCGCTTGAGTCCTTCTCGTCGATCAAATGGCAAACGACGGTGTACGACGCGCTTGTCGTGGCTGCCGTAGTCGAGTTCTGTGATCGCAGCCTTTCCCGCAGTGCCATGAACTGGGGCCGGAACTTCTCGGTGCGCATTCCCGTTCATGATCCCGACAAATGGTCAGATAAAGCGGTAACTCGGGCGTTAGTGGAGGCATTGAACCTACTGACTGGGGATGACTGGCACTTCGAATTCCGCGCCAGGAAAGCTTCGGCGGAAGCACCTCCGCAAGATCGCATGAGGTTTCCCTCCAATGCAGAAGCAGTCATCGCCTTCAGCGATGGAATGGACTCATGTGCGGTTGCCGGGCTTGAGAACAAGCGCCTTGGCCGCCGATTGGTACGCGTGAGGGTGGGTAGCAAGCAGCACGACGTGTCGAAAAAGGAACGTCTCCGAATCCCTTTCACCGCCCTCCCGTATTCCGTCAAGCTGGATAATGGCAGGAATGCTGAAAACAGCGCACGGAGCCGGGGATTCAAGTTCAGTGTCGTATCCACGATGGCGGCATATCTGATTGATGCTCCATCGGTCATTGTTCCTGAGAGCGGACAGGGAGCACTGGCTCCCGTCCTTCTTCCCGTCGGACAAGGCTATGAGGACTATCGGAGCTACCCGGTTTTCACGGCGTTAATGGCACGCTTCTTCAACGCCCTGCTTGGATACCAGGTCCAATATCGATTTCCACGCCTGTGGATGACGAAGGGTGAGACTCTTCGTGAGTTCGTCGATGTTTGTGGCAGTGATGCGCACTGGGCAGTGACCAGATCGTGCTGGCAGCAATCGCGACAGGTGGCAGTGTCGGGCGAAAGGCGTCAATGCGGAGTATGTGCAGCTTGCGTGCTTCGTCGTCTAAGTGTTTATGCCGCTGGCTTGAATGAACCGCCCGAGACTTATGTCTGGGAATCACTGAAGGCCGCGACCTGGGAAGCTGGCGCTGCAAAGGACTTTGCCAGCTTCACGCCGGCCTTACGCGAGTATTCGATTGCGGGAGTGCTCCATTTTGAGCATCTCGCCTCGCTTCATGAGTCATTGCAGTACGGGCTCATCAAGCGTCGAAGGACGAACGAGCTAGCGCGCTCTTTGTCAGAGCCGCCAGCAGCTGTAGCGCAAAACTTCGACCGACTTATACAGCAGCACGCAAATGAATGGTCTGCATTCACGAACGACCTTGGACCAGGATCGTTTGTGCGGCAATGGATAGATGACGCATCATGACCAAGCCAAACTTTGAGTTGAGCCCAGTAGTGCTGGGCGAAAGATTAAAAATTGCGCGGGAGACCGCCAACATTACCCAAGATGCTGCAGCGAAGGCGGCAGGCATCGCTCGTACTACGCTTGTTTCCATTGAGAAGGGGCAGCGTCCCGCAAGGCTCGATGAAATCCAAGCACTGAGCCGCTTTTACGGTGTATCCGCTAATTCCTTACTGCGCCAAG
>WBZX01001781.1_pt1 | contig 14587 bp, 14 predicted proteins | sample 5204211 | NCBI WGS metagenome assembly WBZX01 (sample SAMN12344362, study PRJNA552823) | activated sludge metagenome | biome: Activated sludge suspended growth; feature: Nitrification reactor; material: Wastewater; isolation source: activated sludge from nitrification reactor of wastewater...
ACGAGGTCGCCGATGGTGGATTCGGAGGTGAAGGCGGGCTGGGTCGTGGTGGACATGCCCGCACTTTCGCACAGGCCGGCCGCGCCCGCCTTGAGCCAGGTCAATCTCCGGGGCGATTTCCCGGCGACGGCGGCACGCCGACCATGAACCGGAGGCGCTGCCCGATCATCTCGGCCACCGCGATCAGCTCGGCGGCCTCGGCCGGGGCGAGCCGGGCCCGGCAATGGCGGGCCCAGAGGCCGAGCCAGGCCTGGAAATGCCGCTCCTCCAGACCGAGGGGCTGGTGCTTGAAAGGCATCGGGCCGCTGTAGAGCGCGGGCCCGCCGGTCACGCCCGACCAGAAATCGGCGATCTTCTCGATGTGGGCGGGCCAATCCGCGATGTGCGCGGCGAAGATCGGGCCGATCTCGGCGTGCTGGCGCACGTCGGCGTAGAAATATTTCAGCAGCTGCACCAGGGGGGCGCGGCCGCCGAGGCGGTCGAACAGGGGGGCGGGCGGCGTAGCCGGGGCGGTCATGGCTGCGGGGCTCAGGCTTCGCCGAGGTTCCGGCGCAGGCGCGCGGCGAGCACGCCGGGATTGCGCACGGTGACGGCCTTGGAGGCAACGAGGATGAGCTGTTCGTTGCGCAGGCGCGCGAGGGTGCGGGAGAGGGTCTCGCTGCTGGTGCCGAGCTCGGCCGCGAGCACGCGCTTGGTGCCGGGCAGCTTGATCACGCCGCCGGGGGCGGCGCGACCGTGCTTCACCAGCCAGTTGAGCAGGCGGGTCTCGACATCCTTCAGGGTCAGGTCGTCGAGCATGCCGACGAGCACGCGCAGGTGCGCGCTCATCGAGGCGAGCATGCGCAGCGCCAGGTCGGGCCGGCGGCCGATGAGGTCGAGCACGGGCCCCTTGGGCAGGAGCAGGACCGTGCTCGGCTCCACGGCGCGGGCGTCGGCCGGGTAGCCGGTGGGCGAGGCCAGCGCGCCCTCGGCGAAAGACTCGCCGGTGCGGAAGACGTGGATCACCTGCTCCTTGCCCACGGCGCTGACGCGGTGGACGTTCACCGCGCCGCTCTGCACGACGTAGAAGCCGCGCGAGGGCTCGCCCTCGTGGAAGAGGTAGTCGCCCTTGGCCAGCGTGATGGGGCTGGCGAAGGAGGCGATCAGCTGCAGGTCCTCGCCCGAGAGGCTCGAGAAGATCTGGCAGCAGCGGAGGGTGCCGGTCAGTCCGGTGAGCTTGTGGTCGGGGAGGCGGGAGGGCGCGGACATTGGCGCGGGCATTGGATAACGGCGCCGGGCGCTTGTCGCGCGCAAAATTCCGCGCCGCCGCGCGAAAATTTCCGCCGACCTTGACGCAGGTCATGGCCGGAAGCCGCCCGCCTGCTATTCTCCCGCGGCCAGTCCGTGGAGAACCCGCCGCCGCCCGCGCAAAACAATTTATGCGCAGAGATTGCCGCCTTTGGGCAAGGGATGGTTAGCGGGCGCGGATGGCTTCCGGTAAGCTGCGATTTTTCCTTTCCCATGACTCCCTCCGCCCCCTCCCCCGCCCTCAAATCCCCCACCCCCCGCGGCGCCGCGCACCTCGTCGCCATCGCCCCCGCCGACCGCTGCGTCATCAAGCGCGACGGCACCGTCGTCTCCTGGGACCCCGCCAAGGTCGCCCGCGCCGTGGCGCTGGCCTTCTACGAGGTCATTCACGGCACCACCGACAACCCGGAGCGCGACAACCTCGCGAGGCACTACGGGCTCAAGGCCGAGGCCTTTGTGAAGGTCCGGCACATCACCACCCGCGTCGAGCACATGCTGGAGCTGTCCTACCGCGCGGGCCGGCATCCCACCATCGAGCAGATCCAGGACAACGTGGAAAAGGCCATCGCCGCCGAGGGCGAGTGGGCCGTCGCCCGCGCCTACATCGTTTACCGCGCCGGGCAGGCGACCCGCCGGCTCAACCATTACGCCGAGAACGGCCTCTCCGACTACATCGCCCTCGCCAAATACGCCCGCTTCCGCCCCGACCTCGGGCGCCGCGAGCTCTTCGCGGAGGCGGCCCGCCGCGTGCAGGCGATGCACCGGCGCTTCTTCCACGACCGGCTCGACCGGGTGCTGCCGGCGCCCGGCGCCGACTCGCCCGCGGACCCGCAGGATCACGCGCGCCTCGCCACCGCGCTGAGCGGCGGCAGCCTGGGCCTCGCCCTCGACCGCGCCTTCGCCGCCGTGGTCGCCAAGACCGTGCTGCCCTCGATGCGCTCGCTCCAATTCGGCGGCGAGGCCATCCTCCGCAACCACGCGCGCCTCTTCAACTGCTCGTTCAGCCCGGTGGACCGGCTGGAATTCTTCCGCGAATACCTCTTCCTCCTCCTCGCGGGCACCGGCTGCGGCTTCTCCGTGCAGCGCCACCACACCGGCCGCCTCCCGGCCCTGCCCGCCCGCGGCGACGAGATGGACCTGCCCGTCGTGCACCACGCCATCGCCGACACCATCGAGGGCTGGGCCGACGCGCTGCACCTGCTCATGCGCAGCCACTGGGAGCGCTTCCAGGCCGAGTTCAACTACTCCGCCGTCCGCCCGCGCGGCAGCCCGCTGCAGACCTCCGGCGGCAAGGCCCCCGGCCACCTGCCGCTCAAGGCCGCGCTGCTCGACATCGACGCGGTGCTGAAGGGCGCCGCCGGCCGCCAGCTGCGGCCCGTCGAGGTTTACGACATCTGCATGTTCGCCGCGCGCTCCGTCCTCAGCGGCGGCATCCGCCGCTCGGCCACCATCTGCCTCTTCTCGCCCGACGACCAGGAGATGATGGACGCCAAGACCGGCGACTGGTTCAGCAAGCACCCCCAGCGCTCCGCCTCCAACAACTCCGCCGTCGTGCCCCGCGCCACGGCCGACGACACGCTCTTCCGCCGGCTCTTCGCCGCGCAACGCGAGTTCGGCGAGCCCGGCTTCTACTTCGCCGACGACCCCGAGTATGGCTGCAACCCCTGCTGCGAGATCGGCCTGCATCCCGTCGTGGGCGGCGGGCTCGACGACGAGGCCGAGGTCGCCCGGCTCCGCGCGCTCGGCTACACCGGCCCGGTCGCCCCCGGCACGCGGCTCAGCGGCTGGCAGATGTGCAACCTCAGCACGATCAACGGCGCCGCCCTCACCGACGCCGACGACTTCCTCACCGCGTGCCTCCACGCCGCCGTGGTCGGCACGCTCCAAGCCGCCTACACCGACATCCCCTACCTCGGGCCCGTCACCCGCTACCTCAACGAGCGCGACGCGCTGCTCGGCGTCTCCATCTGCGGCTTCATGGACAATCCGGACCTGCTGTTCGACCCGGCGCTGCTCGAGCGCGGGGCCCGGCTGGCCCGGGCGGCCAACCGCATCGTGGCCGAGGCCCTCGGCATCCGCCCCGCGGCGCGCGTGACCTGCGTGAAGCCCGAGGGCACGGCCTCGCTCCTGCTCGGCGCGGCCTCCGGCATCCACCCGCACCACGCCCGGCACTACTTCCGCCGCGTGCAGGCCAACCGCCGCGATCCCGTCTACCGGCACTTCGCCGCCGCCAACCCGCACCTGACCGAGGCCTCCGTTTACCGGCCCGACACCGACGATGTGCTCACCTTCGCCGTCGAGGCCCCGGCCCACGCCATCCTGCGCGACGAGATCGGCGCGCTGGAATTCCTCCGGCTGGTGCAACGCGTCCAGCAGCACTGGGTGCTGGCCGGCGAGCCGGAGACCACCCGCTCGCCCGGGCTGCACCACAACGTCTCCCACACCTGCACGGTGAAGCCCGCGGAGTGGGCCGAAGTTGCCGACTTCATCTGGCGGCACCGCGCCGGCTTCACCGGCGTCGCCCTGCTCAGCCACGACGGCGACAAGCGCTACCCGCAGGCCCCGCGCGAGGCGGTGGCGACGGAGGACGATGTCGCCAAGTGGAACCGCCTCAAATACCAGCCCGTGGACTACACGCAGCTCGCCGAGCAGACCGACGAGACCGCGCTCAAGGACGTCGCCGCCTGCGCCGGCGGCGCCTGCGAGTTGACGTGAGTAGCATGGTTATGCCAAGCTGCCGCTTACGCTAGCTCGAGGCTTGCTGGATTAGCTGGTTGAGCCTGGGCATTTGATGCTCGAATGCCGAACGCACCTTTTCGATGGGCGAATCCTTCAACTCCACCGGGAGCAGCACCAATGGCTGGATGCCTTCGGCCAGCAAGGTATTCAGCGTCTGCCGGTCAGACAGCGTTCTGAATGTTCGAGAAATAGTCTTGGCGAACTCGCCTTGCAGCGATGCTTCTCCCACGGCCTGTTGATGGGCATCACGAAGGAACGGAGCCACACATTGTGCGATAATCTGTAGGTGAGCCCGGTCATGCCGATCGCTCTGATCGAGTCCGCGGACATTTGCCGCTTTGGCTTTCAACAGAGCGGCAGGATCAAGCACGCGATACCGCACGTTGTCTTTTTCGATTTCCTTGACCGCTTCCAGGTCTTCCGCGTCCAAGCCATGAACCCTGCCGAGCACTTCGACAATCAACAATCGTCCATCGTCGGCCTGCGTCGTCAATCTGAGCAGCCGCCGGTCGAACGACCACATCGGAGGCTTTTCACTTTTCCAGTTGGGCAGCGCGGCGATGATTTCCGCCACCTTCCTTCGTGCGATCACATCCATGTCATGCGAACCGAATCCTTCCAGATGCGTTTCGTCAGCGTTGAGGTAGGTGATGGCCCATACGTTGACGGCCTGCCCACCCACAATTGTGAGGTCGGGACAAGCCTCCAGCAGCACGCGATAATCGTGCGGCCTCGTCAGTGCAGCAGACATCAGCGACGGGCGCCGAACACCATCTTGGGACGGGAGCCCGAGTCGCTTTTGAGGCCGAGCAGTGCAGCGTTTTCGCGCAATCCCTCCCAGCCGCGACCCGCAGCGCATTTCCTGGCCACCTCAGCGCGGGACTCCGCGCGCAGGGCATCTCCCCGGACCGAAAATTCGGACCGGGTTAGATTCTTAACAGCGCGGAGCAGCACGCTTTTCATGACAGTGATAATCTACGAGGATAGGTAACACGGTCAACTGCAACCAGCTAGTGACCACGCCAATAGGCTGTAAGGCACGTTCATCCTGGCACAAGCATCCTGACTCCGAATGTTCCGAATGGGTTCGTTCCGTTGCGCAGTATCGTTCCGAAGCGTTCGGAACGCGCCTAACAGACGTTCGCTTCTGCGCCCTCAAAAGCGCAGTTCCCGGGTGTTCGCAGTGCAATATCTGGTGGCGGATATTTTCGTATCCTGACGCAACACACCGATTATCAAAGGGCAGATAGTGCTGGAGTATGCTCAAGCGATGACTCGCGAAGGAGGGCAATGCTTACTCCACCGAGTCGGCGTTCAACCGGCGGCGCCGACCATGTCTGGGTCGCCCAGCATGTGGTGCAGCACGTCCTCGACGGTGTAGGTGAACTTGCCGCCGCGCAGGAAGCGCCACAGGTCCCGCACGTCATCGCCCGCCGTGACGATGGCCGGCTCCACCTCGCCCGGCGCGAGAGTCTGTCCGAGCCCGATGGCCGACATCAGGCCGTTGCACAGGCATTTCCGGCCGACGGCATCCGCCGCATCGCCGCCCTTGCGCACAAAATCCTCCACCGGCTCGGCGGGACAACGGTAGCCGATCGAGCCATCCGGCTTCTGGTAGGGCTGGCGCAGATAGCCGAGGTCGCAGTTGCGGACGCGCCGCTCATAGACGGCGGGCTCGGCGACGGTGCCGGGGAGATCCACGACCTTGAAGGGCATGCCGGTCGGCGAGGCGCGCGGATCGGTCCGCAGGTCGGCCGTGCCGGCCGCGCTCCGGCGCAGGACGGCGGCCTTCACCTCCGGCCGCAGCCCCGATTCCGCGCAAAACGCGAAGGCGGTGCCGATCTGCACGCCCGTCGCGCCGCACGCGCGCGCAGCGCGCAACTGGCCGGGCTGCGCGTAGGAGCCGGCCAGCCAGAACGGCAGGCCGAGGGCGCGAATCGCGTTGAGGTCGGCATCGTCGCGCGGCCCGTAAACCGGCTCGCCCCGCGCGTTGAGCTGCGGGGCGCCGCGCGGCGGCGCGTTGTGGCCGCCCGCCGTCGCCCCCTCGACCACGAGGCCGTCCACGCGGCCGCTGGCCTTGCGGGCCATGGTCGTCGCCAGGGCCGAGGACGAGACGATCGCGAGAAAGGCGGGCCGGTGCAGCACCGGGAGCGCGCCGCCGGAGTAGTCCGCCGGATCGAAGACCAGCCGCTGCTCGTGCTCCGGCGTGCCGCCCTCGACGGCGAGCCGGAGCTCCGCGCGCTGTCCGGCGGCCAGTTGGTCGAGGGCCCCGGGTATCGCCCGCGGGATGCCCGCGCCCATCAGCACATAGTCCACCTCGGCCAGCATGGCTCCGTAGAGCGACGCCAGCGTGGGCAGCTGGATTTTCTCCAGCAGATTGAGTCCGACCACGCCGGCATGGCCCTCCTTCGCGAGCCAGACTTCCACGAAGTTCGCCACGATGGTCAGCGTGACCAGGTCCCGGGGCGAGGAGACCGAATACAGCGGCGTGGCCCGGTAGGGTTGCCCGGCGGCGCGCCCGTCGGGGAGGAAATAGCGCGCCTCGATCGCCCGGGCCGCATCGCGCAGGGGACACCGGGCCAGCGCATGGCGGATGTCGCCACCCTTGTCCCCATCCTGCAGCCGGCGCACAAGCACCGAGGCCAGCGCGGTGCCGGAGACCACGCCGAGGTGGCCGCGCGAGGCCACCGCGCGCGCGAGCCGCCAGTCGGAAACGCCGACGCCCATGCCTCCTTGGATGATGACGGGGTGTCCGCCCGGTTCGCCGGCAATTGATCGCATGGGCCAGCTTAGCCCCGGCAGTGCCCGATTGCCTTGATGCGGGTCAAGCTCCCCGCGCAAACCGGCGCCGCGGGCGCTACTTTTCAATCTGGAAGCCCGGCCCCGGCGCGTAGGTGAGCACGGTCAAGTGCCGGGGCTGCGCCTCGACCGTGGCCGACCAGGTCTTCGGCACGGCGGCGGGATCGGCGCTGGTGGCGAGGCTGACGCTGATGACATGCGGCCCGGGGCTCAGCGGCACCCGCAGCTCGCCGACCGAGGTGCCGTCGGACTTGAGGCCCTTCGGGCGGTAAACGTGCTCCTGCTCGCGGCCGTCCACCGTGAGGCGGACGGTGACCGGCGAGCGCGTGCGCTGCGCGGGCAAGGCGGTGCGCATGTGCTTTGGGCGATTGTCATGGGCCGGATCCGGCAGGGCCACCGCCGCGCCGGAGAGCCAGTCGCCGTTGGCCCGGAAGGAGAAGACAAACTCCGCCTCCGCCGGCGCGGGATTGCGGAACGGGGCGTCGCTGACCCACAGCAGCCCGGCGAGCACCACGGCGGTGAGCAGCAGGCCGGCGAGCGCGCCCGCCGGGCGGGAGCGCGCCGGCGCGGCCACCGTCTCCAGCTCCCGCAACCGGGCCGCCGCCGTGGCCAGCAAATGCGGGCGCAGGGGATCGAAGTTGACGTGCGCGACCTTGCGCGGATCGGCGCGATTGGGGCGGAACTCCGGCTCCCGCACGCCGCTGAGCCGCGCCGGCAGCCACTGGTTGCCCTCCTTGGCAAACGGCTCGCTGGAGCCGCAGCCCACGATCAGCACGGCCGTCGCGCCCTTGCGAATCACGCGCTCGACCACCTTCGGCTCGATCCAGCCGACACACGGCACCGGCCGGATGGTGTAGCCCGGGATGCGCCGCGCCCAGGCCGCGTGGTCAAAGAGCTCCCAGCCGCCGTCCCCCTGCGCGCACACGAAGGCCAGCGCCGGGGCCGCGCCGCGCGCCGCCTCCGCCTCGACGAATTTCTCCAACTCGCGCGTGAGCTGCTGGGCATCGAACCACGCCATGCCGATGGCCTGCGTGTCGCAGGCGCCGGTGCACACCCCGCAGCCGATGCAACGGTCGGGGTCGATCTGCGCCTGCGAGGGGAACGGCTTCCCGTCGGTGCGCGGCACCATCGTGATGGCGCCGAAAGGACAGTCCTGCGTGCAGAGCGTGCAGGAGAAGCAGCGGGAGATGTTGACCGCGGCCTGGAACTGCGGGCGCGGCCGCCGGCGCGCCAGCCACCACGGCACCGTCATCAGCCCCGCGGCTGCGAGCCCCGTCGCCAGCCAGATGCCGCCGCCGGAGAAGCGCGCGGAGACCGTGAGCGGCCAGAGATACCACCAGTCCATCGTGAACCGCGCGGGCTTCACCGCCATGGCCGCCGCCGGGGCGTTGGTCGCCGGATAGAGCAGCGCGGCCGCGAGCACGGCCCCGACGAGCCACAGGCTGAGCCGCCAGTCCGGCAGCAGGCGCGAGCGGCTGAGGCGCGCGAGGTGCAGGCAGAGCCCGCCGGCGATGCCGAGCGGCAGCGCCATGTGCAGGAAGAACACCACGAAGAACAGCAGCGAGGGCACCGTGCGGTCCGCCGCGAAGAGCCGCAGCATGGGCTCGCCGAAGATGGGCAGCACGTCGAGCGCGCGGATGGAGTCGAGGGCGAGCAACTGCGCGCGCTCATCCCACACGAGCCAGTAGCCCGTCCAGCCGATGAACCACACCAGCCCGATCAGCAGGATGCCGCTGGCCCAGGCGAGCCAGCGCGCCCCGGCGAACTTGCGCGCCAGCAGCATGCGCAGCGCATGGGTCAGCACGAGGAGCATGAGCAGGTCCGAGGAGTAGCGGTGCATGCTGCGCACCAGCCCGCCGAGCGAGTGCGGGGCGAGGTCGGCGAGCGAATGCCATGCCAGCACCACGCTCGGCGAATACCAGAACAGCATCAGCACGCCGGAGAGCGTGGCGAGCAGCACCATGGCGTTGGCGGCGGCCCCGAGGTGCGCGAGCGGGTTGAGCTCCCGCGGAATCGCGCGCTCCAGCAGCGTGTCGAGGCGCGTCATCACCCCGTCGCCGGCCGCGAGGAGGCGGGCGGCGCGGACCGGGGGCGCGGGGGGCTGCGTGCCGGGAGCCTCGGGCGACGGGCCCATGGTCTCCGCGAGCACCTCGCAATCCACGTCAGGGTGCTCGTGATGATGGGTCGGCATGGGATTCGGCGAGGAGGGAGCGCAGCGCGGCGCGCAGCCACGCGCGGTGGCGCGGGTCCAGGGTGAAGCGGTAGGCGATCAGGTTGGCCCGGTCCACCAGCAGGAAGAGGTTGGCGTGGTCGATGATGCCGGTGCGCGGATCGCGCGTGGCGGAGAACTGAAGCCGGGTCAGCAGGTCGTGCATGGCGGCGGGGTCCGCGCCGTTGACATAGCGGAACTCGGGATGGGTGAAGCCCTGCCCCGCGGCCACGGCGCCCATGAGCTCGGTGGTCTCGTATTCCGGGTTGAGCGAGAGCGCGACCACGCTCAGGCCCGCGCGCTCGGCCGGCGGGAGCTCGCCCAGCAGGACCTTGATCTCCTGCAGGATTTCCGGGCAGGCCGTGGTGCAGGCGGCATAGACGCCCGTGACCAGCACGACGCGGCCGCGCAGGTCCGCAAAACGGAAGGGCGCGCCGGTCTGGTCCGCCAGCGGCACCTCCGGCAGCGCGAGCTGCACGCGGATGCTCTCGCCCGGGAAGGGCGGGAGGATGAGGGCGCGCGTCGCGTCCTGCCGCGCATACCAGACCAGCCCGGCGACGCTGGCCGCGATCACGGCCACGCCGGCGGCGGCGGCCCGCCGGTGCGTGCGCCAGGTGTGCACGCGACCCAGTTGGCTGAGGACACCGCGCCACAGCAGGGCCGTCACGCCGACGACGAAGACCGGTTCCAACACCATCACCGAAACCGCGAGCCAGGAGACGCCGCCGGTGCGCGGGTCGCCGCGATAGCACCAGAGCTGGAAGTCGCGCACGAAGTCGCCCAGCCAGCCGCCTTCCGTCGGGCCGAAGATGGTGACCAGCAGGAAGGCCTCGTAGGCGGCGAGCGCCGAGCCCAGGAACACCAGCAGGCCGGGCCCGGTGAAAAAGCCCGCCCCCGCCGGGCCCGGCCGCGCGGCGGCGGCCGGCGGGACGGGCGGAACGAGGGCGATGGGCTCGGACATGTCGGCGCGCGGCGAGTGGGGTCAGCGCACGGGCCAGACGTCGGCCAGCGCCTTCCAGTTGGCGAAGTAATACACCACGAAGCAGGCGAGGAACACGAGGGTGAGAACCATCGTGCCCTTGGTCGCGTAGTGGTCATGGGCCAGCGAGCCGGGGGTGCTGCCCGCGAGCGCCGGGGGCGTGCCCCAGTCGGCCATCGGGCGGCCCTCGATCTTCTTCCCGAAGAACAGCGTGCCCACGCAGAGCACCACGAAGATCAGCAGGCTGAGGAAGGCGAGCACGCCGCCGACGCCGAGCACGCCGAGCCAGAGGTGCGCCGCCGGGCCGTAGACGCCCTGCGCATCGATGTCATAGCTGCGGCGGGAGACGCCCATCGAGCCGGCGAACGACATGCCGAAGGCCAGCAGCGTGATGCCGAGGCCGAAGAGCCAGGGCTGCACGCGGGCCAGCCCGCGCCAGATGAAGTCGCGCTGGAAGATCAGCGGCACCACGTAGTAGGCCAGCGCCATGAAGGCGAGGGTCGTGCCGCCCACCACGGTGACGTGGAAGTGGCCGGGGATGCGCAGCGTGTTGTGCGCGATGATGTTGATCTGCTGCGTGCCGAGGGTGACGCCGGTGATGCCGCCGAGGAAGCCGAAGATGACCACCGACAGCGCGGTGCCGGAGAACGCCGGGTTCTTCCACGGCAGGGCCGTGACCCAGCCGAAAATGCCGCTGGTGTAGCCCTTCTCGCGCATCGCGATCTCGACGCCAGCGGGGACGGTGAAGCCGTGCACCATCGAGGCGAGCACCGCCAGATACATGGCGTAGGAGGTGTTCCAGATCTTCCACGTGGCGCCGACGGCGGGGTCCACCAGGAGGTGGTGCGCCGAGGCCAGGTTGATGAAGAGGATGTAGAGGACGAAGGCCGAGCGGCACACCGCCTCGTTGACCGGGCGCGAGCCGAGGATGACGTGCGAGAGCAGATACCAGACCGAGACCATCGCGCAGACGTTGACCTGCTGCGACTGGTGCCCGAGGCCCCACCAGATGAGGCGATACCAGATGGGATCGGGCTCGGCCGTCCAGCCCATCGAGTAGGTGAAGGTCGGGATCATCACGACGGCGCCGTGCAGCAGCGTGACCACCGCGATGATGGCGGCGGCCAGCGCCCCGAAGGTCACGATGGGCATGGAGCCGGTGTAGGCCTTGTCGCGCTTGGCGACGTAGAGCGTGGCGAAGAAGTTGAACACGCCGATGAGCGTGCCCACCGCCATCAGGATGATGCCGAGGTAGAACACCGGGTGCGCCAGCAGCGGCAGGTAGGAGGTCATCATCACGTCGGCCTGGCCCTTCAGGATGATGTAGTCGGTCATCAGCGCGCCGACGATCATCAGGCCGAAGGAGAGCCAGGCGACCTTCTTCGAGTAGAGCCGGGCGTTGAGCGGGGTCGTGCAGGCGAAGTAGAGGATGGCGACCTCGAAGAACAGGATCCAGAAGATGAGCATGTTCAGGCCGTGGAAGGTGAGGATCCGGTAGAACCAGTCCACGGGCAGCAGGTGCACGGTCTGCCAGCGCGTGAGCGCGAGCAGGAGGGCCGCGATGCCGCCGAGCAGCAGGAAGACGATGCCGCTGACGGCATTGAGCTTGATGAAGCGCTGGGCGTCGAAGCAGACGTGCAGGCCGGTGGTGCCGCAGACGCGGCCGGGGGTGCCGGGGGCGGCGAGGTTGTGGGAGGTGGTGGACATGGCGGGGTGCGGTTATTCGACGAAGATCTTGCCGGTCATGCTGGAGTGGCCGATGCCGCAAAACTCGTTGCAGACGATGGTGAACTCGCCCTTCGAGGTGGGCGTGAGGGTGAGCACGTGGTCGTAGCCCGGCACGGCCTGGAAGTTCATGTTGAGCGGCTGGAGCGAGAAGCCGTGCTGCAGGTCGAGCGCGGAGAGGTGGATGCGGTAGGTCTCGCCCTGGCGCAGGCGCAGCGCAGGATACCACTGCCACATGCGGCCGATCAGGTAGGCGTCGCCGCCCGGCGGCGGCTCGACGACCGGCACCTCGCCGAGCAGGGCGTTGCCCGGGTGCTTGTAGGTGCCCACGCGGTTGGCGGCGACGAACTTCTCGGTGCGCGCCAGGAAGTCGGCCGGCTTGACGGTGTAGGCTTCGCCGGTGCTGTTCTGTTTGCCGCGAAAATGCCAGTAGGGCATCATCAGCGACATCACGAAGCACCAGAGGATGGCGCAGCCGAGCCAGATTTTTTCATGGCCGGCCGGGCCGTGGAACCAGGGGGCGGTGAGTGGGCGGAGACTCATGGAAGGAGGCGGGGTTCAGGGCAGCAACGCGGGTTTGGTGAAGAGCAGCTCGATCCAACCCCACACGGAGTAGGAAAGAACGGGAATGAGGACGCCGAGCACGAGCAGCAGCCAGGGGTTGTCCATGAGCTTCTGCCACGGGTGGATTTTTGGTTCGTTTTTCATGGGGTGGAAAGGGGGGCGGGCCGGCGCCAGGCGCCGAGGCGGCGGACCATCACCGCGAGGAAGAAGATGCCGCCGGCCACGGCGATGAGGCCGCCGAGGCCCATGACGCTCAGGCCGAGATACTCGCCCAGGGTGCGCACGTGCTGCTCGACGCCGTATTGCTTGCGGCCCATGCCGTAGGCGCCGGCCAGCGCGAACCCGAGTCCGAAGACCGCCTGCCCGCCGCCGAAGAGCAGCAGTTGCAGCCGGGCGCGGCGCGGCTCCCCGGCCGGCTCGCCGGCCGGGGCCACGGCCGTGCAGAAATCGTAGGCCGCCGCCATCAGGGCGATGGTCACCGCGCCGATCGCGCAGTGATAATGCCCGGGCACCAGCGTGCTGGAACCGCGGATGAGCGAACCCAGGATGAAGCCCAGCAGCGTCAGCGCCGCGCTGCCCGCCAGGCCCGCGAAACGAAAGTCACCCCAGGCGGGCCGGGCCGGCTGCCGCCAGAGGCGGGCCGCCGCCGTGCCGAGCACCACCAGCACCACCGGGAACAAGGTCCAGCGCATCAGGTGCGTGGCCATCGTGAAATACGCCGTCTCGGTCGTGCCCGTGAACGCCAGCCCCGGCATGACCACCTGCGGCGCGACCAGCGCCGTCATCAGCGCGGCGACGGTGGCCGGGCCCAGCAGCGCGCGGCCGCTCCAGCGGTGCCACAGCTGCAGCCACAGCGCGAGCATGAGGGCGACATTGCCCGCCTGTAGGACGTGGCCGCCGCCCCAGAAAAGGAGCTCGTAATACGCCAGCGGCGCGGCCGCGGGCGTGGTCCGCCACGCGCCGGCAAACGTGAGGAGCGCGAGCACGTTGGCCGCCGCCGCCGCGCGCAACGCAACCACCACGGCGGGCGCGAGCGCCCTGGCGTCGGTGCGGGCCGGGGTCACCAGCGCGACGGCGAAGAAGAGGCCGCTCCCGACGAACCAGCCGAGCAGCCCGGCGAAGAACACCGGGTGGTCGATCACCGGCACGTAGTTGGCCAGCACGGGCAGCGCCCCGGGCATGAGCGCACCGACGAGCAACCCCGCGACGCCGAGACCGGCGAGGGTGAAGGCCGCCGCCGTCACGCCCCGGGGCAGCCGCGGGCCGACGGCCAGCCCGAGGAACGCCAGCGCGCCGGCCTGGAACCACACCACGATCGCGAGATCCACATGCACCACGAGCGCGCGCTTGAAAAACAGCGGATCGGTGAACAGCCAGCCGAGGAACGGGAGCCGGCCGATGACCAGCATGAGCGAGAGCAGGCCCGCCAGCACGAGGCTGCCGATCGCAAAAAGAAACCAGCCGCGCGCCGGCGGCAGGCCCTCTCCCGCGCCGACAGCCGCGCGCGGCGCGGCCGTCCGGGGGAGGACGGCCAGCACCGCAGGCCGGGAGGAAGCTGCCGCTGGAGGAGGCATGGCCTACTTGTAGCCAATGCCCGCCCAATCGTCGTTGATGCAGGTCAAGGTTTGCCTCCACGGCGGCGGCCGCGGCGGGTCCCCCACCCGCTCAGGGAAAAATCGGCTGCGCCGCCCAGCCGTCCGGCGTGCGGCTGAAGCGGACGCGCTCGTGCAGCCGGAACGGCTTCTCCTGCCAGAACTCGATGGCGGCGGGCACCACGCGAAAACCGGACCAATGGGGCGGCCGGGTCACGGGACCGGCGCCAAAACGCAGGGCCACGGCCGCGCAATTGCGCTCCAGCTCGAAGCGGTCGGCCAGGGGCTGCGACTGGCGCGAGGCCCAGGCGCCGATCTGGCTGAGCCTCGGGCGGGTGGCGAAATATGCGTCGGCCTCGGCCGTCGTCACGCGCTCCACGGCGCCCGCCACGCGGACCTGGCGCCGGACCTGGGGCCAGTGGAAACACAGCGCGGCCCGGGGGTTGGCCGCGAGCTCGGCCGCCTTGGGACTGTCGAGATTGGTGTAGAAGACAAAGCCGCGCGCATCGGCACCCTTGAGCAGCACGACGCGCACGTTGGGCAGCCCGTCCGCTCCGGCGGTCGCCACGGCCATCGCCGTCGGATCGAGCACCCCGCCGCGCTCGGCGGCGGCGGACCACTCGTGGAACTGCGCAATCGGATCGGGAGCCGGGGAAGGCGAAGGGTTCATGCCGTGACGGCGGGACGGGCGCG
>WBZX01001170.1_pt1 | contig 14577 bp, 13 predicted proteins | sample 5204211 | NCBI WGS metagenome assembly WBZX01 (sample SAMN12344362, study PRJNA552823) | activated sludge metagenome | biome: Activated sludge suspended growth; feature: Nitrification reactor; material: Wastewater; isolation source: activated sludge from nitrification reactor of wastewater...
AGCGGCCAGGCCGGCATCAACAGCCAATAGCCGATCGAAAACAGCGTGGTGACGATCAGACTGAAATAGACCACCTTGGGAACCGGCGTGTTCAATTCCTTGATGCCGTCCCATTCGTGGCCGGTCATGAGATAGCCGGATTCGGGGTCACGCTCGACTACGGGCATGGTTTGTCTTCATCGTGGATGATTGCCTGTGCGGCCCGCTCGAATTCATCCTTGTTCGCCGGCCAGTAGGCGTAGACGACGACGATCGTCGACATGGCGATCAGGTAGAGCAGTCCGAAGGTCTTGGAGAACCAGGCAACGTCGTCGTAGGTGAAGCTCACGATCACCTCCCCGCTGACGACGCGACGGTCTTTTGTGCTGCATCGGTAAGGCGGCCCAGTATCTGAAGATAGGCGACCAGCGCGTCCATCTCCGTCACCTGAGCCGGCCGGCCGTCGAAGGCCCTTACGGCTGTTGCCTCGCCGTAGCGTTTGGTCACGCCTTCGGCCAGCGGAGAGTCCGGGGCAGCCTGACCAATCGCGTCATTGGTGGCATTGGCGATCATTTCGTCCGTATAGGGTACGCCGACCGCCCGCATGGCGCGAAGATGCTTGCTGAGGTCGTCGGTTCTCAGCTCGTTGCGCAGCAGGCGCGCATAGGGCGGCATCACTGATTGCGGCACGACGCTGCGCGGATCGACGAGATGCATGACCTGCCATTCGTCGGAGTATTTGCCGCCGATCCGGGCAAGGTCGGGGCCCGTGCGCTTCGATCCCCAGAGCATGGGATGGTCGTACTTGGATTCGACGGCCAGCGAATAGTGGCCGTAACGCTCGACCTCGTCGCGCAAGGTACGGATCATCTGCGAATGGCAGGCATAGCAGCCTTCGCGGGTGTAGATATTGCGGCCAGCGAGTTCCAACGGGGTGTAGACGCGCATGTCCGGCGCGTCCTCAACCGTCTGATGGACGGTAAAGAGAGGGGCGATCTCGACCAGGCCACCGATGCTGGCGACCAGGATGATGACCAGCGTGAAGCGGATGGCCTTGCGTTCAAGTCTGTAATGGAGGCCGAACATAGGGGTCCTACTCCGCCGCCTGCCGGGCCGCCACCGGGCCCATGGAAGATCCTGCCGGGTCGATCGCCGGGTCGACCGCGTCCTCGGAGGCGCCGCGGATCGTCATCCATATATTGTAGGAACCGACAAGGGCGCCGATAAAGAAGAGCAGACCGCCGAATGCGCGAGCGATGTAGTAGGGATGCATGGCGATCAGTGAATCGATGAAGGAATAGGCCAGCGTCCCGTCGCTGTTGTAGGTCCTCCACATCAGACCCTGGATGATGCCGGAGTTCCACATTGCGATGACGTAGATGATGGTGCCGGAGACGGCGAGCCAGAAGTGCAACTCGACGAGGCGTGCCGAATACATGCCGCTGCGCTTCCAGAGCAGGGGCACCAGGGCGTAGACCGAGCCGAATGTAATCATGGCGACCCAGCCCAGCGTGCCGCCATGGACATGGCCAACCGTCCAGTCCGTGTAGTGCGAAAGTGCGTTGACTTGGCGGATCGCCATGAACGAGCCCTCGAAGGTCGCGAGGCCGTAGAACACGGCGGCGACCATCATGAAGCGCAGCGTCGCGTCTTCGCGCACCTTGTGCCAGGCGCCGTTCAGGGTAAGCAGCGCGTTGGCGGCGGCGGTCCAGGATGGCACCAGCAGCACCACCGAGAAGGTCATGCCCAGCGTCTGCACCCATTGCGGCAGCGCCGTATAGTGCAGGTGATGTGAGCCTGCCCACATGTACAGGAAGGTGATTCCCCAGAAGCTGATGATCGACATCCGGTAGGAGTAGAGCGGACGCCCGGCGCGCTTCGGCAGAAAGTAGTACATCATGCCGAGGAAGCCCGCGGTCAGGAAGAACGCGACGGCGTTGTGCCCGTACCACCATTGGGTCATCGCGTCCTGAACGCCGGAGAAGAGCGAATAGCTCTTGGCACTTGCGAAGCTGATAGGCACCGCCAGGTTGTTGACGATGTGCAGCATCGCCACGACCAGGATGAACGCCATGTAGTACCAGTTGGCGACATAGATATGCGGTTCGCGTCGGCGGGCGAGTGTGCGCAGATAGATGATAAAGTACGTTACCCAGACGACGACCAGCCAGATATCGGCATACCATTCCGGCTCGGCATATTCCTTCGATTGAGTGATGCCGAGCAGGTAGCCGGTGCCACCGACCAGGCAGAAGAGATTGTAACCGAACAGCACGAACAGAGGGCCGAGCTGACCGGGCAGGCGAGCGCGCGACGTCCGCTGCATCACGTAGAACGACGTGGCTATCAGCGCATTGCCGCCGAAACCGAAGATGATCGCCGACGTGTGCAATGGCCGCAGTCGACCGAAGCTCGACCAGCCGGCGTCGAAGTTGAGTGTAGGAAAGGCGAGCTGCCAGGCGACCCAATCGCCAATGAAGAGGCCGGCGACCGCCCAGATCATGGCGATGACGATACCGAGCCGGACCGGGTCGTCGTAGTAGCTGTCGCTCCGATCCGCAGGGGGCTCGGGCGCGAAGTAGCCGGAGATGACGTAGAAAATCGCACCGACGGAGCAGGCAATGACCAGGAAGCCGTGAATGCCCAGAGGATCGTCTTGGCCGGCACCTGCCATGGCGATGCCGGCAACGGTCAAAAGAAGCAGGAGGCCGATCGCGAGTTGACGCTCGCCCGTTGTGAGTTGTGCGATCATCGCCCTGCGGTTCTCCTCCTTCCCGCAAACCAAGTGCACGATCAGAGGCTCTTCGCCGACTGTTCAATCAGCCTGATAGCTTCACCTGACTCATGCAAGAAAGAATTCTGTCGCATGGGGTGAGTGTCGGTAGGGGTATTGACGATCGACCTGCGTTCGCATGCTCGGCAAAGTTGTAGGCGAGGATGAAGGCCTACCGCCTAGACCGGCGCGAGGTCGAGTCTGTACAGCGCCTCGCCCTTCGCGTCGCGGTGGGTGACGGTCATCAGGCCCGTGCGGCCGTCGATCTTGACGTGGCCGAAGTGGCAGGAGCCTTCCAGAGGCGACAGGTCGATCCGGCTGGGCGTTTTCTGGAAGACGATTTGCGGCCCGAAGGTGCGGTCGAGCGCGTTGGGGCCGAAGCCGCCGGCGCACAACGGTCCGGAGACGAATTCGTAGAACGGCGTGAAGTCGGAGAAGGCGGCCCGGGCCGGATCATAGCGGTGCGTGGCGGGATAGTGCACGTCGGCGGTGATCCAGTGCACGTTGCGAATGTCTTCGTGTTTGATGAAGGCAAGCAGGCTGGCAATCTCAAGCTCGCGGCCGAACGGCGGCCCGTCGTCGGCGTTGGCCAGACCGTCCGCGCCGGTCTTCGTACGCCAGTCGTCGTAGACGACGAGGCCTAGAGGCATGTCGGCCGCGACGATCTTCCAGGTGGCCTTCGATGACTTGAGGGCCTGCTTCAGCCAGGCAAGCTGGTCGTTGCCGAGATAGGCGGTGTTCGAGACGTCGACCGTGTTGGGGCCTCGGAAGCTGCGCATGTCGAGGCGGAAGAGGTCGAGGCGCGGACCGAACGAGAAACGGCGATAGAGCCGCATCGGTCCGTCGAGCCCATCGGCCAGGGGCATGTACTCGCGAAAAGCCCGCTCGGAAAAAGTCGCGAGCGAGCGTGCGTCCTTGATCTTGTAGCGCGGGTCGGCATCCAGTCGCTTTTCCCAGGTCCAGTTGTCGACGACCTCGTGATCGTCCCACAGCGCCATCATCGGCACTTCGGCATTGAAGCGGCGGAGATTGTCATCGAGGAAATTGTAGAGATGGTTGCTGCGGAACTCGTCCAGGCTTTCGGCGACTTTCGACTTCGCCTCGGTGACGAGGTTCTTCCAGAGGCGGCCGTCGGGCAGCTTCTTCTCCGGTGACAATGGATTGTCGGCGTAGATCGTGTCGCCGCAATGGACGAAGAAATCGGGCTCGAAGCGGCGCATCGATTCGTAGATCGTCATGCCGCCGATTTCGGGATTGATGCCCCAGCCTTGACCCGCCGTATCGGCCGACCAGACGAAGCTCACGTCAGCACTCGATGCGGCGGCGCCCGAGGCAGGCGGTGTGCGGAAGCGACCGACGGCCGGCTCGCTCAGTGTCTTGAGATCGCCAAGGTCGAGATACGTAACGCGATAGAAGATGGTTTGTCCCGGAGGCAGGGCGTCGAGACGGATGCGGGAGGTGAAGTCTGTTGCCCCGAGCGCCGATGGTCCTTCGACGCGCCGCGCGTCGGTGAAGCTCTCCGTCGTCGCATAGTCGACTATCATGCGGGCCGGTCGGTCGGCGCGGCCCCAGATCGTCGCCCCATCAGCCCCGACATCGCCGGCCTGCACGCCTTGCAGGAGACGCGGCCGGCTGGCCGTGGCGGTCTGGGCGTAGAGGCGGGGCGGGAAGGCGGCGAGGGCACCGGCGCCCAGGAATGCGCGCCGTCTCAATCGGGACATGGCGTAACCTAGCGCGATTTCGACAAACGCGGCATACACGCGCATGGATTGGACCGACGACGGCATCGTGCTGACGGCACGGCCTCACGGCGAGAGCGGCCTCGTCGTGTCGCTGCTGACGCGCGAGCATGGTCGGCACGCGGGCTTCGTGCCGGGCGGCATCTCGCGCCGCGCCCGTCCGGTGTGGCAGCCCGGCAATCTCGTCGAGGTTGCCTGGCGGGCGCGGCTCTCCGAGCAGCTTGGCAATTATTCCGGCGAGCTGCGGGAAGCCCATGCCGCGCAGGTTCTCGATAGTGCAGTCGAACTGTCGGGACTGGCGGCCGCCTGCGCCGTTGTCGATGCCGCTCTCCCCGAGCGCGAGCCGCATCCGGCGATGTTCGACGGTTTCCGCGCCTTCCTGGGCGTCCTTGGCCATCCCGGCTGGCCGGTTCTCTATGTGCGACTTGAACTGGGCCTGCTGCAGGAACTGGGGTTCGGGCTCGACCTCGAGAAATGCGCAGCCACAGGAACGACGGAGGACCTGGCCTATGTCTCGCCCAAGACGGGCAGGGCGGTGTCGCGGGCGGCGGCAGGCCCCTACAGGGAGAAGCTTCTGGTGCTGCCCGGATTTCTATCCACCGGCGGATTACCGTCCGATGACGAGGAGTTGCGCCGGGGTCTCGACCTGACCGGCTATTTCCTCGAACGGCACGTGTTTTGGCCACACAACAAGCCCTTGCCTCCCGCGCGGTCGAGATTTATGGAGTCGCTCCAACGCTAGAATAACAATGGCCGTGGCGAGAATTGCGGCCGGTTCCCCTCACGTCCGGTAAATGGCAAAGCGCAACAACGTCGTCCCTCTCGCGGCGGTCAAGCCGGTCCAGTTCGGGCAAGCGCTCCAGGAGCGCTATCTGTCCTATGCACTGTCGACCATCATGTCGCGGTCGCTGCCCGATGTGCGCGACGGGTTGAAGCCGGTGCACCGCCGGCTGCTCTACGCCATGCGGCAGCTCCGGCTCGACCCCAACAGCGCCTTCAAGAAGAGTGCGCGCGTGGTCGGTGACGTGATCGGCCAGTATCACCCGCACGGCGATCAATCGATCTACGACGCGCTGGTGCGTCTGGCGCAGGAGTTCGCCGCCCGCTATCCGCTGATCGAAGGCCAGGGCAACTTCGGCAATATCGACGGCGATAACCCGGCGGCCATGCGTTACACCGAGGCGCGCCTCACGGCCGTTGCAGAGGCGCTGCTGGCAGGCATCGACGAGAATGCCGTCGACTTCCGGCCCAACTACGACGGTTCGACAGAAGAGCCGGTGGTGCTGCCGGGCGGCTTCCCCAATCTGCTGGCCAATGGCGCGGCCGGTATCGCCGTCGGCATGGCGACCTCGATCCCGCCGCACAATGCCGGCGAGCTGTGCGACGCGCTGCTGCACCTCATCAAGACGCCGAACTCGCGCATCGAGACGCTGGTCGACCTGGTGAAGGGGCCGGACTTCCCGACCGGCGGCATCCTGGTCGAGCCGCGCGAATCGATCGTCGAAGCCTACAGGACCGGCCGCGGCGCTTTCCGCCTGCGGGCCAAGTGGGAAGTCGAGCAGCTTCCGCGCGGTCAGTACCGGATCGTCGTCACCGAGATCCCGTATCAGGTCCAGAAGGGCAAGCTGATCGAGCGCATCGCGGAGATCATCAACGCCAAGAAGTTGCCGATCCTCGAAGATGTCCGCGACGAGTCGGCCGACGACGTGCGCATCATTCTGGAGCCGCGCACCGGCAACGTGCCGGCCGAGCTGCTGATGGAGCAGCTCTTCAAGCTCAGCGACCTCGAGATCCGCTTTCCGCTGAACCTCAATGTCCTCGACAAGGACAACACGCCGCGCGTGATGAACCTGCGCGAGGCATTGCAGGCCTTCCTCGATCATCGTCGCGAAGTGCTTGTGCGCCGCTCGACCTTCCGTCTGGCCGAGATCGAGCGGCGGCTGGAGATTCTCGACGGCTACCTGATCGCCTATCTGAATCTCGACAAGCTGATCAAGATCATCCGCGAGGAGGACGAGCCCAAGCCGAAGATGATCAAGGCTTTCGGGCTCACCGACCTGCAGGCCGAGTCGATCCTGAACATGCGGCTGCGCGCGTTGCGCCGGCTCGAAGAGTTCGAGATCCGCGGCGAGCACAAGAAGCTCTCGGCCGAGCGTAAGGACCTCAAGGCGCTGCTGAAGGACGAGGGGCTGCAGTGGGAACGGGTCGCCGACGAAGTTCGGGAGACCAAGAAGAAGTTCGGCGGCAAGACCGAACTCGGCCGTCGCCGCACGGAGCTGGCCGATGCGCCGGCCGAGATCGAACACGCGATCGAGGATTTCGTCGAGCGCGAGCCGATGACGGTGATCCTGTCGGAGAAGGGCTGGATCCGCGCCGCTAAGGGCCATCTCGACGACAAGGCTGCGGCGGATCTGAAGTTCAAGGAAGGCGACGGGCCGCGCTTTGCCATCCACGCGCAGTCGACCGACAAGGTGCTGGTGTTCGGCACCAATGGCCGTTTCTACACGTTGGGCTGCGACCGGCTGCCCAGCGCGCGCGGCCATGGCGAGCCCATTCGTCTGATGATCGAGCTGGGCAACGAGCAGGACATCGTGCAGCTCATCATCCTGAAGGGCGGCCGCAAGTTCTTCGTGGCGTCCGACGCCGGCCGTGGCTTCATCGTACCGGAAGACGACGTGGTGGCGCAGACCAAGAACGGCAAGCAGGTCCTGAACCTCGCCGACAAGGAAAAGGCTCAGGCTTTCTCCATCGTGCCCGAGAATGCAGATTCGGCCGCAGCGCTCAGCGAAGGCCGCAAGCTGCTGATCTTTCCGCTCGATCAGGTTCCCGAGATGGGCCGTGGCCGTGGTGTGCTGCTGCAAAAGTCCAAGGGCGACCACCTGTCGGATGCGCAGGCCTTCAAGCTTTCGGAAGGGCTGCCCTGGGGCAATCGCGTGATCCCGGCCAGCGAGCTGAAGTTCTGGCGCGGTGAGCGTGCGCAGGCGGGTCGCATGCCGGAGAAGGGCTGGCCGCGGGCCAAACGGTTCAAGGACTGAGAATGGACCTGACGCTGATCTGGAAGGCGCTGCTGATCGGCGTTGTCGAAGGCCTCACCGAGTTCCTGCCGGTATCCTCGACCGGTCACATCATCCTCGCCGAGGCAGTGCTGGACTTCCAGGGGCCGCCCGGCAAGGTGTTCGAGATCGTGATCCAGCTTGGTGCGATCCTGGCCGTCTGCCTGCTGTACCGCCGCAAGATCTGGTCGACCGCGACCGGCGTGATCGAACGCCAGAAGCCCGCGCTGCGCTTCGCGACAGCCGTCCTGATCGCCTTCCTGCCGGCGGCAATCGTCGGCGTGGTTGCACACAAATACATCAAGGCGCTGCTGTTCGATCCCATGGTGGTGGCGATCGCGCTCATCGTGGGCGGGATCGCGATCCTGGTGATCGAACGCTACGCGCAGCGCCCACGCATCAAATCGCTCGACGACGTCGACTTCAAGACCGCGTTGCTGATCGGGCTTTGCCAATGCCTTGCCATGATCCCGGGTGTCAGCCGTGCGGGGGCCACCATCATGGGCGCGCGTGTTTTTCGCGTTGATCGTGCGACTGCGGCGGAATTCTCTTTCTTCCTAGCGATGCCGACGATGCTCGGCGCGACGGTCTACGACCTCTATAAGAACTGGTCGACCCTGAGCTGGGACCATGGCGGCATCATCGCGCTCGGCTTCATTGCTGCCTTCGTGTCGGCACTCCTGGTGGTCGGTGCCTTCGTGCGTTTCATCAGCCGTCACGGCTTCGTTGTCTTCGCGTGGTATCGCATTGCAGTGGGCGCATTGGCGCTCGCCTTATTGCTCATGCATTGAACCTTTTGCCTCGGGTGGTGTGCGTGTCATAAGGCGCGCAATCCGGGCGGCATGTCTTGCCGTTCCGCCACACGAGTGGAGTCCAGGTTCAATGCAACGTCGTAAGTTCATCCGCACGGCCGGCATCGGCACGGCCACTGTGGCAGCCGCCGGCACGCTGGCCGCCCCCGCTATCGCCCAGTCTTCGCCAGAGCTGAAGTGGCGCATGGCGTCGAGCTTCCCCAAGGCGCTCGACACGATCTTCGGTTCGGCCGAGATCTTCACCAAGTACGTTTCCGAAGCGACGGACGGCAAGTTCCAGATCCGCCTGTTCGCGGCCGGTGAAATCGTCCCGGGTCTCCAGGTGGCGGACGCCGTGCAGAACGGCACGGTCGAGATGGGCCACACCGCGTCCTACTATTATGTCGGCAAGGACCTGACCTTCGCGCTCGACTGCGCGGTGCCGTTCGGTCTCAACGCACGCCAGCAGGATGCGTGGATGAACTGGGGCGGTGGCCGCCAGCTCATGAACGACTTCTTCAAGGACTACAACATCTACGCCATTCCCTGCGGCAACACCGGCGCACAGATGGGCGGCTGGTTCCGCAAGGAGATCAAGACCGTCGACGACCTCAAGGGCCTGAAGTTCCGCGTCAGCGGCTTCGCGGGCGAGGTGCTGACGAAGCTTGGCGTGGTGCCGCAGCAGATCGCCGGCGGCGACATCTATCCGGCGCTGGAGAAGGGCACGATCGATGCCGCCGAATGGGTCGGCCCCTACGACGACCAGAAGCTCGGCTTCAACAAGGTCGCGCCGTTCTACTACTACCCCGGCTGGTGGGAAGCCGGCCCGCAGCTCTCGGCCTATGTGAACACGACGAAGTGGGCCGAACTGCCGAAGTCCTACCAGGCGATCGTGGAAGCCGCTGCCGCCAAGGCGCACACCTCGATGCTCGCCAAGTACGATGCGCAGAACCCCAAGGCCGTGCGCGAGCTGGTCGCCGCCGGCACCAAGCTGATGCCGTTCTCGCCGCAGGTTCTGGAAGCCTGCTACAACGCGACGAACGAAGTCTTCGCGTCGCTCAACGAGAAGAACCCGAAGTTCAAGAAGATCTTCGAATCGTGGAAGCCATTCCGCGCCGAAGAGGTGCTGTGGTTCCGCGTTGCCGAGAACACGCTGGACAATTTCATGGCCCGTCAGTCGGCAGCCAACAAGCTCTGATCGGCCTGCTCCGATAAGACCCTGGAAACCCCGCTTCGGCGGGGTTTCTTTGTTTTTGGCCCTGTTATGCCATGCGATAGTTCTCCTGCATCAACGAGCCTGCTCTGTGCTTGGCTTTGGGCTTCCCGAAGTCGCTCGATGCGATCTACGGCGTCGATCGGGAAGAATCCGGAGTTCGGGAAGGTCCATGAGCCCCGGAACCGTTTCGCTCCAAGGAAGTCTCGTGGTTCCGCGTCGCCGATAACACCTTCGACAGTTTATTGGCGCGTCGGTCAGCAGCCGGATGGCTCCGATCGTAAGTATCTGAAAAATCAGCGCAAAAATATGCCCGACTGTAGCCGTTCGCCATTTGTCTTCAGGAGCGGCAACTGGCTTTTCATCCTCGTTGCGCCATGCGATAACCCGCCCACCGCAGAGCGCGGTTCGCGATGCAGAAGGCACGCTCAGAAGTAAGAAAGCTAGGGAGTAATTTTCAGATGCAACGTCGCAAGTTCATGCGCACCGCCGGCGTTGGTGGTGCGACAGTAGCCGCTGCGGGTGCGCTTGCGGCTCCAGCAGTTGCCCAGTCCATGCCCGAGGTGAAGTGGCGTATGGCTTCGAGCTTTCCGAAGTCGCTCGACACGATCTTCGGCGCGGGTGAGTTCTTCGCCAAGCGTGTCGCCGCGCTGACCGACAACAAGTTCCAGATTCGCGTGTTCGCAGCCGGCGAGATCGTCCCGGGCCTGCAGGTCGTCGATGCCGTGCAGAACGAGACGGTCGAATGCGGTCACACGGCGGCCTACTACTATGTCGGCAAGGATCCGACCTTCGCCTTCGACACGGCGTTGCCGTTCGGCCTGAACACGCGCCAGCACAATGCCTGGGTCTATCACGGCGGCGGGCTCGAGCTGATGCGCGAGTTCTATAAAGAATACAAGATGACCTCCTTCCTGATGAGCCACACCGGCGCGCAGATGGGCGGCTGGTGGCGCAAGGAGATCAAGACGCCTGAGGACATGAAGGGCGTGAAGATGCGCATCGGTGGTTTCGCCGGCCAGGTGATGGCGAAGCTCGGCGTGGTGCCGCAGCAGATCGCCGGCGGCGACATCTACCCGGCTCTGGAGAAGGGCACGATCGACGCTGCCGAATGGGTCGGCCCGTACGACGACCAGAAGCTCGGCTTCAACAAGGTCGCGCCTTACTATTACTATCCTGGCTGGTGGGAAGGCTGCGCGGCGCTGTCGCTCTATTGCGGCGACAAGGCGTTCGATGCCCTGCCGCCGACCTACAAGGAAGCTATTGCCGTGGCGTGCGGCGACACCGTTAGCTGGTCGGTCGCGAAGTACGACGCACAGAACCCCAAGGCGCTGCGCGAGCTGGTCGCGGCCGGCACCAAGTTCCTGCCGTTTCCGCAGTCGGTGATGGAAGCCTGCTTCAACGCCGCCAACGAGCTCTACGCCGAGACCATTGCCAAGAATCCGAAGTTCAAGAAAGTCTTCGATTCCTGGAAGCCGTTCCGGAACGAAGAAGTCCTGTGGTTCCGAGTAGCTGAGAACACCTTCGACAACTTCATGGCGCGCCAGTCGGCTGCCAACAAGCTCTGAGCCTTCCGGGTCCGACCCGGTGGAAAAGCCCCGCTTCGGCGGGGCTTTTTGTTGCCCGCCTTTGCTCCGATGGCTTGTTGGAGGTAAGTTTGTTTCGCCGGATGGAATAAAAGTCCGGAATACAAAATCCCTGGGAGGGACACCATGGAACGTCGCAGGTTCATCAAGACCGCCGGTGTGGGCGCTGTTGCCACATCCGTGGCTGCACCGGCGCTGGCGCAGGCCATGCCGGAATTGAAGTGGCGTCTGACATCGAGCTTCCCCAAGTCACTCGACACGCTGTATGGCGGCGCCGAGCATTTCTGCCGAAGGGTCGGCGAGATCACCGATGGCAAGTTCAAGATCACCCCCTTTGCGTCGGGGGAGATCGTGCCCGGCTTCCAGGTGTTGGATGCCGTGCAAAACGGCACCGTCGAGATGGGGCAGACGGCGGCCTACTATTATATCGGCAAGGACTACACTTTCTCCTTCGACACCGCCGTTCCCTTCGGCCTCAACAGCCGTCAGCACGTCGCGTGGTGGATGCATGGTGGCGGCCGTCAGGCGATGGACGAGTTCTACAAGGACTACGGCGTCGTCGGTCATCTCATGGGCGGTACCGGCGCTCAGATGGGTGGCTGGTTCCGCAAGGAGATCAAGACGGTCGACGATCTCAAAGGGCTGAAATTCCGTGTCGGTGGCTTCGCCGGCCAGATCCTCGGCAAGCTCGGCGTCGTGGCCCAGCAGATTCCAGGTGGCGACATCTACCCGGCTCTGGAGAAGGGCACGATCGACGCTGCCGAATGGGTCGGCCCGTACGACGACGAGAAGCTCGGCTTCAACAAGGTTGCGCCGTACTACTACTATCCCGGCTGGTGGGAAGGCACCGGCATGGGAACCGCCTACATCAACCAGAAGAACTGGTCGGACCTGCCACCGCTCTACCAGAAGGCCATCGAAGTCGCGGCCAACGAAGTCACGCTCTGGATGCTGGCCAAGTACGACAACGGCAATCCTGCCGCGCTGCGCCGGCTGGTCGCCAGCGGCGTCAAGCTGCTGCCTTTCCCGACGGCGGTCCTCGAAGCCTGCTTCAATGCGACCAACGAAGTGTGCAACGAGATCGTGGCCAAGAATGCCAAGTTCAAGAAGGTCTGGGACGTCTGGCGCCCGTACCGATCCGAACAGGTGCTCTGGTCGCGTATCGCCGAAGGCGGCTTCGACGCCTTCATGGCCAGAATGTATGGTGCCGGAAAAGTGTAAAATCTGACCCGCTCGCTATCATCGGAGCCCCGCGCTGCCGGGGCTCCTCGTCTTGCCGGGTGGGTCGCAAACATTGAATAGATTTAAGGGTTTCCGCAGGGGGGCGGCGCTTTCCAAACAGAATTCCGCGTGTCAGTCTCGCCTCGCTAAGGAAGGCCATGAGGGTCTTCTTATGGGAGGTAAAAAGAGATGAAGCGTAGAAAATTCATCAAGACCGCGGGCGTGGGTGCTGCGGGTGTTGCGGCCGTGACGACCGTCGCGGCGCCAGCCATTGCGCAAAGCATGCCGGAAGTGAAGTGGCGCCTGACGTCGAGTTTCCCCAAGTCGCTCGACACGCTGTATGGCGGCTCCGAACTCTTCGCCAAGATCGTCGGCGAGATGTCTGACGGCAAGTTCCAGATCCGGCCGTTCGCAGCGGGCGAGATTGTCCCCGGCCTGCAGGTTGCCGATGCGGTGCAGAACGGCACGGTCGAGGCCGGTCAGACGGCGGCCTACTACTATTTCGGCAAGCATCCGAACTTCGTGTTCGAGACCGGCCTGCCGTTCTCGATGAACCAGCGCCAATACTACGCCTGGCTGGAATTCGGCGGCGGCCACGAGCTGATCAACGACTTCTACAAGGAGTACAATTTCCGCTCGATCACCTTCGGCGGCACGGGCTGCCAGATGGGCGGCTGGTTCCGCAAGGAAATCAAGTCGATGGAGGACATGAAGGGCCTGAAGTTCCGCGTCGGCGGCTTCGCGGGCCTCATCCTCACGCGACTGGGTGTGGTGCCGCAGCAGATCGCCGGTGGCGACATCTATCCGGCGCTGGAGAAGGGCACGATCGACGCCTGCGAATGGGTCGGCCCGTACGACGACGAGAAGCTCGGCTTCAACAAGGTCGCCAAGTACTACTATTACCCCGGCTGGTGGGAAGGCGCGTCGGTCGGCTCGCTCTACATCAACAACAAGGCGTGGGACGAGTTGCCCAAGCCGTACAAGGCGATGATCGAGGCTGCGGCCGGTCGTGTGACGGCCTGGATGGTGCCCAAGTATGATGCCGGCAATCCGCCGGCCTTGCGTCGTCTGGTGGCGGCGGGCACCGAGCTGCGGCCATTCCCGCGGTCGGTCCTCGAGCCGTGCTTCCTCGAGGCCTACAAGTTCTATGATGAACTCGCGGCCAAGGATCCGAAGTTCAAGAAGATCTACGACAACCTGAAGGCATTCCGCACCGACGAGAACCTGTGGTTCCGTGTTGCCGAGAACACTTTCGACAACTTCAACTTCTCGATGTCGGCCCAGGGACGCTGACGATCCGCCGGCCGGAAAGGAAAAGCCCCGCCTGAGAAGGCGGGGCTTTTTTGTCTGCGTCCGTCTAGTTCTTCGGTGGAGCGCTGAAGACCGGCGGCGCCGTATCGTCCGAGGGCGGTGCCTCGATCTCGATCTTGACCTTGCTTGGATCGACGCCGCTCGGCTTGTCGAGGAAGTAGGTCACCGACTGCGGGATGGCGATTACGATGGCCACCATGATGAGCTGCAACACCACCCAGGGGATCGAGCCCCAATAGATGTCCGTACTCTTCACTTCCTTGGGCGCCACGCTGCGCAGGTAGAAGAGGGCGAAGCCGAACGGCGGATGCATGAACGACGTCTGCATGTTCACGCAGAGCATGACGCCGAACCAGATCAGTGCGGCATCGGCGCCGACCACCGGCGCCAGCAGCTTTTGCGCCACAGGCGCCAGCATCGGGATGATGATGAAGGCGATTTCGAAGAAATCGAGGAAGAACGCCAGGAAGAAGACGAACAGGTTGACGACGATCAGGAATCCCCAGACGCCGCCCGGCAGGTTGGACATCAGGTGTTCGACCCACTGGTTGCCGTCGACACCCTGGAAGGTGATCGAGAAGCAGGTCGCCCCCACCAGGATGAACGCCACCATCGCGGTAATGCGCATCGTCGCCTGGAAGGCCTGTACGATCAGGTCTCGCAGGTCCTTCACCTGCCAGGCCCGCCAGCACAGCCAGATGATGGCGGCAAACATGACCGTGAAGGCGATCTGGAAGGGGAGCGACTTGAAGGCGACGGTGCCGATCAAGGCGCCGATGATTGCCGCGGCGCAACCGGCGCCGAAGGTGATCCGGTCGAACTTGGTGAGCGGTGCGTTACGCACGACCGCCAGCACGATGGCACCGATGGTCCCCATGGCACCGGCTTCGGTCGGCGTCGCGAGGCCCATC
>WBZX01001973.1_pt1 | contig 14561 bp, 12 predicted proteins | sample 5204211 | NCBI WGS metagenome assembly WBZX01 (sample SAMN12344362, study PRJNA552823) | activated sludge metagenome | biome: Activated sludge suspended growth; feature: Nitrification reactor; material: Wastewater; isolation source: activated sludge from nitrification reactor of wastewater...
GGGCCCATCCCCGATCAGTCTGAGCGACCTGAACGCCCAGTGGGCCACGGCCAACCCCTTCCTAGGCTGGGTACAGAATGCGACCACCGCCTCCCTCACCGCTCAGTTGAACGCGACCATAACCAACTGCGGCTGGCTTGTGGAGCCCCCCGGCGGGGTGATCCCCGCTGGTACGCGCGTTCTGGGCATTACGAGCACGGCCATGTGTGTGGCAGGCAATTCGTTCGCAGGGCTCAGCGACACCTTGTACATCATCTACCAGAACGCAGGGAACACGTTCGGGCATTTCAAGAACACGAACAACAACGCCAACATCACCAACTGGCCTACCGGGCCAACGGCCTTCCGGACCTTCATACTTAGCGTGCCCTCCGTCGCATGCTCAGACAGCGTCACCTACAACCTATCCCTGCTTGTGAACCAACTCGGAGCGTATGGAGGCGACTACGCCACCAATGATGGGTCAAGCCTCGTGGTGGGCTGGCCTGGCAGCCCAACCGTGGACTACGTGAACCTCGGATGCCAGGCTCCCTACACGCCTTTGCAGGCCAGCATCAATACGCCTCCTCCTACCCTTGCATGTGGTTCCAGCATCGCCTTGGAGGCAAGCACGGTTGGCAACGTGGCCAGCGTGCACTGGGCGGGAGGTACGGGCACCTACAGCAGTTCCAACACGCTGAGCACCACTTACACCTTGGCAGCGAGCGAGACGACCGACGTCGTGCTCTCCTTCTGTGCGGTCAGTCTCTGCGGCGACACGGTTTGCGATCAACTACAAGTGCAGGTGCTGCCTTCGCCTGTACCCTCGGTGGTCGTGGACCCAGCTCCACTTCCTTGTGGGACCGCAGCATCGTTGGTCGGGAATGTGGCAGGAGCGGCTACAAGTCTGTTCTGGCAGGGAGGTGCCGGTGTTTGGGGGACTCCCTTGGAACCTACCACCACCTACACACCTGCGAGCAACGAATCCGGCGCGATACCGCTCTCCTTCTGTGCGGTCGGGAACTGTGGCGATACCACGTGCACGGTCTTCAACATCACCGTTGATGGAGCCCCGACGGCCAGCATCACGGCGAACGGGCCGACCGAGATCTGTGCAGGCTCATCCGTGGTGCTCACCGCTGAAGGAGGCAGCACCTATTCCTGGAATACGGGTGCGACCACCGCTGTTTTGGAAGTGACGGATGCAGGGACCTACACGGCAACAGCCTCTAACGCATGCGGATCAAGTACTGCGGAGATCACGGTAGCGGTCGTTGCAGCGCCGGTGGCCGTGGTGACCGGCCCCCTGACGAGTTGCCCGGATCAGATCATCACCCTGACGGCCGCCGGGGGCGACAGCTATTCGTGGAGCACGGGAGACGCCGGAGATCTGATCCAAGTGGACCAACCCGGCACCTACACGGTGACGGTGGCAGCCGATTGCGGCTCCGATACAGCGACCATAACCGTGGCTCAAGGTGTTGCCTGGCAGCCGAGTTTCACCGTCGACATCGACCAAGGTTGCAGTCCCTTGTGCGTTCGATTCGCGGCGACCGAATTGGGCGATGCCTCGTATACCTGGGACCTGGGGGACGGAGCCATCGCAAGTGGCCTATCCGTTGAACACTGCTACACGTCGGGGAACTATCCGGTCACCCTCACCGCCACATCGACCGGCTATGCCACCGAGTGTCCGGGTACCAGTACGTTGCCCGCCCCCATCCAGGCTTGGCCGCTTCCGGAGGCTCGTATCGGGGCTTCTCCACCCACCACGACGATCGAACACCCCACGTTCCAGTTCATGGACCTTGGCAGCGGTGCCGAAACATGGGCGTGGACCTTCGGGGAAGGCGCGGACAGCACATCAGAACAGCGCACTCCGGTCTTCACCTACGATTCGGTGGCCTGTTACACCGTAACGCTGAAGGTCACCAGCAGCATTGGCTGTGTCGACAGCACATGGTTGGACGTCTGTGTGGAAGACCCGTATTCCCTATGGGTGCCCAACGCATTCACCCCGAACGGTGATGGCTACAATGACATCTTCCTTCCGATCACCACGGTGATCACACCCGCGGAATTCCGGCTGAGCATCTTCGACCGATGGGGACGCGAATTGTTCGTGAGCACATCACCCTATCAAGGGTGGAATGGAGCCGACGCCACCAATGACGTCTACGTGTGGTTGGTTCGAATGCGCGACACGCTGGGCCAACAACACGAACGAACGGGACACGTGACCCTGGTCCGTTGACGATCACTCCTTCACGAAACGTACTTGGCGTCGAACTCGGGTGAGGTCGAGCATGTACGTACCCGGTTCCAGGATGCTGACGTCCAACTGAGCGTTGGCGTTGAGGGTACCACCGCCGATGAGCAAGCCACGTGCATCGAGCAAGAGGTAGGGTTCCGCATTCTTCAGCGGCGGGTCGAAACGAAGCACATCGCTGGTCGGATTCGGTATAGCCCGGAGCACCATCCGTTCCTGTTCTTGAAGGCTCGCCGTGCAGGCTACATCCACGAGCGAAACGGTATTGGACCCGCTGTTGGGAACACATACCACGTTGTTCACCGGATCGAAGTCGATATCCGCCGGGTTGTTGAGCCCCGTTGCACCTACATCCACACCCGCTGATGCGAACGAGGGGGCGAATCGTGTGATCCGGTCAGGGCTCCACGATGCAACGAGGAAATTACCCAAGCAGTCGATGGTGATGCCATCGATGTTGCCGAGACCCGTATTGGCCACCAACGTGGTAGCTGCGCCGGTCGTGCGATCGAACGCTTTGATCGGCGCGTTCGTCCCCCAGAAGACAACGACCAGCCGCTCGCCCACGGGATCCCACACGATACCGTTCGGTGTTCCCCCTGTGTTCGCCACAAGCGTTGTATGGCTGTTGTTGGCCACATCCACCTTGTAGATGCGTGTACCACTGAAATCCGTCGCATACAGGTACTGCCCATCGGTGGTGATGCCGTTCAGGAAGGTGGCGCCCAGCGCACGGTTGAATACCAAGGATGCGTCACTGAGCAAATACCCCTTCACACTACCACCGCTGCATGCGAACAGGGTGTCGCCCATGATCTCCAGGCCATAAGGCGCCGGACTGACGTTCACGAAATTGGTAACGGTACCTGCTTGGTCGCGGACCTTGATGCTGGCGCCCGTGGTGGTGCTCACGAAATAGCGATCGCCCACAGCATCATATTCCACACTTTCGGGTCCATTGTACTGGGCCAGGGTCGAAAGACCGAGGCAGAGGGTGCAGAGGAGGCTGGCGGTTCGCATGGGTAGAGCGGTGCAACACTAGGAGGAAGCGCTACCATGCCGCCAACGGATCCGACGAACTTGTGAACAGTGCCGATGTAGGTTTCCGGCGACAGGATGACCCTGAGGTTACGAACCGTGTGCGGGAACGAACCCTCCGCTGGACTAATCTTGCACCATGGGAACGGCGGTCACAGAGGGTATTCGGATCAGTGCGCGGGCGCGCTATGAGCCCACGCACAGCGATCCGAAGGCGGCGCGTTTCATCTTCAGCTATCGCATCACCATACTCAACCGAAGCGACGCTACCGTGCAGTTGATGCGTCGGCATTGGGTGGTGCGGGACAGCTTGGCTGCCGTGCGCGAGGTGGAGGGTGCTGGTGTGGTGGGCGAAACCCCGATCCTGGAGCCTGGAGAAGAGTTCAGTTACTCGAGCGCTTGTGATCTGCGCAGTGGGTTCGGTCGCATGGAAGGCAGCTACCTCATGCGACGGGTCCACGATGGTGTCGAATTCCGCGTGGCCATCCCGGAAATGCACCTGGCATGCCCCGAGGCGGCCAACTAGCGCGCTCGCCAATTTTCCCGAACCACGGACATCCAAGCCGGTTGTGAGATAGTTTCGCTGCCTACCGATGAAGCACCGCGGCCATAGCCCTACACAGCGCCTTCTGGCCCTGTTCATGGCCCTGGCGATCGCGTTGTTGCCGCAGCTGGGCTTTTCAGCCAGCCGGGTGGACTTCTGCGAAGTACCCTCCTCCTCCTCGCCCATCTTGGAGGAAGAGATACCCCATGCGTGCGCCATCTGCTTCAGCCCCGCGTTGCCGAAAACAGGTGTATCGCTTATAGCGGCCGGCACCACGCATGGTACGACTGATACCAGGTGCCTGCACCACGGTGAAGTAGCTGTTCCGCCGCCAAGGACGCGCTGACTTCCGGGGCTTTCGCTCCCCGTCCTTTCAACAGGACCAGCCATTCGCGTTCAATCGTACATCTTCTCCAATGCGGACAACCTCCTTGTTCACCCATTGGAAGCAGGACCTACCCGCTTCCATCGTCGTCTTCCTCGTCGCCCTTCCCTTATGCCTTGGCGTCGCCCTTGCTTCTGGCGCCCCGTTGATGTCCGGTCTGGTGGCCGGCGCGGCTGGCGGATTGATCACCGGTTTCCTGAGTCGTTCACCGTTGGGGGTCAGCGGTCCGGCGGCTGGCCTTGTCGCGATCATCATCACCGCCACTGCGACCCTGGGCAGCTTCGAAGCAGTGCTGCTCGCCACCCTGCTTGCCGGTGTGCTCCAACTCATCCTTGGTGCTTTGCGCGCCGGGGTCATCGCCTACTACTTCCCCAACGCGGTCATAAAGGGTATGCTTGCGGGTATCGGCCTCACCATTTTCGTGAAGCAGCTGCCCCATGCCGTCGGGTACGATGCGGATTACATGGGGGATGAGTCCTTCGAACAGCCTGACCACCATAACACGCTCAGCGAGTTGCTCTACATGCTGGACGCGGTGAACGTAGGCGCCATCGTCATCACGCTGGTGGGTATCCTGGTGCTGCTCCTGTGGGAGCGGCCGCGGCTCAAGGCCAGCCCCATCCTCCGGTTCATTCCCGGGCCGCTCGTAGCCGTGGTGTTGGGCGGCTTGCTCGCCCGCCTGTTCAGCACCATCCCCGATCTGGCGATCGGTGCCGGCCACTACGTGGACCTGCCTGTCATCACAGGGTTCTCCGACCTACCGTCGCCCGCATACGATCGCATCGGTGACTGGGCGGTCTGGAAGGTGGCGTTCACCCTGGCTATCGTTGCCAGCATCGAGACCCTGCTCTGCGTGGAGGCCACCGACAAGATGGACCCCTGGAAGCGCACCACACCGGCCGACCTCGAGTTGAAGGCCCAGGGAGCTGGCAACATCGTGAGCGCCCTGCTTGGTGGCCTCCCCGTTACGCAGGTCATCGTGCGCAGTTCGGCGAACATACAGGCCGGGGCGCGCGGCAAACTGTCGGCGTTGGTCCATGGAGCGCTCATCATCCTCGCGGCGCTTGTCATGCCCGACCTGTTGCGGGGTATCCCTTACGCCTCTCTTGCCGCCATTCTGCTCGTGGTCGGTTACAAGCTCATCCAGCCAGCACAATTCCGCCGGATGTGGCAGGCTGGGGCCATGCAATTCCTCCCCTTCCTGATCACGGTGCTCTGCGTCTACGGCATCGACCTGCTCTGGGGGGTTGGGCTTGGGCTTGCCGTGGCATCCCTGCACATCTTGTGGAAGAACTACCGGGTACCCTTCCACTTCGACCCCAACCGCTCCAAGCAGGGCATGCCCGTCCACATCCAATTGAGCGAGGACGTCACCTTCCTGAACAAAGCCGGCATAAAGCGCGCGTTGGCCGAACTACCGGACGGCTCGCGCGTTGTCATCGATGCTAGTAGGACCGTGGACTTGGACCCGGACGTGCGTGAGATCATCGATGAATTCCTCATCAGTACCCAGAACAGAGCGATCCGTTGCGAACTTGTGGGCTATTCGACACCCAACCCCACCCCGCTTCGCGTGAACGACCTGGTGCAAACCGTGAGACGCTTCGCGACCGGACGCTGAACCCGACCTGCGATCTAGAACGACAATAGGACAGACACATGGAGAACGAGAGCTACAAACAACTACTGCGCAACAACAAGGCCTGGGCGGAGGATATGATCCAGCAGGACCCGCAGTTCTTCAAGCGATTGGAGAACGTGCAACATCCCGAGTTCCTATGGATCGGATGCAGCGATAGCCGTGTCCCCGCCAACGAGATCACGGGCACGGTGCCCGGTCAGATCTTCGTGCACCGCAACATCGCCAACATGGTGGTGAACACGGACCTGAACCTCCTGAGCGTGCTGCAATATGCCGTGGAGGTGTTGAAGGTGAAGCACATCATCGTTTGCGGCCACTACGGCTGTGGAGGGGTGAAGGCCGCCCTCACCAACCAGTCGTTCGGCACCCTGGATGCCTGGCTGCGCAACATCAAGGATGTGTACCGCTTGCACCGCGATGAGGTGGAGGCACTGCCCACCGAGCAGGAGCGCTTCGACCGGATGGTCGAGTTGAATGTGATCGAACAGGTCATGGACCTCAGCAAGACCAACATCGTCCAACGTGCCTGGCACGAGCGAGGGGGGCCGCAGCTGCACGGCTGGGCCTATCGCCTGAGCGATGGGATCATAAAGCCCGTGGTGGAAATGGAGGCAGGGTCCAGGCTGGACCCCATACACGCCTACGAGAACCCCAACTGACGAAAGCGAGCGTATGCTCCGGGTGCGGCCGGTATCTTCGGCCGCACCATAGCTTCTGCGCATGAGCCAGTTCAACATCCCCGCTCCCAAGAACGAGCCCGTACTTTCCTACGCGCCCAACACGCCTGAACGCGCGGCGTTACAGGCTGAGCTGGACCGTCGCCTGCGCGCACGCATCGACGCCCCCATGTGGATAGCAGGGCACGCCATCGAGACCAAGGACGTGCGGAAGATGAGCCCTCCGCATAAGCACGCCCATAACCTGGGGGTGGCCCACTTCGGCGAGGCCAAGCACGTGCGCGCTGCCATCGACGCCGCCCTGAAGGCCAAGAAGGATTGGGAGAACATGCCGTTCGAAGAACGTGCTGCCATCTTCCTGAAGGCCGCGGACCTCATCGCAGGTCCGTATCGAGCCAGCATCAACGCAGCCACGATGTTGGGTCAGGGCAAGAACTGTTACCAAGCAGAGATCGATTCCGCCTGTGAGCTGATCGACTTCCTGCGCTTCAATGTGGCCTATGCCCAGCAAGTGTATCGGGATCAGCCCATCAGTTCACCTGGTGTGTGGAACCGGTTGGAATACCGTGCGCTGGAAGGCTTCGTATTCGCGCTCACCCCGTTCAACTTCACCGCCATCGCTGGCAACCTGCCCAGCAGTTGCGCGCTCATGGGCAACACGGTCGTCTGGAAATGTGCTGACACCCAGTGCTACAGCGCGCAAGTGCTCATGGAAGTGTTCATGGCCGCCGGGCTACCTGCCGGTGTCATCAACCTCATCCACGTGGACGGCCCTACGGCCGGCGATATCATCTTCAAGCACAAGGATTTCGCAGGCATCCACTTCACCGGCAGCACCAAGGTATTCCGCCACATCTGGCAGACCATCGGCAACAACCTGCCGCTCTACCGTAGCTACCCTCGTATCGTGGGTGAGACGGGGGGGAAGGATTTCGTCGTAGCTCACTCCACTGCGGATCCCCGGGTGGTCGCCACAGCCCTATCACGGGGTGCGTTCGAATTCCAAGGGCAGAAATGCAGCGCCGCCAGCCGCGCCTACATACCCGATAGCATCTGGCCCGCCGTGAAGAAGGAATTGCTGGCCGACCTCGCCGATATGAAGATGGGCGACCCACGCGATTTCTCCAACTTCATCGGTGCGGTGATCGATGAGAAGAGCTTCGACAAGATCAGCGGCTACATCGATGGCCTGAAGCAGGACAAGAAGAACATCCAGATCATAGCAGGCGGCAAGTACGATAAGAAGACCGGGTACTTCGTTGAGCCCACAGTGGCAGTGACGAAGGACCCGAAGAGCGTGACCATGTGCGAGGAGATCTTCGGACCGGTGCTCACCATCTACGTGTACCCGAAGGATAAGTGGGGAGAAACCCTCAAGCTCGTGGACAGCACCGGCGAATACGCGCTAACGGGGGCGGTCATCAGCAACGACAGGGCGAGCATCTTGGAAGCCACCCAACTCCTGCGTCACAGTGCGGGTAACTTCTACATCAACGACAAACCGACGGGAGCCGTCGTTGGGCAACAGCCCTTCGGCGGTGCACGCGGAAGCGGCACCAATGACAAGGCCGGCAGCTACCTGAACCTGCTTCGTTGGGTGAGTCCGCGTACGATCAAGGAGACCTTCGTGCCGCCCACGGACCACCGGTACCCCTTCTTGGACAAATAGGTCCGAGCGCGGGCAAGAGGCCCTCCTTTCGACCGCGAGTGGCCAGCGCTTCGGATCCATGGCCATTCTGCGGAACCAGACCCGTAGGACACGCGTATGACGGGCGCCGAAGGACCATCCCTTCGGGATCGCTCCGTTGTCCCGCGTGAAGAACCGCACCTCCAACAGGATCCTGTTCATCCTGTACGGCACCCTGTTCGTGCTGTGTGCATCCCTCATCGCGGTGGCCCACGTGTACGAGCTGAGGAGCCAGCGCCAGGAGGCCGTTGCGCGCTTGGCCGCTATCACTGCCTCCGTCGCCGACCAAGTACCCGCCAAGCACGTGAGCATGCTACTGGAGAGGTACGATGGTCGTGGCATGCTGATCAAGAACACCCAGGACGCACGGTATTATGTGATGCATGACCACTTGCGGAAGGCCGCGGACCGCAACGGGCTGGAACTGCCGGTGTACATTCTCGCTTACGACCGCGTGAAACAAGAGCTCCAGGTGGTGGCCACTTCTTCGGACAGGCCCGATCTGCGAATGCCGTATGAAGGCCCTGCTAGCCGGTTGCTCGCTGCGTATGAACAAGGCGGCACCCTTGCCGACCTACCGGAACTGTTGATCGCCTTCGCCCCGCTGGTGGACGAGACCGGGACCACCACCGGCATCGCGGTGGCCAGCATGGACAGGGATAAGGCTGCGACTTCGGCATGGGCCGCACTGTGGCGCAACATCCTCATAGCGTTCATCCTGTTCGGCGTTGCCGGGTTCATCCTCTTCCGCTACGTGGCCAGTTGGGTCAAACAGAACGAGGCCGACCGACTCTCCCTTGCCACGCGCAACTTGGACATGACGGACAGCATCGCTTACGCGGGCAAGATCCAACGTGCGCTAGTGCCCTCCCCCGACGTGTATCAAGCGCAATTCCCCGGAGCCTTCGTCATCGACCGGCCGAAAGACCTGGTCAGCGGTGATTTCCACTGGTACCATCGCATCAATGAGAGCGAGTGCTTCGTGGCCGCTGCGGATTGCACGGGGCATGGGCTACCCGGGGCCATGATGGCCACCATCGGCTGTTCCTTGCTCAATGAGATCGTTCCGGCCAATGTGGACAAGGATCCCGCGGAACTACTCGCACTGATCAATGGTCGGTTGGTTTCGACACTGCACCAGCAAGGGAAGAAGCGCGGAGCCGGTGATGGCATGGACATCGCCCTTTGCCGTATCGACAGAGACCAGCGGGAGATCCTCTTCGCCGGTGCCTTCCGCCCCCTGTATTGGTCGCACAACGGTCAGGTGTCCATCATCAACGGGGACCGTAGGCCGGTGGGTGGAGCCCACCAGGAACCCGGTCGCAAGTACACCTGCCATCGCCTCGCCTACGCACCGGGGGACCGCATCTATCTGTTCAGCGATGGCTACGTGGACCAATTCGGTGGCCCAGAGCGCAAGCGCTTCATGGCCGCGCGACTCCACGAGTTGCTCAACTCGAACCAGCACGTGTCCATGGAATCGCAGGGTGCCCTGCTGGAGCGCGCCTTCCTGGATTGGAAGGGTGATGAGGAACAGGTGGACGATGTGTGCCTGCTCGGATTGGCCGTCTAGGGCGGTGTTGCAAAGCGGCATCCCTCTATCTTTGGAACGGACGGTCCGCTAGGGGTCCTATCAATTCGCATGGCAACGAAGACTGAGCTGATCGCACGGCTCGAAGAACTGGTCGCTCAGGAGGATGTCGAAACGGCATCGGAGGCGGTGGAAGGGACCAAGGAGGCTTACGAAGCCTTGGTGGCTGCTGCTCAGCAGCAAGAACGGGTGGAAGCCCCCGCCGAAGTGGTGGTGGCCGATGGAGAAGATGCTCCCGGAACACCCGCCCCTGCCGAAGTACTCCCCATTGAATCCGCCCCGTTGCTGGACGAGGACGACAAGCGCTTCAAGCAACTGCTCGACGCGTTCAACCAACGGGTGAACGACCTGCGCCGTAAGAAGGCCAAGGAGGAAGCGGACAACCTGGACGCCAAGAAGGAGGTGATGGAAGAACTCCGGTCCCTCATCGCTGGGGAGGAGAATATCAGCTCCGCCTTCCAGCGCTTCACAGAACTACAGGAGAAGTGGAAGCAGATAGGGCCCGTACCCCAGCAGAGCTACCGCGAGCTGCAAAGCGACTACTCGCACCTGCGCGATGAGTTCTTCTACCACATCCGCATCTACAAGGAACTGCGGGACCACGACCTGCGGAAGAACACGGCGTTGAAGCAGGCGCTGATCAGCGATATGACCGCCTTGGGCACCAAGGACAGCGTGAAAGAGCTGGAGCATGCTGTGAAGGACTATCAGGAGAAATGGCACCAGATAGGCCCGGTGGTGAAGGAGGAATGGGAGGCCATACGCGATGGTTTCTGGGCAGCCACCCGTGTGGTGTACGACAAGATCAACGAGTACTACAAGGCTCGTCGCGCGGAGCACGAGATCAATTTGGCCGCCAAGCAGGCGCTCATCGAAAAGGTGACCACGCTCACCTCCACCATGTCCGCCTCGAGCACCAAGGAATGGAAGGCGCTCACGGACCAGGTGCTTGAGCTGCAGAACGCCTGGAAGAGCATCGGCTTCGCCACCAAGAAGGACAACGAGCGCGTTTGGAAGGACTTCCGGAACGCGTGCAATGTGTTCTTCGATGCGAAGAAGGACTACTTCGACAAGCTCAGGGACCAATTCAAGGAGGCGCGTGACAAGAAAACAGCCCTCCTGGCAGATGCACTGGCGCTGAAGGACAGCACCGAATGGCGCCAGACGGCTGATAAGTTGAAGGCACTGCAACAGCAATGGAAAGAAGCGGGCAGTGCCGGTCCGCGCGATGAGAACAAGCTGTGGACCCGTTTCCGCGAGGCCTGCGATGCGTTCTTCCAGAACCGCAAGGCCACCTTCGAGAAGCAGGATGCCGAACAAGCCGGCAACGTGCAGCAGAAAGAGGCGTTGATCGCGGAGATCGAAGCCTTCCAGCTTTCGGGCGAGCGCAACAAGGACATGGAGGCGCTCAAGGCCTTCAGTGTGCGCTGGATGAATTCCGGCCGCGTTTCACCCAAGCTGTATGATGCCTTCAGCGAGCGTTACCGGGCAGCGCTGGACAAGCAGTATGGCCAGTTGAAGATGGAGGCGGACGAGCGCAACCGCATGCGTTTCCAGAACCATGTGGACGACCTGAAGTCCGGCCCCGACGGCAAGTCCAACCTGGAACGCGAGAGCCGATTCATCAAGCGTAAGATCGAAGAGCTCGAAATGGAGAAGCGCCAGATGGAGCGCAACATGGGCATGTTCAACTTCAAGAGCGCCAGTGGCGAGGAGATGAAGAAGGACATGGAGAAGAAGATCGAGAAGCTGGTGCGTGATGTGGAGCGGCTGAAGGGCCAACACCGTGATCTCCTGAAGGAACTGCGGTGAGCGCGGTACCCGCACATCTGGTGCAGCGGCTGGAGATCCCCGTGGCCTGGGGAGAGCAGGATGCCTTCGGGCACCTGAACAACGTGTTCTACTTCCGGTACATGGAGAGTGTACGCATGCACTACTTGGAAGCCATCGGCGTCCTGCACTCGCATGCCGAACTGGGCATCGGCGTGATCCTGGCCACCACCACCTGCGATTTCCTGCGGCCCGTGCACTGGCCCACCACGCTTCACGCCCACACAGGTTGCACCCAGGTGGGTACCACCAGCTTCACCATGGAATACCTGATACAGGATGCCCTGGGGAACGCCGTGGCGCGCGGCACCAGCGTGCAAGTGATGTTCGACTACGGCGCAGGGCACAAGGTGCCCATACCCGAGGCCATCCGCCACGCCATTGAACGCCTCCAACCAGCCTGATCATCCCGACCATGCGTCTCGCCATCCTCCCTCTCACCTTCGCGCTCGCATCTTGTGGCACCAATGCGCCGGAAGTACCCAATGTGCCGGATACGACCCCGACGAACCCGTTAGACAAGTATGCAGGCCTGATCGGCGAGTGGGTGGACAGCACCAGCAGCGACCAGTACGTGTGCTACGAGCGCTGGGCCGCTGAGGGCGACTCTGCCTTGGTGGGTGTGGGCCACGTGGTCGCGGGTGCCGATACCGTGTTCCTCGAAGAACTGCGACTGGCCCCTGTGGAAGGGCACGTGACCTATGCCGTACGCAGCGGATCGCAGAACGAGGGAGCATGGGTGCATTTCTCAGCGGAGCCCACGGGTGCGGACACCCTCATGTTCGAGAATGCGAAGCACGATTTCCCCCAGTGCATCACCTACACCCGCATGGATGAAGGGTGGTACGCGACCGTGACGGGTACCGAACGTGGCAAGGAACGGCTGCTCACCTATCGCTTCCAGCGGCGCTGAGCAGCGTTCGGAATAGCTCGGTTATCTTCACCCACCAATCCAAAACCACTACTGCCATGGGTATGATGAAAGAATTCAAGGACTTCGCGATGAAAGGCAACTTGGTCGATATCGCGGTCGGTTTCGTGATGGGTGCTGCATTCACGAAAGTGGTCAATGCGTTCACTGGTGGTATCGTAGCCCCCATCATCAGCCTGTTCACGGAGAAGTTCAAATTCGATGAGCTCGAAGTGGTATTGCGCGAAGAGGTGTTGGATGCTTCCGGTGCTGTCACCACGGCCAAAGTGGCCATCACCTACGGAATGTTCCTCACGGCGCTTATCGACTTCGTCATCGTGGCCTTCGTCATGTTCATGGTGATCAAGGGAGTGAATCGTATGAAGAAGAACGAACCTGCTCCTGCCCCCGCAGGCCCCAGTAATGAGGAGAAGCTCTTGATGGAGATCCGCGACGCCCTGAAGAAGTAGGGTCTCTCATTCCTTTAAGCCCCCCTTTCAGTTCTGCTGGGAGGGGGGCTTCTCGTTATACCTCACCAAGGAGCGAACCGGAGACAGGATCGAAGTGAAGGCCTTGCGAAGCGAACGCACGATCCAGGACCTTGCTCGTGATGGCTTGTTCCGGTGTTCCCGACCACACCCTGCCTTCGTGTACCAGGAATATCCGGTCGCAGGAACGCAGTGCGGAAGCGAGATCGTGTGTTGAAAGGAGCACGCCTCGTCCGAGCGAATGGGCCAGTTCTCGCAGCAACTGCATCACCGCGACACGGTTCACCAGATCAAGGAACGCCGTGGGCTCATCCAGGATCATCACCGGAGCTTCCTGGGCCAGCGCGCGGGCGATCATCACCTTCTGCCCTTCCCCATCGCTCAGTGTGCCCCAAGCCCGTTCCGCGAGTGACAGGGTACCGGTGCACTCCAACGCTTCCTGTACACGCGCGTGGTCCAATTCGCTCATTCTCCCCAAGCTACCCGTCCATGGCTGGCGCCCCAGGGATACGAGGGTGCGCACATCCAGGAGTCCCGCTTGCGGCTTTCCGGTGAGGACCACGCTCAACGAGCGCGCTCGGGTCCGGCCATCCATGGAGCGCAGGTCCGTGCCGTTCACCTGCACCGTGCCCGCCAGCGGAGGTAGGAGACCGCACAGGGTCCTCAGGAGCGTGGATTTACCACTGCCATTGAGGCCGATCAACGCGACCAATTCACCCGCGCGCAACTCGATGTCGACACCGGTGATGAGCGTCTTGGAGCGATAGCCTACGGTGAGGCCGGATGTGTGCAACAGGTTGCTCATGCCGCCCGTGCCCACCGTTTACCACTGAAAAGGACCCATGCTACCACCGGGACCCCAAGTAGGGATGTGACCGCATTCAGTGGCAACAGGGCCCCTGCGGAGATGCGTGCAAGCAGGTCGGCGCCCAACGCCATGACAGCGCCGCAGAGCAAGGTCGCTGGTATGGTCCGGGCGTGATCGCTCGTGCGCAACAGGCCCCGTGCAAGGTGCGGTGTCACCATGCCAATGAAGGCGATGGGGCCGCAGAACGCGGTGACGGTGCCGGCGATCAAGCCGGTCACCCATAAGAGACGTCTTCGCGCGACGCGTATGGGAACTCCCATGCTCGTGGCATAGTCATCACCCAGGAGCATCGCATTGAGGGCCTTGGTGGAAGCGACCGCCGCACCGATGCCGATGAGCAAGGGAATGCCCAGCCACCAAAGTCGTTGTGCCGATACACCACCGAACGATCCCATCCCCCATAGCACCTAGCCCTTGAGCGCACTGGCTACACTGGCCACTTGCAACACACTGATGACGGCCGAGCACAGGTAGCCGATGAGCAGACCTACGATGAGCAGCGTGACCCCATCTCCGACCCGACGATCCGCGAAAAGCACCAGGACGAGCGTCCCCATGGCGCCGCACAGCGCAGCCCCAACGAGCGCAAGGTCCTCCGGTACGGGAAGCATGGCCCAGACAGGTCGTGCGAGCAGGATGATGGCCACCCCGAG
>WBZX01001974.1_pt1 | contig 14560 bp, 17 predicted proteins | sample 5204211 | NCBI WGS metagenome assembly WBZX01 (sample SAMN12344362, study PRJNA552823) | activated sludge metagenome | biome: Activated sludge suspended growth; feature: Nitrification reactor; material: Wastewater; isolation source: activated sludge from nitrification reactor of wastewater...
AGATGCACTCTACGACGAGGCGCCGCAGGTGTTCGCCGTGGCCACCGAGGTGCAGATGATGACCCTCGATTCAGCCAACAATCCCACGCGGGGGCACTGATGGTGGCGCCAGCCCAGTACACGGAGCCAGCCCAGTACACGGAGGTCGAGGCAGCGCGGATCAAGGCAACGCTGTCGACGCTTACCGTCGCCCAACTCAAGGAACGCTTCGACGGGCGCGGGGTCTCTTGGAGGTGGTTTGGTGGGATGCGGAAGGAAGCCATCATCGACCACCTGATAGCTGGCCGCTACACCAACCTGGACGGCCATCCAAGGCCGCCGGTCGATCAGTCTCTACTCGTGTGGCGAGAGGCCGCTAGGTAACCGCCATAAGCTGCCGCGTACAGATGAGTGGCGGCCACGATCATGTCGCCAAACCCGGCCTCATCTTCCTCCAGCACGGATTCCACAAACCCCATCCCTGATTTGCAATCTCCTGACGACAACATGGACACCAGGGAAGCCAGTCGGAGTGACGCCACTTGGGCCTCGGTTGCGGTATCCACAGGGGTGCCGTCCAACCACTCCACCACGAACCCGGTGGCCTCGATGGGAGCGCCCTCGGGTGATTCGATGGCCACTCGCAGGTAGGGGAGCGTAAGCCTCACCAGCGTTTCGAGGGCCACGACGCCCGAGATGACGTTACCCAGGTTGTCGAACGCTGCCAGGATCTCCCCCTCACCCCTATTCCGGGCTGCCATGATCAGGTTGACCACGGCTTCGTGGTCCGGCTCTGGGCTCACCGACTCACCTTCCCTTTCTTGCGTTTCTGACTCTTCGGACTCGCATCTAGTAGCCGATCCGCTTGGGATACCACATGGGCAGACAACGGCTTGTCACACCCTTCCTGCGGGCAGATCCAGCCCTCAGGCGAAGGGGACGGCACGACGGCGCACTGTGGGCTGCTGGGTGGCCTGGGTGGCCTGGGTGGCCTGGGCTGGCTGGGTTGGTCGGTCGACAACCAGCCGACCGTCGAGAAACGCCCGGAGGTCGTCCTCGGATACGGCCACCTTGCGGTCCGAGACGCGATGAGCCGGAAGGTCGCCGCGCTTGATCAGCTTGTCCACCGTCCTGATCTTGACGTTCAGGATGGTGGCGACTTCCTGTCGGGTGAGTAGGGGTGCGATCATTACATCCTCACGAGGCTAGACAGTCGAGAATCAAGCTCAGACGCCGACATTGACTTCACGTCAAGGGTGGCTGAGCCGCCCTTGCTCATGTGGCTCCACGCCACGGTAAGTTTCCCCTCGGACAGGTAGGCGGCGTATCGCTTGCCATGACGGCGCCCGCGACGCCACACCTGAGGCTGGACCTGCTTGAAGGCATGTCTCGCCAGTATGGCCTCCAGTGGGATCTCAGCCACCGACACCACCACTAACGCCTGCATCGACTTCGGCCTCGGCGGCGGCCAGGAAAACGCTCGGGTCCATCTTGAGCATCCTGGCCAACACTGGCACTTGATGGAGGCGCACCTTCTGGTGCCCGGACTCCCACAAGGACACCGTTGACTGCTTCACGTCTATGGCTGCCGCCAGCTCGGCCTGGGTCATCCCGGCTTCGATTCTTGCTGTTCTGATGATTGGGCCGAGAAGTGAGGAACTCATCGGAAATAACGATACCACACGTCTCGGCCCAATCAAGCGACTAGGGCGGGTCAGGTTGTCAGCACGCCGACCAGTGACTGCACCCTCGGCCCCCGTTCCACAACTCGCGGGCCTTGGCGTCTTGGACCTGCTCGGGTGCCTCGGCGGCATTCCGGTAGCCGCCGTATCCAGCCCAAGTGGATCGTATGAACTGCCACTTCCCGGATGCCGTGGAACCGCCCCGACAAGGTCCGTTGTAGCAGCCCCCGTTCCAGATACGGATGTCCCCGCGGGACTCCCTCATCATAATCCGGCACGGCGGGAGGTCGCCTCCACACTGGCCGGAGGGGTATGCCTGAGCCGCGTCGTAGGCGTCAGACCATGCGGCCAGCCGCTCCCAGTAGATGCGGATGAACTCGTTGACCCAGTAGGCGTCGATCCAGGCTTGGATGACCTCGGGCTCGTATGTCTCCTGAACTTCGGCTGGCGCCTCGGTCCAGGAGTGGATTGCTCTCACTTCAGCCCCCGCAGCCTGGCCGGAAGCCAGGATGATGAGGGCCGATACTGTGACTGCGATGGTTCTACGCATCGAACCATCTTATAATATGTTACGAATCCATGACAAGGGAAAGCAGGAAGGGGGCTGCCGCCACGGACCAGCCCCGGATGTGCTCCACCTCGTTGAAGGCCACAGGGACGCCTTCGGCGCCCATCCTGTTGGCAACCACAAGCCTGTGGTGTCCGTCAGCCAGCCGCAGCCTCCCCCTCTGGTCGAGGTTCACCTGCAACGGCACCCTCAACCCGTCGGCAGCGATGCCCTCCTCCAGGAGCACCACGCGGTCCCTATCGCTGGCCGAGGCCGCTCTCTGATACTCCGATGGCTCCGTCGCCGAAGTTAGGAGTCTGGTGTCGACCAGAACGACGCCCGGCATGGGCCGCCATGGGCCGTCGGCGAAAGGATCCCATGGGACTTCCTCGACAACCACCTCAGCCGCATCGACCACATCGACTCGCGGGGGGATGCCATCCCCCGACTTCACCTTGACGTCCAGCACTAGCCCGCACGCCACAAGTGCCGCCAGGCACCAGAAGAACACCCAGGCCATCATCTCGACATGGGAGATGGCCGCGACGAGACCCTCTCGGCTGGTGCCCTGAGTGCCACCGTGTGAAGATCGAGTGCCTGGCAGAGCGAATCCAGGAGTTCGGCCACGATCTGGTCGACTTCCTCGGATACCCCCATGGGGATGAATCTCTGGCGGTACTCCGAGCCCCTGGATGAAACCTCATCTGGGATCGAGTACTGGATGGTGATGCCTGACATGTTGCCGTCGAACTGCACGGCATCGACGTGGTACGGCAGGCTAACTAGCGGGTCATACATGGGAGGGTCCTCACTTCCCTGGGGGCCTATTGATCGACCACTCTCGGTGCTGGACCGCAAGGATGTAGCCGTGTGCTTGATCTGTGAATGGGTACCTGTGAATCAACTCCTGAAACTCAGGCCCATGGTCAAGGTGGGTCAGGTGCCCCAACTCGTGGATGATGATGGAATCAAGGACCCACCCAGGGGTGCGTGATGCATGGTCGGCTATGCGGATGACGCCATCGCGGCAATCGCCCCACATCCTGGGCATCCGCTCCCACTTGACCTCCCTGAGCCCGACGACTGGAACGTCATACTCTCTTGCCAGCTTGTCGGCCCGCGGCGCCAGGTCCACGACCCCAGCAATCCCGGGAGACGACAACTGCAAGTTGGGCGGTATGAGATCCACGGGCTCCAGCCACGACAGCGTTGACTCATGCACGGCCGTTGGGGTATTGGTTGCCTGCCCGTACATCGACTCTCGGTATTCAGCCCACGGCGCATTAGCCATCACGCAACCTCACGGATTGAACCATCGGATATAGAGGTACCCGCAGCCAAAGCTGTATGACGAGAATGGCGGGTAGAAGGGAGACCCATCCACGCGTTCGGTGAATGGCTCCCCCGCGTAGGACGACCCACCCACGACGTAGGGCCTTCCACTCAAGCCTCCCCGGCAACGGAAGAAAACATACTCGTTCGACAGGTCCTTGACCTTATACACAGCACCCCCAGGGCCTCCGCCCCACCCGCCGCCGCCACCGCCGCCCTGCTTGGCTGGCTCCCCGCTCAGGACCCAGTCCTCCCCGTCCCCGCCGTTCATCCCGGCACCTTGATCCCCAAGGGAGAAGTCGATGACGACCTCGCCCGGCTCTGGGTTTGGCACGTCAGGCGACGGGTTCGCCATCGAGGCCCCTATCCATGCAGCGGGAGACGGGTTCCAGTGCTGCCAAGACGCGACCGAGTTCCTGCTGCCAGGGCCCGAGACCATCCCCCCCGCCCCGGGAGCCACAAACAGGCAGGAGGCCCCGTTCCATAGGCTGGTCGAGCCGCCCCCTCCATTGGGGGCTCCGTCCGAAGATTCGACGAGGTATCCCGGATCGCCGCCATCGGGGAGCCCACCCGTTGAGACGCCACCAACATCCCCCACCACGATCGACAAGTCGTCCCCGGGCGACACAGGGATAGTGAACATCCCGAATGTGGTGCTTAGCGCCGAGATGCCGCCGCCCGCGCCGAACGCGAAGATGGACTCCACCCCCGCCGGAACCGTCCAAGAGTGCTCCATGGCTTCGCCCGGGTTGGTGTGGAATAGGTACTCCCCCTGGTCCAGGTCGTCGCCCACCGGCACCGCGTATCCATTGAACGGCTCAGACTTGAACTTGTTGGTGTGCTTATGCACGGCCTTGGGGTGGTTGTAGGAGTACCCCCAATCAACCTCGGGGATCTTCATGGCTCGTTCCAGGTGACCGCCGTCCACCCCGGGTGGGCCCAGATGTTGAGATTCACGGCCAAGTCCACGTCCCCCCCACTACCCACCTGTGAGACATTGACCCGCACGCGATCGCCCTGGGCGAACTCCACCGGAGGATCCACCACGGCATCACCCCCAGAAGCATCCGACTCGATCACCCCCGAGAACACATCGTCCCACGCTGAGCCATCCCACTGCTGGACCGTGTACAACAGGTCCTGAGACGTGGGCGTGGTCCCAACGGCCAGATGCGCTCCCACCCCAACCAGGCGCGCTTCGGCAAACGGGCACACCCACTCACCGCCTGGCATCACCCCGGTAGCCGCCGCCCCGGGCCGGAAGAACCGGAGAACCTGAGCGGTCTCCACAATCTCGTCCCCCCTGACTCGCCCCGGTTCCCAGTAGGCCGAGAAGGAATCCTGGGGGGTCAGGAAGTCTGACGGGAGGCCCGTGTCGGGGATGGAGTCCTCTGCCGAGTCGACCACAGCGATCCGGGATCCAGCCCAGTTGGAGTCATCGCGGGATCTGTAGACGACCCAATCCCCCGTGACCCCCGGCGGGCGGGTCACCGTGACCGACCGCTTCCATGCCGACAGGTTGCGAGTAGGCAGGACGCGAGAATCCTCGATGATGGACCCATCGTCCACGAAGGGCGACACCTGCTCCCCGACGAGGGTCTCCAGGAGCTGGAACGTCAGACCGTTTGGCACTCGCCTGTAGATGTTCCAACCGTCGGCACCGGTCGGAAGGGACGGCAGCGATATGGAGATCTCCTGCTCGTCGCCGTCCAGCGGAGCGAGCATGACGCTCACGGGGGAGGGGCAGTTGGTGTCCAGGGTGTAGAAGGTGTCGTAAACGGTCACGGCGTACTGGTAGAACCCTGGCGCCAAACCCCCTCCCGTGGTCGAGACCGTCACGTCGTCATCGGTGATGACGGGAGCCGTCAGGCCAGCCGGGGTGTGGACCCAGGTGCTCGTCGAGGCTGGAGACTCGAACGGGACCAGGCCCCCGCCCCTCATCTCTGAGATGCGGTAGTAGTAGGTCGTGTCCGGCAGAAGTCCACCGACCTCATCGAGGTTCGCCAGGGTGGGCGGGTCAGGCGACTCCTCTACCGTCGGCACGCCTCCGTTGTGCCGGTGGCCCATCAATGAGCGGAGAAGCCTGTCCACCAGGACGGGGTCTCGCGACGTGAGCCCATATCCGTTGGCCGACAGGTCTCCCCCCGGGGGGATCACGGTCAATCCGAGGGGGGTGGTTTGCGCCATGTCATTCTCCTAAAGAAGCCAGTCGGCCATGACCCACGATGGGCCACTGGTTGAGTTCTCGAACTCAAGGTCATCCACAAGCGGTGTCGCTGAACTGGGGCCACGGAAAGCCAACCTGGCCATCATCCTCATGCCGAACCCAACCTGGCGAATGGGATAATCGTATACCGCCAAGGCCACCTTGGCCCCGATAATCAGTTGCTGGTTCTTGACCCTGCGCCAGTTCACCACGCAAGCCGTGGCGTAGGAGTGCATGGCTTCCTCCCCGTTGAGGCCCCACTCCTCCCCGTCCATCAACGACAGCGACGACTTCAAGAAGGGCTCGTCGTGGAAGGCGTAGGCGAAAGAGCAATCGACCTCGGCCGTCAGGACAGCCTCCATCCCTGGGGCGTCGCCGTCGGGCAGTTCGGCCCCGACCAGTGGGATCGAGAACACCTCCCAGCGATCCTCGCCCTGCGTGGACAAGCGGAACTCTCGCTGCCCTTGCCCATCGAGGAACCGGCCCTGAGTTGACGCCAGGTCCCCGAGGGTTACTGCTGGAGCCACTCTGCCATCTCCCAGTCCGGCCCCGATGTCGAGAACTCAACTTCAGGGGTGTAGCTGGTGGGGGTGGCGAACGCCGGGCCGTAGAAGGTCAGGGTTGCTATCCCTTTGGCGCTCCCTAGTCCCGTGATGGAAAGAGCAACGTTCGCTCCTATGAACACCTGTTGCTCCACTATCCGTCGCCACGTCACAGCGCAGGCTGAAACAGCGGGGAAGGATGACCCGTCCCACGTCTGCCCGTCAGCCAAAGCCACCATCACGTCAAGCATGGGTTCTTCGGCAAAGCCTATGGGGAACTTGCATATCTTCATTTCCTGGCCAACCGACCCTGAATCCCACGGGCCGTACCCACCTGGGGTCCCAACCGGGACGCGGAACTGCGACCAACGCATGGCGCCTTGCTGCGATGAGCGAAACTCGCGCTGGCCCTGATAGGACAAGACGCGCCCTTGGATCGAGCTGAGGTCTCCAGTGGTGACGCCCATCAGGGGTTCGCCATCTGGTTGTAGCGAACGTGCCCATCGTCGGTGATCTCGATGTACCACCCCGAGTCAATGGGGCCCATCCAGTTGGTGGTCAGGTCCATGGTGTACTCGCCCGTCCCAGCGTCGTACGTGGTGCTCATGGACTGCACTCGGTGCAGGAAGTGATCCCAAGATGTTGCCTCGACCAACTTCACCTGATCGTCTGGGTCTATCAGTGGGTTGGCCCACGCAGTGATCCGGCCTCCGTGTCGGGCAAAGAACATCCTGATGCCGGTCAGCTCGGCCATCATGATCATGTCCCCTATGGGGATGTCCTTGTCGAGTTGCCAGAACGCCGGGTAGGTGGCGCCCCGCAGTTGGACTCGCCGCTGCTCGGGTGGGCCGGAGGCGTCGCCCGTTTCGGTCGTGTCCCATGTGGCGTGCTTCACGCCGTCCTCGATTGCCGGGTTGCCTTGCGAGACGATGATGTGGGACCTGTCCGACCTTCTGGTCCACGAGCCCGTGAACCCGGTAAGCACGTGACGCTCGTGAATGGCGAAGCAGGTGCCGGTCTGGCTGCCGTCGTAGAGCCGGTTGCCTGCCTGCCAGATGTTCTGAGACGTCATGCGAAGTCCGCCTTCCTGGTCGACCCATGCCCGGTAGCCGACGATCTTCAACACCTCCTTGATGACGTCAATGGGCTGCTTCTTGTCGAAGAACTCGGCCTTGAACGGGGCCGGGGAGTCGATGCCCGTTTCCTCAACGTGCCCCAGCACTCCAGACCCGTCCGGGGCATGGAATCCAGCCCATAGCGCCATCAGTTCGGCAATGTTGATCAGGTCGTCATAGTTCGTCTCGGTCGGGACGAACCCGTCGGGGTCCCCGTTGACCTCCTCGTTCCAGGTCTTGGAGTAGAACTGGAGCGGGTAGCAAGCATCGGGCATGAACTTCGGATACAGGGTCTGGTCAATCAACAGCGACCCCAGGTCGCGCGCTATGACCACCAAGTCCCCGTTGGCAGAGATGTTGGTGTCGTCGATGATCCAGACTCCGGTCGGAACGACGTAACCAGCACCGAGCGCAGCCCCCAGGCCCAGGTTGTACCCGCCATACCCCTGGTAGGTCTTGACCATGCTCCCCGGGCCGAAGTGCCCGTAGGACACCGACTCGCCCGGGAGGGTGATCTTGCCCCAGTCCGACCCTGTCTTGCCCCAACTAGCGTCGCCCTCACCTTGACGCAGCGAGAAGTAGCCCTGGGAGTCGATGTCGGGTCCGCCGCCAGCGGCAGCGTTCTTGATCGTGAGGTTGAGCTGCCCGCAATCTTCGGTGATGGATCTGGTGATCTCGATTCGCTTCACGATGGACCGCGGCACGTCGATGTCGGCACCGGTGTCGGCCCAGCGCCTAAACGGCATCCGTTCAGGCTCATAGACCGACGCCGACGACGACGAGTCCTTGGCTAGGTGCCATGACGGATTGACGGTGACGTAAGCGTTGGCCCGGTTGTTGCTGATGAACAGTCCCGAGTTCCAGATTGATTCGAGTGCGGCTGACCGCCTCATCCGACTATGACCGCCTCAGCCTGGTAGTCCATCGCCCAGGGGTGGTTGTGCCGGTTCTTGCGGGTCGGCTTGAACAACGTCAGGTACAGCTCGAAGCTGTTGCCAAGCTCGTCCGTAACAAGGCATGTCTGCGGGGACTCGAACCACGAGACCATGAAGTTGTAGTGCGACTGAGTGAGGATCGTCCCCGAGAACGGGAACATGGACGGGTTGTGCCTTCCCTCAAAGATGATCGGGTTGGCGTAAGGGGAAGTGGCCTGCGATGTGATCGTGACGTTCTTCTCACGCTGGGGAAGGGCGCCCTCTTTCGGGTTGATCGGGAACTGGCCAGATCCCCATGACCCACTGAAGTTCCACCTGACGACCATTACACCCACTCTCCCGTGGCGAAGGAACCTGATCTCGGCGAGGCATCGAGCGCCGCCGCCACGGCAGCCGTGGTGCGGGCCACATTACCGGACTCGAACACGTTGATGGTCACGACGCGGTTGTCGATCGACTGGACCTGGTTGTAGGCACCCCACGCCGGTCGGCCCTCACCGCGGTTGCGGCTCAACCTGCGGACCTCGTAAAGCGTAGGCAGGGAAATCTCGGCCGGGATGTTGAGCGAGGAGTCCGACGACATCTCTTCGCGGAGGCTCTTGATCCTCCGCATGATCTCATATCGGGCCTTCTTGTTCGTCTCGGGGATGGTCAGGAGTTGCAGTTCCAACTCCTTGATGAACTGCTCTGCCGTGATCTTGTCGAACTCGTACAAGTACTCAAGGTCATCACGCTTGTCGGCGCGGGCGGCATCCACGGCGGCCGTCTGGGCCCGAATGGCGGCCGCTTCCAGGGCGTAGAGCTGAGCCCCGCCCGTGCCGTTCGACCGAGCTATCCTCAACCGCTCCTGCGCCACCATGGCGTTGCGGTTGGCCACGGCCAACGTGTCGCCAATGGACTCAGACATGGCATTGGCCACGTCGATCTGAGCTTCCCACATGGCCTGCATGGCATCTTCGAGTGCGAACTGGGCCGACACTTGCTGCGCCATGGCCTGGAGACGGGCCGACTCCGTGTCGGCCCGTGCCACGGCGGCATTGGCGTTGGCGAGGTTCTGCTGGGCTTGGGCGACTGGGTCGCGGGCCAGTTGTGCCGACAGGAGGGCCCCCCTGGCCTCAGCCGCGGCCCTGGCCTCGGCGGCAGCGTCAGAAGCGGACTTCCCGTCTTTCTTTCCGCCCTTGGCCCCCAGCTCCCTGAGGTCGACAACTGAACCGTCCAGCTCACCGAGGGAAGCGAGTGCTTCATCCAGTTCAGCCAGCCTGTCTGCCAGCGACCCCGTGAGGAAACCCAGCCCCAGTTTGTCGATGGTGGCCTTGATGAGCGCCACCGCCCGGCGCTGGAAGTTCAGTGACGCCCGCAACAACGACTTGTTGATGTCATCGGACGTCATCAGCGCATTGGCGACGATGGCCTGCGCCTGGTCTGCCTTGATGTTCAAGACATTGGCCACCATCTGGACAATCTCTCGCGACCGGCCGAACTGCAACTGGCTGACGATGAGGTCCGTCCGCATTTCCTCAGACACCGTGATCTTCCGAGCCAGAAGCCGGTCACGCTCGGCTGGATCCGTCGCCGCCTCGATCTGGGCGTCTAGGTCCTCCTGCTGCGCCTTGAGGAGTGCCATCGCGGCCTCAGCCCTGGTGGAGACAAGCTCATACCGGGAGTTCTTGATCGCCTCGTAGGTGGACCTGGCGATGTCCACATTGGTGTGCCCGGGCGTCCCACCCTCGATGCCCGACAGTTCCGACAGTTGTCGACGTAGGTCCTCGGATGCCTGAGCATCGGAGACCACGAGTTCATCCTTCCCTCGGTCAAGGGCCCCCAGCATCGCCATGAACCGAGCGACGGAGTCGTCATCGTTGGCCTTCTCGGCCAACTTGATGAGGCGCACCAGGGAGGCGCGGCGCTTCATGTATACGGCGAGGACGTCCTGGAGGCCAGCTTGGCCGGAGTCGTAGAGGTCCTTCATCAACTTGGACGCTTCCTCGAACTCCTGCTGAGAGGCAGTGTTCTGGGAGTCCAGTTGAGACACATCCAGAGAGTCGTCGTTCAGGATCTCCTGAAGGTCGGGATTGCCCACCAAGTTCCCGCGGCTCGTCACGTAGGCAAGCAGTTCCTCTATGACTGGGTTGTCAGGATTGGAGCGTCTCAGCTCTATGAGTTTCTGGAACTCATCCATCCTGAAGCTGCCATCACCCCCCACGATCTCCCTCAGGATGGAGCGAGCAGCCGCCGACAGCTCCTCTTGCCCGCCTTGCACCAACTCCGACATGACCTGCCAAACCTTGACCCACTCCCCAGCATCATCCTCCTGAAGGTCCTTGAAGAAGGACATGATCCCGTCGGCTTGCTTGAGTGCGCCCTCCGAGCGCGATGCGGCGCCCTGTCTCGCTAGGTCACCACTAGCGCGCTCCCACGCCCCGCGCTGCGACACATCCAAACTATCCGGCAAGACGTAGTAGGACAGGGCTTGGAGTCGCTCAAACCCACCAGCCAAAGTGAACCCGCCGGAGAAAAAGTCCGGCCTGTCCGGCTCCATCTCCCTGGCCCTGCGCTCCATCTCTGCTTGTGATGCCGCCCCCTCCACTCCCAGCCTGAACTGCTCCATGTTCTCGGCGACGCTCTCGCGGAACGCCTTGCGCCCCTCCTCGGCCGCAGCCAAGGCTCCTTGATACTCCTCGTACAGTTGGAAGAGGGATGTGGCCACGGTGGCTGCCGCCATTTGACCCATAATCCGCGAGTTGGAAAGGTTGGCCCTCATCCCCGCCCTGTCGGCGGGGACTGGAGTCGGAGGGCCATACATCGGGGGAACTACACCGCCGAACGCACCCGTCTGTGGGCCGGTCATTGTGCCGGGCATAGTCCTGAAGTTCTGCCAAGCAGCGCCCATCCGACCTGTAATGCCACCGACCCAACCAGAAACAAGCCCGCCGAGCTTCAATCCCGCCGACGTCGCGGCGGCCTTGGTCATAAGCCCAGACAAGACCCTCCAACCGGCCACGGAGCCCAGGACGGTGGTTAGGTGGCCCCCCATCAAGTCGTTCAGCTTCTGAACTGCACTTATGACGAGGGTCAGCCCGCTGACCACCACGGCGCCGAACATCGCGCCCTGGACCAGGAGGTCATCGAGCCCCGCATCAAACAACTTCTGGCCGAACTCCTCGGCGGCTCGACGCATCCGGTCAAAGGACAGCCGGACCGTCTCTTCATACTTATCCCACCTGTCCTCGAAGGCGCCCTCCTGCACGAGGCCGCCCTCCAGAACGGCGGAGGTTCTCGCCGGGTCATCCAGAAGCGCGTAGAAGGTGGCCGACTCCCTGCGGGAACCGACGATGGTCGCCAGTTGGTTCTGTTGCGTGGCGTCCATCTTCCGGTAGTTCTCCACCAGGACCTCCAACACGCCGGGGATGTCGCCCTCCCCGAACTTCGACATGAGGTCGACAACCGCCCCCTCGGTGCCGTTGTTCAGCGCGAACAGCTCGTAGAGCTTGTCCTGCTGCGCCTGGAGGGACGGAAGAATGCGCCCCAACTGTTCAGCCAGCACCGTCCCGGACTTGCCCGACCTGGACTGGGCCACCGCACCCAGGCCGGAGAGCTGCTCTTGAGTGAACCCCAACTCCTTGCCCAGTGGGGCAAGGTCTGCCGTGAACTTGAGGATCTCTGCGCCGAGAACGCCGAAGCGGCCCTCGAATGTGGTGATCGTGTCGAAGATGTCCTTGAACGGCATGGGGGTGTCGTCCGCGCTGCGGAAGGCCAGCGCCACGGCCGTCATCGAGTCGGTGATCTCTTGCTGGCTCAAGGTGGAAATCTTGGAGTAGCGGAGCGCCGCATCGGCCTCGCGTTGCGCCAGGGCTATGTTGGGTGCCCCGGATTCTCCGTCGGCGAAGGCACCAGCGAGTTGGCGGGTGACGTTGGCAACCTCATTGGCCTCAACACCGGCGACCAGCGACGTCTTATGGATCTCGTCACGGACGTTCTCCATCGAGACCCCAGCCGCTGCCGCCCCCAGGGATGTGAGTTGGGATTCGATGATGCCCAACTCGACCTGGAGTTCAGTGGACTCCCGCAAGATGTTGGCACCAAACCCCAGAGCCCCATACATCAAGCCACCGGAAGCAGCGAAGGACGCCGTCGTCATCAGACGAGAACCCGCCAACTGCCTGAAGCCCATGAAGTCAGTCGCTGGGCGCGGGAGGTTGTCGCCCCCGACCCTGTTGGCAATCCATGCCTGGGCACGCTGAGTCCGAGACGCCCCAGCTTCCCGACCCACGCCAGCGTCCCTCATCATCTGAGCAGCACGCTTGTTGGTTTCCGTCGCCAACATCCGCTCCGCCAGGATTCGCCGCGCCCCGACCTCCACCGATTCAGCGCTAGCGGCGCGCTCCCGTGCAGCGGTAGCCCTAACAGCGTCAGCGGCCTCCTTCTTAGCTCCACGCAACCTGCCTTCGGCGGCCAGGTCGTCGTCAGACCTCCCGGCCAACTCCCTGGCATCGACGTCGACTTTGCTGGAGCGCCTGGCGCCTTGCAGTTCGGCCCTGTCGGCCCTATCGGCTTCAGTCTCAAGCCCAAGAGCTGCGCGCTCCCTGGCCCGCCGCTCCCTGGCCGCCGCCAGGCTGGCCTCCCCCTCCAGGTCATCCAGGCCGAACCCGGCACGACCTTCAATCTTGGCGATCCGGGACAGGAGCTGCGCTTGACGTTCAGGACCAGCGCCAGCCACCAGTTGAGCCCGCAACTCCCTCCCGGTCAACCCCAGGAGGTCGGCAACCATCTCCTGGGCCACGGCCAGGTCCTCGGCTGAATCCCGCATCCGTCTCAGCGAGGACAGGTAAGCCCTAGCTTCCGCTGACCTTTCGGCCAGCGTCTGGTCGTCGTCGGGGAGCGTCGTCTCGTTGGCGTACTCCTCCTGCCCTATGCCTGTGAGTAGCCCGTAGAGCCTCCTGAGCGCCTCGTCCGGGCCTGCCGCGTTCATCGCCAGGGCTTGACCCGGTCCACCTGAACGCATGACCATCTCGAAGAGAGCAAGCTGGTCCTGGGTTAGGAGATTGCCCAGTCGCCCGTAGACGACGTCGGCGTCGTCCGTTCCGCCCCTGTCGGCCTCCCGCATGGCCTTTGCGTCGTCGGCAATGCCCTTCTTGACTTGCTTGGAGTAAGCCAGATCGGCGTCCACTTGCGTCTTGACGCCACGAGGCAGCGCCGCCTCGACCCGCTTATCTAGCTTCTCGGCCGCTTTCGCCACGGCTGCGTCCCTGGCGGCCCGAGCGGCGGCATCGGCCTGGCCCTGCGCCAACCTGACGGTCTTGACATATTCCGTCCCACCGGACGCACCCAGATCCGACTTGCCGATGTCGACCCCAGCACGCCTGAGCGCAGCCTGAACACCCCGACGCAGGTCCGCCATAATCACGCCAACGGCCGCCTCCAGGTCCTTGGCGCCACGGCCAGACACGACCCCTCTGCTGATGGCATCCTGGACAACAGACTCCAGTTGCCCCTGGACTGTGGCCAGGTCGCGGGTCGCCGTTCTCGCCGGGCTGCCAGCGCCACGTTGCCCAGACTGGGCCGACGCCAGGGTTGCTATGGGGGTAACGGTGCCAGACGCCGCCCGCTTCATCTCGGCGATGAAGCCGCCGATGTCGGTCCGATCTACGGTCGGCTTGATCTTGATTCTGAACTCTTGCGCCATGGCTTTGCCCCCGAGGTCAGTCGCGCCAGGAATCAGGGATTAGAGAACTCTGGATCCCCTCTTCGTCGTCATCATCGTCATCGTCATCGTCAGTGCCGTACTTCTTCTTGCGATCAGCAAGCACCTTGTTCATGTGACGCTCCATCTCCCATGGCAGCGGCCACTTCCACTCCGGCGGCATCTCAGAGCTGTCCAGGTTCGACTGAAGCTCAAGGATGTAGTCGGCGTGGGAAACGGCCATTACCCACTCGCTCGGGAGGTCTTGGAACGCTTCGCAATCGGGCGGGCGGAAGGAGCCGATGCCGGAGCCGTGTCGGGCTGCTCTGACGAGTCCGAGGAACCGGGCTGACCCGGCGAGTCTTTTCCCTCCACGCCCTCAACGGACATCTCCGCGTAGGCCAGCGCCAGGCGGCTCTTGATCATGGCCTCATCGCACTCGTCGTACTCTTCGACCGACTCGAAGTACAGCTTCCTCCGGTCGTCGGGGAGGCGGGCCGACATGAACGTCCGGCGTCGCAGGTACTCGTCCATGAATACCT
>WBZX01001975.1_pt1 | contig 14555 bp, 15 predicted proteins | sample 5204211 | NCBI WGS metagenome assembly WBZX01 (sample SAMN12344362, study PRJNA552823) | activated sludge metagenome | biome: Activated sludge suspended growth; feature: Nitrification reactor; material: Wastewater; isolation source: activated sludge from nitrification reactor of wastewater...
CAAGTTATGCAGATTGGATGTCTTGCAGCGTGATTACTTCATGGGCGCATAGGCCGGCTCGGGCGCGCCGAACTTGTACTTCACGCCCGCCGTGACCTCCCACTGCGACATGGAGATGTCGACGGTGTGTGGAGGGTTTCCGATGGCCAATTCGTTGCCGCTTAGATGTTCGCGGGGAACATAGGCTCCGGCCAGTTCAAGCGACCAGTTGGCGTTGTACTTGTATTCTAGGCCACCCGTGATGTGGTGCTGGACCACAGCCGGAGCGATAATGTTGAACATTGCATCGGCGCTCTTAATGGGGGCCGTATTGTAGGAGTAGCCGGCGCGCAGCGTTAGCGCAGGGTTCATGCGATACTCGAGGCCGAACTTGAAGACGTTGACATCTGACCAGCCGAAGCCCGGACCATTGCTTCCGCCGAGACACGTGGGGCCGCCAGAAAATGGTGCGCAGGTCTCCACATTGGTCGAAGAATTGGAGATCGAAGCTACTTTGCTGTACCAGATGTGCTTGTAGTCGAACATGAATGTCAGCGCCGGGTTGACGTCGTAAGCGAAACCGGCTGTCAGACTGGCCGGAATGTCGAAGTCGCCCTGCTCGGCAAAGAGGCCGCGATAGCGATCGAAGCGCTGCATGTACATGGGCGTATTGCCCGCCACGCCGATGCGCAGCCCCGGCATCACCTTGTACTCTAAACCAGCGCGAACGCCCCACCCCCATGACACGTCCGTGCCGCGATTCGTGAGGTTGGCGAAGTTGGTCGAGAATGGAGCGAAGGCCGAAATCCCCTCAACCTCGATCTGCTGTCGGGCGATGGTCGGAGCGACGCCGATCGACAGCGGCCCCATGGCCTTGGCAAACGCGACGGACAGCAGCGCCTGCTGCAGGTTCACGCCAGACTTACCGCTGCAGAACATGCCCACGCCTTGCGTGCCGACAGGGCAGGTGTTGCGGGCGACTGCGGCATAATCGGTATTCATACCGCCGTTGCCGTACATCGAGATGCCGATGACATCGACAAGGGGGTTGGGGGCGAGACGGATGCTGGCCGCCATGTTCGGGACGTAGAAGTAGTTGTTTCCGCTCTCGACCGTCGCGCTCGGATCCGCGCCGTTGGGCGTGAAGCCGGGGATCGCGCCGCCCTCGTACTTGCGGCTCGGCGAGAACAGGGTCATCGAAGAGCTGAACTCGGTCCCGACATTGGTCAGGCCGGCCGGGTTGAGCGAGGTCGTCGTGGAGTCGCGGCCGTCGGCGACGCCAGCGCCACCAAGCGCCTTCTGGCGGGCGCCGAAGCCGTACGAGAAGTAGCCGTCCGTGGCGAAGGCCGGCGTGGCGATCGCGGCCATGGCCGCGAGAGAAACCGACAATACTGCCAGCTTGTGGGTCTTGGTCGTCATCTAGTCGGCCTCCTGCCCCCGTGGCCCGGACTTGTGCCCGTGACCTGCAAATCCCGTCTGCGTTCCCCGTGCTGCACTAAAACGCGCAGTCACATTCAAGTATCGCAATATCAAACCAGCAGTGGGGGCCTTAACGCAAGAGCCGCGCCCCTCTCGGAGCGCGGCTCTGTGTTGAATCGGCAGGCAGAGATGCCGGAATGTCACATTTCCGGCTACCTTGAGTGGTGCCGGCTGACGATCAGCCCGTCCGCTTGATCAGAAAGCGATAGACGCCGCCCGCCTCGCCCGACTCGACCAGCGTGTTGCCGGTCGTACGGCAGAAGGCGGCGAAGTCGGCCACCGAGCCGGCGTCCGTCGACAGAACCTCGAGCGTGCCGTCCTTCGGCACCTCCTGGATGGCCTTCTTGGCCTTGAGAATCGGCAGCGGACAGTTGAGGCCCTTGGCATCGAGCGTCTTGTCGGCCATGTCGTGTGTACTCCCTTGCGAGCTTTTTGATTGAGGTGGTCTCTTTAGTCCGCCAGGAGCCCCGGCGCGACCGGCACAAAGCCGCGCCCCGAGACATCTGGCGGAAGCCGGATCAGATGTAGAGGTTGATGTCGGCCTTCAGCGCGTTCTCCATGTAGGTCGCGGCGCCGCCGAGCTTGATGCCCGGGATCAGATCGTCCTTCTTGTACTCGAACAGGTCGAGCGTCATCTGGCAGGCGATCATCTCGACGTCGCTCTCGATGGCGGCCTCGCGCAGCTGCGGGATCGAGGCGACGCCTTTCTTGGCGATCAGGTTCTTCATCATGGTCGTCGCCGCGGCGTTCACGCCCGGCAGCATGGCCACCATGTTCGGCATTTTCATGTGCATGCCCATCATCGGCATGGCCATGTCGGGCTTGCCGAGCGGCGAAATCTGCAGGTCGAGGTCCTTCTTCACCAGGGCGAGCCCGTAAAAAGTGAAGAACATCGACACGTTGACGCCCATGGCGGCGGCGGTGGTCGCGAGAATGAAGGGCGGATAGGCCCAGTCCAGAGTGCCCTTCGTGACGATGATCGACATGCTCTTGGCATTGCCATCGGTGCTCATTGGATGCTCCTCCCTCTCGGCGGACGCACGGCGGCGCCCTCTCCCTGTCCCTTGATGCTTTGATATCGCTTTATCGGCTGCGTGCCCGCTTGCCACGAGGCGTGCGAGTACATTAACGTATGCGAATATGAAAGGATTAGCAACCGCAGGTCCGATCCAGGCGCATGTGAATCATTTTGGCGCCCGGCGAATGCGTCGCGAGATCAAGCGGAGCCACCGAGCTTCGCGCTAGAATAACAACTGATCGCCATCGCTCCGAACGCGGGCAAGCCCCGGTCCGGAGCGGATGAGACGAGGCTCGAGGGAGGAACGACAATGCGACAAATGCTCATGGACATGATGATTGCGATGATGCCGTACATGAAGCTCATCGTCTTCGTCGGCGCCGGTCTCCTGGCCATCGGCCTGGCCGTCGGCATCGTGGCCCGTGTCAGCGGCATCGGCGGCGGCTTCAACGGGCTCTGCTACAAGCTGGCCATCGCGGTCGGCGTGTTCTTCCTCGCCTGCGAAGGCATGGGCAGGGTGCTCGGCGTCGAGCCGACGATGGTGTTCGGCACCAACATGATGGACCGCGTGATGTTCTCCAACCAGTGGCCATTCTGGGCACTCGGCCTGATGTTCGTCGCCGGCTCGCTGGTCGTGCGACAGATCAGCGACCAGCACTGAGAGCGCACCTCGAAGGCGGCTGGACGATCGGGACGGCAGCCTGATTCGGCTGCCGCATCCCCCTCCTGTTACCCGCGCAGCCGCGCCAGGTCCGCCTCCAGCGCCGCGATGCGTGCCTCGAGCCGCTCGTTCTCGGCGCGCGCCTTCTCGGCCATCGCGCGGACCACATCGAATTCCTCGCGCCTCACGACGTCCATGTCGCGCAGCACCTTCTCGCCCTGCGCGCGCATCATCGTCTCGACCTCGCGCTTGACGCCCTGCGCCGCCCCGGCGGCATCCGTCATCAGCTTCGCGATCTCGTCGAGTACGCGGTTGGAGGTCTGCGTCATCTCTGGCTCTCTCGTTTGTCGCGCCCGGCGAATTGTCATCCTGGCCGACTATGGGTTCCCCGGCCACGCCGATCAAGCCACATCGCCGTGGCCTCCCCACTCCCCACTCCCCACTCCCCACTCCCCACTCCCCACTCCCCACTCCCCACTCCCCACTCCCCACTCCCCACTCCCCACTCCCCACTCCCTTCCTCCCTTCCCCGTTGACATAACCTCGCGCTTCGGCCGAAAGCTCCCCCGCGCCCGCGGAGACCCTGACCGATGAGCCTTCTCACCCTCACCTATCCGGCGATCGATCCCGTCGCCTTTCACCTGGGCCCGCTCTCGGTGCGCTGGTACGGCCTCGCCTACATGGCCGGCCTGCTGCTAGGCTGGTGGTACGTCAAGCGCATGCTCGCCGAGTCGCGGCTCTGGCACGGCGGCAAGGCGCCGTTCTCTCCACTCCAGGTCGATGATCTCCTGCTCTGGACGACCCTGGCCGTCGTCATCGGCGGCAGGCTCGGCCAAGTGCTTCTCTACGACCCCGGCTACTACTGGCAGCACCCCGGCGAGATCCTCGCCGTCTGGAAGGGCGGCATGGCGTTCCACGGCGCGCTCATCGCCTCCATCCTGGCCATGGTCGCCTTCGCCCGCTTCTACAAGGTGCCGCTGCTCTCGGTCTGGGACGTCGCGGCGGCCGCGGTTCCGTTCGGCCTCTTCTTCGGCCGCATTGCCAACTTCATCAATGCCGAGCACTACGGCCGGCCCGGTGACGTGCCCTGGGCCATGGCCTTCTGCAACGACGTCGTCCGGGCCGTCTCCGGCGGCGTCTGCCCCGGCGGCATGGTCCCCCGCCATCCGAGCCAGCTCTACGAGGCGGCGCTCGAGGGCCTCGTCATGTTCGCCCTGCTGCGGTGGTTGACCCACCACCGCCTCGCGCTGCGGCAGCCGGGCCTCGTCGGCGGCGCCTTCCTCGCCTGGTATGCCGTTGCCCGCACGATTTCGGAAGCCTTCCGCGAGCCCGAGAGCGTCCATGCCTTGAACCTCGGCCCCCTCACCGCCGGCCAGATGTACTCCCTCCCCATGCTGCTCGCCGGCCTCTGGCTGATCTGGCTGGCCCGGCACAAGGCTGCCGCATGACCGGCGACATGCCCTACGACCCTGCTCTCCGCCGCGACACGCCTCTCGCATCGAAACTGAAGGAGCGCATCCGCCGCGACGGCCCTCTGAGCGTCGCCGGGTACATGCGGGCCTGCCTGCAGGACCCCGATCACGGCTACTACGTCAGGCATCAGGCCATCGGCAGGGAGGGCGATTTCATCACCGCCCCCGAGATCTCCCAGGTCTTTGGCGAGCTGATCGGCCTCTGGTGCGCCGTCGTCTGGCAACAGATGGGCTCCCCCGCGACGGTCGATCTGGTCGAGCTCGGCCCCGGGCGCGGCACCCTGATGCGCGACGCGCTCCGCGCCGCCAGGGTGCTTCCCGGCTTCCTCGCCGCCGCCGAGATCCATCTCGTCGAGACGAACGCACGGCTGCGCGAGCAGCAGGCCGCCACGCTCGCCGGTACGGCCGTCCGCGTCTCCTGGCACGAGCGCATCGACGCTGCGAGCCGCCCCGCCGTCCCGGCGATCGTCATCGCCAACGAGTTCCTCGACACCTCGCCCGTCGAGCAATCGGTCTTCGCGGGCGGGGCCTGGCTCCGCCGCGGCGTTGGGCTCGATGCCGCCGGCCACCTTGAATTCACGACGCTGGGCAAGGAGACGCTGCCAATACCGGCTGGGCTGGACACCGCGCAGGACGGCGCCATCTTCGAGCAGGCCACCGAGGGTCCGTCGCTTGCGTCGGAGCTGCGCGGACTGACCGGCGCCGCGCCGCTTGCCGCACTCTTCATCGACTATGGTCACGCCGGACCGCTCCTGGGCGACACGCTTCAGGCCGTCCGGAGCCACCGGGCCGAGCACCCGCTGACCTCGCCGGGGGAGGCGGATCTGACCGCGCAGGTCGACTTCTCGGCCTTCGCTCGCCATTGCGGCGCAGCCGGTCTGGCCGTCGATAGCCCCGTGCCCCAGGCCGTATTCCTCGCCAGCCTCGGCATCCTCGAGCGGGCCTCGCGCTTGATGGCGCGGAATCCGGACAAGGCCCACGGCATCGAAACCGGTGTCGCACGGCTGGTCTCGGTGCCGGGCATGGGCGACCGCTTCAAGGCACTTGCGGTCCGCTCGCCGGGCCTGCCGCCTCTCCCCGGCTTTCCCGCCGTCTGACTGATCCGCTGGCCCTTCGATTCTGCGAGAACGCAGGCTTCCCATGTCCGCGGGGTCCCTCGTCGTGTTGCCAAAAGGCCGGATGCTGTGTGGAAAGTTGGGGGCGCGGTGGATTGACGCTGCGCAATAGTGTCCGCCGCGAAATACCGAGTAACACGGTCGCATACCGCCAGCGTTTACGCCGTTTGGCCCACTAAACATTGCCCTGCCGCTATAAAACGGCTTGAGCACCCTCTGATACAAAAGTCGTTTCACGTTGAAAAAGTGCGCTATTTTGCCCCGACTCCAGCCATCTGGTCCCTTCGTCGATCGTTGACAGATGTCAAAGCTGGCTTGACGCCCCTCCCACATTGTCGCCACGTTTGCGCGCCGCCGATCCTGGCGGCCGCGTACTTTTAAGCCAAATCGGGGGGACTCGCGATGTCGGATGCGACATTACAGCGAAGCGGATCTTCGGATATGGCGGCTTCGCTCGTAGCCGTCATATTCCTCGCAATTGGTGGTGCCGTCGCGGCGTTCTCGCCGAGCGGCCCCATGAAATTCCACGGCGTGGTGCTGGCCCTCGGGGCCGTCATCGCACTCGCCTACATCTGGATGAGCTCGATCTCGACCGGCGAGAACAGCTTGGGCTACAAGGATGGCCCCATCAAGCTCGCCGTCGTCGCCGCCGTCTTCTGGGGCGTCGCCGGCTTCCTGGTCGGTGACATTCTGGCTTGGCAGCTGACCTTCCCGGCGGTCAACCTCGACCTGCCGTGGACCAACTTCGGCCGCCTCCGGCCGCTGCACACCTCGGCGGTCATCTTCGCCTTCGGCGGCAACGTGCTCCTCGCCACCTCGTTCTACGTGGTACAGCGCACGTCGCATGCCAGCCTCGCCGGCCGCTGGGCGCCGTGGTTCGTGGTCTACGGCTGGCAGGTGATGATCGTGATCGCCGGCACCGGCTATCTCCTCGGCATCACCGACGGCAAGGAGTACGCCGAGCCGGTGTGGTACTCGGACCTCTTCATCACGGTCATCTGGGTCGTCTACCTGCTCGTCTTCCTCGCCACTCTGTGGAAGCGCAAGGAGGCCCACATCTACGTGGCGAACTGGTTCTATCTCGCCTTCATCGTCACCATCGCCATGCTGCATCTGGTGAACAATGCCGCCATCCCGGTGGGGCCGTTCAACCCGAAGAGCTACATCCTGTACTCTGGCGTGCAGGACGCCATGACCCAGTGGTGGTATGGCCACAACGCGGTCGGCTTCTTCCTGACCGCCGGCTTCCTCGGCATCATGTACTACTTCGTGCCGAAGCGGGTCGAGCGTCCGGTCTACTCCTACCGTCTGTCGATCGTGCACTTCTGGACCCTGATCTTCCTCTACATCTGGGCCGGTCCCCACCACCTCCACTACACCGCTCTTCCCGAGTGGGCGCAGACCCTCGGCATGACCTTCTCGATCATCCTCTGGATGCCGTCGTGGGGCGGCATGATCAACGGCCTGATGACGCTGTCCGGCGCCTGGGACAAGCTGCGCACCGACCCCGTCGTGCGTCTGCTCGTCGTCTCCGTCGCCTTCTACGGCATGTCGACCTTCGAAGGCCCGCTCATGTCGATCAAGGCCGTGAACTCGCTGTCGCACTACACCGACTGGACCGTCGGCCACGTGCACTCGGGTGCTCTGGGCTGGGTCGCCATGGTGTCCTTCGGCGCCATCTACTGCCTCGTTCCCTGGCTGTGGAAGCGCAAGGGCCTCTACTCGCTCAAGCTGGTCGAGTGGCACTTCTGGACCGCCACCCTCGGCATCCTGCTCTACATCACCGCCATGTGGGTGTCCGGTATCCTGCAGGGCCTGATGTGGCGCTCCTACGACAAGCTCGGCTTCCTTCAGTACTCGTTCGTCGAGACCGTCGAGGCCATGCATCCCTTCTATCTGATCCGCGCCGTCGGCGGTGCCCTGTTCGTCCTTGGCGGACTGATCATGGCCTACAACGTCTGGCGTACGATCCGTGGGGATGAGCCCGTCGACATCGTTGACCAGCCGCGTGTCGCTGCCGCGCCCGAGCTGCGCGGCGCTGTGCCGGCCGAGTGATTAGGGGGACATCATGAACCACGAACCGTTTGAGAAGAACTCGATAATCCTGCTTGTCGGCATCCTCATCATGGTGTCGATCGGCGGCCTCGTGCAGATCGCCCCGCTGTTCTGGGTCGACAGCACGATCGAGAAGGTGAAGGGCATGCGGCCGTACACTCCGCTGGAGCAGGCCGGCCGCGACATCTACGTCCGCGAGGGGTGCTACACCTGCCACTCGCAGATGGTCCGCACGCTCCGCGACGAGGTCGAGCGCTACGGCCACTACAGCCTCGCCGCGGAGAGCATGTACGATCACCCCTTCCAGTGGGGGTCCAAGCGTAACGGTCCGGATATCGCCCGCCTCGGCGGCAAGTACTCGGACGCTTGGCACGTCGATCACATGCGCAACCCGCGCTCGGTCGTGCCGGAGAGCATCATGCCGGGCTACCCGTTCCTCGAGAGGACGGCGCTCGACTACTCCGACATCGACTCGCGCATGAAGACCCTGCGTATGACCGGTGTGCCCTACACCGACGAGATGATTGCCAAGGCTCGGCAGGATCTCGAGGCGCAGGTCAATCCGGACAGCAAGCAGGCGAAGGATCTCGTGGAGCGCTACAAGAAGGCCGCCGGCGGTCGCGACAGCGTCCGTGTCGCCAAGTTTGACGGCAAGCCCGGTCAGCCTTCCGAGCTCGACGCGCTCGTCGCCTATCTCCAGGTCCTCGGCACGATGGTGGACTTCGCCACCTTCGACGCCGCTGGCCCCGGCCTGAGGTGAGGAGGGCGTCATGACCTACGATACGGTTGCGACGTTCAGCCAAGTGACGTCGCTGCTCATGTTCGTCGCGATGTTTGCGGCCGTGGTGGCTTATGCGCTGTGGCCTAGAAACGGAAAGACGTTCGACGAGGTGCAGAGGCAGGCCCTCGACCTCGGTGGCGACCGCAGGAAGGGGGGACGGTAATGGCTGACAAGCACATTGATCACGTCACCGGCGTCGAGACGACCGGTCACGTGTGGGACGGCGACCTGAGAGAGCTCAACAAGCCGCTGCCGGCCTGGTGGCTGTGGACGTTCTACGTCTGCATCGTCTGGGCGATCGGCTACTGGATCGTCTATCCGGCTTGGCCGACCCTCAACGACTACACCAAGGGCATCTGGGGCTACAGCCAGCGTGCCCAGGTGATGCAGGACGTCGACGATCTCAAGAAGACTCGCTCGAAGTTCTCCGACGCCCTCGCGGCCATGCCGATCGACAAGGTGAAGGACAACCCCGAGCTGCTCCGCTTCGCCATGACCGGCGGCAAGGTCGCGTTCAACGAGAATTGCGCACCCTGTCACGGCCGCGGCGCTCAGGGCAGCAAGGGCTATCCCAACCTCAACGACGACGACTGGCTGTGGGGTGGCACGCTGGCCGACATCCAGAAGACCTTGACGGTCGGCATCCGTTCGACCTCCAAGGAAACGCGTGACAGCGCGATGCCGAAGTTCGGCATCGACAAGCTCCTCGACGACAAGCAGATCTCGGCCGTCGCCGATCATGTGCTGAGCCTGTCGGGTGGCAAGGCCAACGAGGAGGGCGCCAAGATCTTTGCCGAGCAATGCGTGGCTTGCCACGGCGAGAACGGCAAGGGCAACCAGGAGCTTGGCGCGCCGAACCTAACCGACAAGATCTGGCTCTACGGCTCCGCCAAGGAGGACGTCATCGAGTCGATCCGCACCGGCCGCGGCGGCGTGATGCCACAATGGTCGACGCGCCTCGATCCGGTTACGATCAAGTCGCTCGCTCTCTACGTCCACTCCCTCGGCGGTGGCAAGTAACGACGTTTCCCCCGCGCCGGCCCGGTGCCGGCGCGGGGATCGCGACTATCATCGCGCCCGTGTGCTCTTGCTGCGCACACGTGAGCGGTTGGCTGGTGAGTGAGCCAACGATCCCGACGAAGGGATAATTTGTCCCAGATCAAGGGACGTCCATCCCGAATGGCGTTGCAATCCCGATCGCGCACCTGCGATCGCGCACGCCGTAACAGCAGCATGGCGTCGCGCACGCCCCTCATGAGCACCGCCTATGACCGTCGTCGAGAAGACCCCCACGGCCCATCCCGCGCACGTTGCCGGCGAGACCAGGCACCCCGCGGGCGATGCCGCGCCCGGCATCAAGCGCATCGACGCTGCCGCCGTCAACGCGAAGGAGCAGCGGCAGCTCTATGCTCGGCACCAGAAGATCCATCCCAAGCTGGCCCACGGCCTCTTCCGCCGCATCAAGTGGGGGCTCCTGTTCCTCACGCTCGGTGTCTACTACGCGCTACCCTGGGTTCGCTGGGACCGGGGCCCCGACCTCCCCAACCAGGCTGTCCTCGCCGACATGGCCAACAGCCGGTTCTATTTCTTCTTCCTCGAGGTCTGGCCTCAGGAGCTCTACTACATCACCGGGCTGCTCGTGCTCGCCGCGCTCGGTCTCTTCCTCGTCACCGCCATCGCCGGCCGCGTCTGGTGCGGCTACTTCTGCCCGCAGACGGTGTGGACGGACCTCATGGTTGCGTTCGAGCGCCTCTGGCAGGGCGACCGCAACGCCCGCATCCTGCTCGACAAGCAGCCCTGGGGCCTGTCCAAGATCTTCAAGAAGGGCATGACGCATCTGTCGTGGTTGCTGATCGGCGCTTCCACCGGCGGCGCCTGGGTATTCTATTTCGCCGATGCGCCGACACTGGCCGGTCAGCTCGTCAACGGCACCGCGCCGTTCCAGGCCTATCTGTTCATCGGCATCTTCACCGCGACGACCTACGGCCTCGGCGGCATCGCCCGTGAGCAGGTCTGCATCTACATGTGCCCCTGGCCGCGCATCCAGGGCGCCATGCTCGATCGCGACTCGCTCCTGATCACCTACCGCGACTTCCGCGGCGAGCCACGCGGCCCCCTGCGCAAGTCCCAGGGCTTCGAGGGCCGTGGCGACTGCATCGACTGCAAGGCCTGCATCGCGGTCTGCCCGATGGGCATCGACATCCGCGACGGCGCCCAGCTCGAGTGCATCACCTGCGGGTTGTGCATCGACGCCTGCGACGAGATCATGGACAAGGTCGGCCGTCCGCGCGGCCTCGTCGCCTACGACACCTATTCGAGCCTGGAATCGGAGGCTCAGGGCGGTCCGCTCAAGATTCGCCCGATCCGGCCGCGCACGATGATCTACGTCGTCCTGATGTCGGTCGTCGCCGCCGCCATGGCGTTCGGTCTGAGCCGTCGCACGGTGCTCGAGGTCAACGTCCTGCACGACCGCGAGCCGCTCTACGTCGCTCTCTCCGACGGCAGCATCCGCAACGGCTTCACGTTCAAGATCCTCAACAAGCGCTACGAGACCCGCAAGGTGCACATCGGGACCTCGGACCTCGACGGTGCTAAGTTGACCGTCATCGGCCTGCCCGAGGGCGCCGACCCGGTCGTCGACGTCGCGCCGGACGACCTGCGCGAGCTCAGGGTCTACGTGGCCGTGCCGCCGTCGCACACCGGCAAGCTGGCCAAGGACCACAACCCGTTCAAGTTCGTCGTCCGCGACATGGAGGACGGCACCACGACCGGACGTGCCGCTGATTTCAGGAGTCCACAATGAGCGCCGATACGGAGAAGAAAGGCAAGGGCATCACCGGCTGGCACGTCCTCTGGACACTCCTCGGCTTCCTCGCCGTCGTCTCCGCCGTCAACGGCGTCTTCATCTACAATGCGATCGCAACGTACTCCGGTGACGTCGCGGTCGAGCCCTACCGCAAGGGGCTGCATTACAACAAGCGCATCGAGGCCGACGAGCGTCAGACCCAGCTCGGCTGGGTCGGCGACATCGAGCTCCGGGGCGACGACGGTCCCGTCGTCGTCAGGCTGAAGCAAGCCTCGGGCGAGCCCGTGACCGGGCTCTCCATCTCGGGCGAGCTCGGACATGCCGCCACCGCCCGCAATGACATCAAGTTCACCGCGCGAGAGACCGCGCCGGGCGTCTACGAAGCCGCCGTGAAGCCGGGCCCGGGTAGCTGGATCGTCAGCTTCGCCGCCAGCCGCGCCGGCGAGACCGAGCCGGCCTTCCGCGCCCGCAAGCGCTTCTGCATCGATGGCGAGATCGCCATGCGTGACGGGGTTGCCGTATGCCAGAAGCGGTGAAACTCGGTCGCGCCGGCATCGCGAGGGACGCCGCGCGAGACGGCGCTCCGGGAGCGGCGGCCACCCCGGCCGGCGCCGCGGCGGCCACCGCTGCCACCGAGTGCCACACGCTCGCCGTAGAGAACATGAAGTGCGGCAACTGCATGCGCAACGTCGAGCGCGCCTTGATGGCGTTGCCCGACGTGCAGAATGCCCGCGCCCACCTGTCGGCCAAGCGCGTCACCGTCGTCTCCCGCTCCGGCACCCTAACCCCCGAGGCGCTCGTCGATACGCTCGCCAAGGCTGGCTTCAAGGCCGCCGAGATCGGCGACGCCGCCGACCTCGGAGCCAAGGAGGAACGCCGCTTCCTCGCCTATATCGGCGTCGCCGCCTTTGCCGCCATGAACATCATGCTCATGTCGGTCTCCGTGTGGGCCGGCGAGAAGGGCGAGATGGAGGGCTCCATCCAGTCGCTCTTCCATTGGGCCTCCGCCGCCCTTGCGCTGCCGGCCGTCGCCTATTCCGGCCAGCCCTTCTTCCGTTCGGCGGTCACCGCCCTGAAGTCGCGCCGTCTCAACATGGACGTGCCGATCTCGCTCGGTGTCCTTCTCGCCTCCGCGATGAGCCTGTTCCAGACCATCAAGGGCTCGAACCAGGTCTATTTCGACGCCGCCGTCACGCTGCTCCTGTTCCTGCTCGTCGGCCGCTTCCTCGATAGCCGCATGCGCACCCGTGCCGCCGGCGCCGCCTCGAACCTCCTCAGCCTGCGCGCCATCACGGCCACCGTACTCCGCGACGGCGGCCGCACCGAGCGCCTGCCCGCCCGCGCCCTCCTCGCAGGCGACCGCTTCCTGGTCGCAGCCGGCGAGCGCGTCGCCGCCGACGGCCTCGTCGCCAAGGGCACGACCGAGATCGACGAGAGCCTGATCTCCGGCGAGACGCTGCCCAAGTCCGCGTCGCCCAGGTCACGGGTATTCGCCGGCACCGTCAACCTTGGCCAGCCGATCGAGGTCGAGGCCACGGCGACGGACGACAGCACGCTCCTGGCCGAGATCGGCCGCCTCATGATGGCCGCCGAGCAGTCCCGTGGACGCTATGTCCGCATCGCCGACCGCGCCGCCGCCATCTATGCCCCGGCGGTGCACATCCTCGGCGCCGTCACGTTCCTGGGCTGGATGCTCATGGGCAAGGGCTGGGAGGCCTCCCTCACCGCCGCCATCGCCGTGCTCATCATCACCTGCCCCTGCGCGCTGGCGCTGGCCGTGCCCGCCGTTCAGGTCGCCGCCTCCGGCCGCCTTTTCGGTCGCGGCGTCCTGGTCAAGGCGTCCGACGGCCTCGAGCGCCTGAGCGAGGTCGACACCATCGTGCTCGACAAGACCGGCACCTTGACCGTCGGTGAGCCGCGGCTGGTCGACGCCGCCTCCTTCCCCTCCGATGTGCTCGCCGCCGCCGCCTCGTGCGCCACGGCCTCGCGTCACCCCTATTCGCGTGCCGTCGTCGCCGCCGCCCGCGAGCGCGGCCTCGACGTCACCGCCGCGCCGGGCATCGAGGAGACCCCCGGCGCCGGCCTGAAGCGCGTCACCCCCGCGGGCGAGGAGCGCCTCGGCTCCGCCTCCTGGGTCGGCGTCGACCCGGCGCTCGCCACCACCGCAGCCCTCTGGTACCGGGCCGCGGGCTCGGCCAGCCCCGTGCCGTTCCGCTTCGAGGATCGCGTGCGTTCCGACGCCGCCGAGGTCGTTCGCAAGCTCATGGCGGCCGGCTTCGCCGTCGAGCTGCTCTCGGGCGACCGCAACTCCAACGTCGAGCGCGCCGCCGCCGAGACCGGCATCACCGAATGGCGCGGCGAGCAGCTGCCCGGCCAGAAGATCGCCCGCATCGAGGAGCTGCGCGCCGCCGGCCGCAAGGTTCTCATGGTTGGCGACGGACTGAACGACGCCCCCTCGCTCGCCGCCGCGCACGCGTCCCTGGCCCCCACCTCGGCCGCCGACATCAGTCAGACGACCGCCGACGCCGTCTTCCAGGGCGAGAGCCTTGGTCCGCTGATCGATACGCTCGAGGTCGCCCGCGCCTCGACTGCCATGGCCAAGCAGAACTTCGCCATCGCCATCGGCTACAACTTCGTCTTCGTTCCCATGGCCGTTGCCGGCATCGTGACGCCCCTGATCGCTGCCATCGCCATGTCGGCGTCGTCGATCGCCGTCACAGGCAACGCCGTCCGCCTTCGCACACGCCGTCTGGAGCTTTCGCCATGACCGCTCTCGCTTGGCTCATTCCCGTCGCCCTGGGCCTCGGTGGCCTAGGCCTGGCAGCATTCCTCTGGTCCCTCAGGAACGGCCAGTTCGACGATCTCGAGGGCGCCGCCTGGCGGGCGATCGACGACGAGCAGCCCCGCCAGAAGTAGATCCGGCGCGGCTTTCGAGCGCCGCAACCTCAGCTTCCGGACGGCTTGGCCGGCTCCGCTGGCAATCATGTGCCATATTGAACGTTGCGCAATCCCGACCCGCCGGTTTAACAAGGTGCGGGAAGGTCGCTTGCGCTCATGCCCGGCGTAAGCGATCCGCCAGAACGAGATCGCGTAGGCACCGGTTGTGCGCCGCACCGCAAATGCATTTCCCGGATACCCGAGCGATCGGCCGCACCGTCAACGGACCGGAGACGAAGCGCCCCGATGGAA
>WBZX01001980.1_pt1 | contig 14544 bp, 13 predicted proteins | sample 5204211 | NCBI WGS metagenome assembly WBZX01 (sample SAMN12344362, study PRJNA552823) | activated sludge metagenome | biome: Activated sludge suspended growth; feature: Nitrification reactor; material: Wastewater; isolation source: activated sludge from nitrification reactor of wastewater...
CATTCGTCCTGCAGGTAGACGCTGTAGGTCCAGCCGATCAGCTCGGAGCCGTCGGTGAACCCCACCGTCTGCTCGCCCGGGATGAACTCGGCATCGGGATCGCTCGGGTCGGGTACGAGAGGCAGGGCGTTGGTTTGAGAGAAGCTCGTAACGCGTTCGCGCTGCACGAGGAAACCGCCGCGGATCGTGTGGTTCGCCGCAACCTTCCAGCTCGCATCGGCCTGGGTGCCGACGGCGAAGCTCGTGCGCTTCGCCCAGGGCGCGACGCCGTTGTAGAGCAGGTCGCCCAGCGCGTCGGGCTGATAAGAGAGATTGGAATAGCGGGCGAATCCCGAGAATTGCAGGTTGAAGTTCTGGTAGCTCTTCTGCAGCGACGCGATGCCGAAGTAGGTGTCCTCCCACTGGCGTTGGTCGAGGAACGAGCTGTTCTGGTTGGATATGCCGTTCACGGTAAAGTTCGGCATCTGTCCCGGAACGTTGGGAATCTGGTAGCGGGCGCTGGCGCCGCCACCGATGAAGCTCAACCGCGTATTCTCGTCGACGATGCCCGTTACCTTAGCCAGTGCATACCATTGCGCCGTATTGTCGTGGATCGGTAATGCCGAGCCCGTGGGGTTCTCGATGCCGATGCCGTTGCTGACATACTGGCCGACGGCGAAATAGTCGATCGCACCGCTGCGGCCGCCATATTCGAGCGCCGGCTGCACCCAGTTGTAGGAACCGAGCATGGTCGAGGCCTCGCCGCCGGGATTGGTCGTGCCGGACTTCACGTTGATGTCGACGACGCCCGCGGTGCGCAGACCATACTGGGCAGGCAGCGCGCCGGTGATGAGCGACAGGGAGTCGGCGAAGCGCGGCGACAGGATTTGACTGAAGAGGGCCAGACCTTCGGGGAGCTGCACGCCGTCGAGCCGGTATTGCAGGCTGCCATGGTCGCCGCGGACATGGATCTGACCGAAGCCGTCCTGGACGACGCCGGGCGCCCGCAGGAGCACCTGGTTGAGCGAGGCATTGTCTCCCAGGGGAATGTTCTGGATCGCGGAGGCGGCAAAGTCGTAACGGGTCGCGCCGAGGCTGGGCTGGATCTCGGTCCGTTCGCGGTCGAGCTGTTTGGCGACGACTTCGAGCGGCAGGACGGTGATGACCGGACCCGAGCCCGCGGTTGGATCCGGCGCCGGATCTGTTTGGGCGAGCGAGGGCGCTGCGGCCGAGAGGGAAGCCGTCAGGGCCAATGCCGATACACTAAGTCGCCGCCTCATGTCTGACCTTTATCGCAATGTTATGTCGTAACGTTACAATATAACATCGTGTGAGATCAACAAAACAGCCGTCACGCAGGCGTGCCTGGCCAGCCGCGCCTACGGCTTTTTCGTCCAGCGGGGCGGCAGCAGCCGGGTATTGAGAAAGAAGGGTGTGCTGTTGTCGGTCAGCCGAATGGAGCCGATCAGCGGCAGGTCGTACTTGGCCTGGAAATAGATTTCTGACCGTTGGGCAATGCCCGGATCGTCGTTGATCGGATGGCCGATCAGCGACCGGAAGGGGCAGGTGAAGGTGGCCGATTCGCCGGGTTCGAGGCCCGTGCCCGTGCGAGACGAGAATCGCACGTCGGTCGCCTCCAGCAGTGTCGGCGGCAGCCCGGAGGCCCGGACGTGATCGAGCACGCAACCGACCTTTAGGTTCGCCAGAGCAAACCAGGAATCCTTGTTCTCTACCTTGAAGGTCACATCGAAGGGCGAGCCGTCCTTCACGTCGTCCGAGACGTAGCTCGGCACCGGCCGCAGCGACCATGCGCCAAAGGCCGCGCCGGCGATCACCATGAGAACGATAAGCGTCATGAACAGCCGTTCCAGTGACTGCGCGCCATCGCGCGCCATCACCATCAGTTCCTGCTTCAGCGTCGTCTTCGGGAGCGGCATCGGAGGCGGCGCCTGCCGCGCCCGGGCGCGAGGGGCGCGCTGCTGCAGCGGCAGCTGCTTTTGAGCAGCGGCCTTCGAGCTCGCAGAAGTGCTCTTCTTGCTGCCCGTCTTCTTTTTGGCCTTCTGCTTCGTCGCCATCGGGTTGGCTTTCTAACAAGCCTGGGCGCCGAGAGCAGTTACTATTTTGTTCTCCAGGACTCCGGGCGGCTTCCGACACATAGCCGTCCCGTCGACGCGAAGGCACTGATGCTCCCGGGCGCCGTCACTCTCAGTCGGACGAGAGCTTCGAGATGGCGCGAACAAGCTGCCGTGCCTGACGACGCTCGCCAGACACCTTGCTTCAGTTATCCAGGAAGAACGACCTCAGACCCGACCGTGGCAGTGCTTGAACTTCTTGCCTGAACCGCAGGGGCAAGCGGCATTGCGCGAAACCTTGCCCCAGGTCGAGGGATCGTTGGGGGCGGTCGGTCCCTTTGCCACCTGACGGGGGCGATGCAGCGTCGCCACGCCGCCGCCGTCCGGATCGGCCGGGTCGTAGGCAGGGTCGTCGCTCATCGAAGACGCGAGCATGGGATCTTCGTGAACCTCGTGCATCTGCGTCGGCATTTCCGGCATCGGCGGCGGTTCCATGCGGATCTGCAGGCTCGCCAGCAGCGTCACCACCTGCTCGCGCAGCCCGGTCAGCAGGTCTTCGAAGAGATTGAAGGCCTCGCGCTTGTACTCGTTCAGCGGATCCTTCTGGCCGTAGGCGCGAAGACCAATGCCCTGACGCAGATGGTCGAGGTGCAGCAGGTGCTCCTTCCAGTTCTGGTCGAAGATCTGCATCAGCACGCTCTTCTCCACCTGACGCCAGACGTCCGGCCCGTACTGTGCGGCCTTCTGGGCAAACACGCGCTCGACGGCCTCGTTGAGGCGCGACTTGATCTCCTCGTCGGCGATGCCTTCTTCCTTGGCCCATTCGTCAACCGGCAGGTCAAGGCCGAAGACGCGCTTCACCTCTTCCTTGAGCTCGGCAATCTTCCACTGTTCGGAATAGACGTCTTCCGGCACGGTACGCTTCACGATCGCGTCGACCACGTCGCGGCGCATGCCGGCGATGGTTTCCGAGACGTCCTCGGTGCCCATCAGCTCGATACGCTCGCGGTAGATCTCCTGGCGCTGGGCATTCATCACGTCGTCGAAGCGCAGCAGGTTCTTGCGGATCTCGAAGTTGCGGGCTTCGACCTTGCCCTGCGCCGTCTCCAGCGCCTTGTTGAGCCAGCGATGGGTCAGCGCCTCGTCGTCGGCCATGCCCTTCTTCTGGACCCAGTCGAGGACCTTGTTGTTGCCGAAGATGCGCATCAGGTCGTCTTCCAGCGACAGGAAGAACTTGGAGGCGCCGGGATCGCCCTGGCGGCCCGAACGGCCGCGCAGCTGGTTGTCGATGCGGCGGCTCTCGTGCCGCTCGGTGCCGACGACGTAGAGGCCGCCGGCAGCCCGCACCAGTTCGCGGTCGCGCTCCACCTGGCTCTTGAGCTCCTGGGTGATGCGTTCGAGCTCGGCCTTGCGCTGCGTCTCGTCGGCGATCTTGGTCGCGAGTTCGGCGTCGGCCTGGGCCACCAGCATGTCGATGTTGCCGCCGAGCTGAATGTCGGTGCCGCGGCCGGCCATGTTGGTCGCGATGGTGACGGCGCCCGGCCGGCCGGCCTGGGCGACGATCTGCGCTTCCTGGTCGTGGAAGCGGGCGTTCAGCACGTTGTGCGGGATGCCGGCCTTCTTGAGGGCGGCGGAGAGTTCCTCGGACTTCTCGATCGACACCGTACCCACCAGCATCGGCTGCTGGCGCTTGCGGCACTCCTCGATCAGTTTCACGATGGCGCGCGTCTTGTCGCCCAGGGTCCGGTAGATCTCGTCGTCGGCATCCTTGCGGGCGACCGGCACGTTGGTCGGGATCTCGACCACTTCGAGCTTGTAGATCTCGGCGAACTCGGAGGCTTCCGTGAGTGCCGTGCCGGTCATCCCGGCCAGCTTCGGGTACATGCGGAAGAGGTTCTGGAAAGTGATCGAGGCGAGCGTCTGGTTCTCGCGCTGGATCTCGACATGCTCCTTGGCTTCGAGCGCCTGGTGCAGGCCTTCCGAGTAGCGGCGGCCGGCCATCATGCGGCCCGTGAATTCGTCGATGATGACGACCTGACCGTCCTTCACGATGTAGTCGACATCGCGCGAGAACAGCTTGTGGGCGCGGAGTGCCTGCGTGACGTGATGCAGCACCGAGACCATGTTCGGTGCATAGAGGCTGATGCCTTCGGGCAGCAGGCCGTCGCTGCGCAGGATGTCCTCGACCGCCTCGACGCCGGCATCGGTCAGCACGACGGTGCGGTTCTTCTCGTCCTTCTCGAAATGCTCGGCCTTGAGGCGCGGGATCACCGTGTCGGCGCGGCGATAGAGTTCCGAGGAATCCTCGGCCGGGCCGGAGATGATCAGAGGCGTGCGCGCCTCGTCGATCAGGATCGAATCGACCTCGTCGACGATGGCGAAGTTGAAGGGCCGCTGGACCATGGCATCCTGGCGGTACTTCATGTTGTCGCGGAGATAGTCGAAGCCGATCTCGTTGTTCGTGCCGTAGGTGACGTCGCAGGCGTAGGCCGCCTTGCGCTGTTCGTCGTCGAGCTCGTGCACGATCACGCCCACGGTCAGGCCGAGGAAGCGATAGACCCGGCCCATCCACTCGGAGTCGCGGCGGGCAAGGTAGTCGTTCACGGTGACGACGTGGACGCCCTTGCCTTCGAGGGCGTTGAGATAGACCGGCAGGGTGGCGACCAGCGTCTTGCCTTCGCCGGTCTTCATTTCGGCGATCTTGCCGCCGTGCAGGACCATGCCGCCCTTGAGCTGGACGTCGAAGTGGCGCTGGCCGAGCGCCCGCTTGGCAGCCTCGCGCACCGTGGCGAAGGCTTCGACCTGAAGGTCGTCGAGCGTCTCACCCTTGGCGAGGCGTTCGCGGAATTCAACAGTTTTGGCGCGCAAGGCGTCGTCGGAAAGCTTGGAGAACTCCGGTTCAAGCGCGTTGATCTTCGCCACAGGCTTGTCGAAGCCTTTGACGATACGGTCATTGGCTGTCCCGAAGAGGCTCCGGGCGAGCGCCCCCAGCATGAAAACCTCGATATTCTAATGACTTAGGCGGGCCCGCGGCCCGCCATCCCAACCAGAGATAGAGAGCGGCCCGAGGAGTGTCAACGTAAGGTGCCGCGACACCGCCTGCCGTAACAAGGACTGAACCGCCATCGCCCCGCCATCGACGCCATGCTCACGAAAAAGTGCCGCAATTCACCGCCATCAGCCATGACAACGGGGAGGCGGCGCTTGCTTGGTCCGACAGGGCCTGTGTAAACGGTTTGCGCCTTCCGCCACGAGTTGTCTTCGGAGCCTGCCATGAGCCATCGTTTGCGCCCCCTGCGCCTCTTCCTCCTGAGCGGCGCGGCCGCCGCGATCGCCGCAGGCTCGGCTTTCGCCCAGCAACCGGCGCAACAGCCGGCCAAGCCGCCGGCAAAGCAGCCCGCGCAGGCCGCCCAGCCGCTCAAGGATCCGATCGTCGCCACCATCAACGGCCAGCCGGTCAGGCTTTCCGACCTCGAAGTCGCCCAGCAGTCGCTGCCGGCCCAGTACCGCAGCATGCCGCTGCAGGCGGTATTCCCGGCCCTGCTCGAGCGGATCATCGACAGCAAGCTGGTCGTCCAGGAAGGCAAGAAGAGCAAGACCAACGAGGATCCGGCGTTCAAGAAGCGCATGGCCTTCGTCGAGGAGCAGGTGCTGCAGGATTTCTGGATCCAGCGCGAGATCGCCAAGATGGTGACGGCCGAGAAGATCCAGCAGCGCTACCAGGAGCGGCTGAAGTCGTTGCCGGCCGAGGAGGAGGTGCATGCGCGCCACATCCTGGTGTCGACCGAGGACGAGGCGAAGGCGCTGATCGCCGAGCTGAAGAAGGGGGCGGCCTTCGACAAGCTGGCCAAGGAGAAGTCGACCGACAAGGCCTCCGGCGCCGAAGGCGGCGATCTCGGCTGGTTCAAGAAGTCCGACATGGTGAAGGAATTCGCCGACGCGGCCTTTGGTCTCAAGAAGGGCGAGCTCAGCGAAACGCCGATCAAGACGCAGTTCGGCTACCACATCATTCAGATCGACGATCGCCGGACGGCGCCGCCTCCGGCACTCGAGGAGCTTTCCGACCAGATCCGCGAGGAGCTGGCGCGCGAGGCCGTCACGGCCCAGCTCGACAAGCTGCGGGCCGGTGCAAAGATCGAGAAATTCAACATGGACGGCAGCAAGGCAGAGGCGGCTCCCGCCGCTCCCGCCAAGCCTGCCGCGCCGGCGGCGACCCCTGCCAAGCCCGCGGCTCCGGCTGCCCCCAAGTAAACCTCACGTTTTCGGGCGTTTCTGGTGTAGGCTCCGCCGTCCGGCGGCCGCCCCTGCGGTCGTCACAAGGGGAGTTCCATGGCTGCCACGCACGCCCAATCACCGCTTGCGCCGAAGACGACGCCAACCTTGCCGCGCATTGCGGGCGTGAAGCTTGGCGCGGCAAGTTCGGGGGTGCGCTACAAGGACCGCGACGACGTCATGCTGGCGGTGGTGCCGGCAGGCGCCACGATTGCGGGTGTCCTGACCAAGTCCAAGACCTGTTCGGCGCCGGTCGACTGGTGCCGCAAGAACCTGGCGCGCGGCAAGGTGCGCGCCATCGTCGTCAATGCCGGCAACGCCAATGCCTTCACCGGCAAGGCCGGCGACAAGGCCGTCGAAGAGAGCACCCGCGCCATCGCCCAGGCCTTGGGCTGCCCGAGGAACGAGGTCTTCATGGCCTCGACCGGCGTGATCGGCCAGCCGCTCGACTGGGAGAAGATCGCCGCCGTCGTGCCGGCGCTCATCAAGTCGGGCCGCGAGGATGGTTGGGCCGCCGCCGCGGCGGCCATCATGACCACCGATACCTTCCCCAAGCTCGCGACGCGCCAGGCCAAGATCGGCGAGAAGACCGTGACCATCAACGGTTTCCTGAAGGGCTCGGGCATGATCGCGCCCGACATGGCCACGATGCTCGGCTTCGCCTTTACCGACGCCAAGATCCCCGGCCCCGTGCTGCAGAAGCTGCTGGCCGATGCGACCGACAAATCCCTGAACTGCGTCACTGTCGACGGCGACACCTCGACCAGCGATACGTTTCTGCTGGTGGCGACGGGAGCCGCCCGCCATGCGCCAATCGAAGAGGCCGACGATCCGGTCCTGGTCGATTTCAAGCGGGCGCTCGACGAGGTGATGGTCGAGCTGGCGCAGCTTCTGGCGCGCGATGGCGAAGGTGCCACCAAGTTCGTGACCATCAATGTTGGCGGCGCTTCCTCGAACGGCGCCGCACGCAAGATCGGACTGGCCGTCGCCAACTCGCCGCTGGTCAAGACCGCGATCGCCGGCGAGGACGCCAACTGGGGCCGCATCGTCATGGCGGTCGGCAAGTCGGGTGAGCGGGCCGATCGCGACAAGCTCAGGATTTCGATCGGCGGCGTCCGTATCACTGACGGCGGTCAGGTCGTGCCGAACTACGACGAGGAGCCGGTGGCCCGGCATATCAAGGGCCAGGACGTGGTAATCGACATCGACCTGGGCATCGGCCGCGGCCGGGCCACGGTCTGGACCTGCGATCTGACGCACGGCTACATCGACATCAACGGCAGTTACCGCTCTTGAGCGAGTCGTTCGACGAGGACTGCCCCGGCGGTACCCCGCCGCTGGGCGACCGGCCGCTCGTGCTGGTGGCGGCGGTGGCGCTGGTCGACGTCGATAGCCGGGTGCTGATCGCTCAGCGGCCGCCCGGCAAGTCGATGGCCGGCCTTTGGGAGTTTCCAGGCGGCAAGGTCGATCCGGGTGAGACGCCCGAGCAGGCGCTGGTACGGGAGCTGCACGAGGAACTCGGCATCGAGACCGCGACAAGCTGCCTCGCGCCGATCGCCTTCGCCAGCCACGGCTACGAGAAATTCCACCTGCTGATGCCGGTCTTCGCCTGCCGCAAGTGGAGTGGCATGCCCCGGCCGCGCGAGGGCCAGGTCCTGAAATGGGTGCCTCCGGTCGAGCTCTCGCGCTATCCCATGCCCCCGGCCGACCTGCCTCTGGTCGGCCTGCTGCGCGACCTTCTCTAACCGCGCTCCAGGGCGGCTGCCGGCAGGCCCACACCTTCGCGCCAGCCGGTCAGGCTGCGGAAGATGATGGCCTGGGCCGTCGCCAGAACGCCGTTGCCCGCATACGAGACCAGAAGGGCAAAGGTCCAGGTGACGACATAGGAGGCGAAGTCGGCCCCCAGCGCGCCGCGCATGACGCCGAGTAAAAGCAGGACCGCGGCCGCCGTCACCATGGTGCCGGCGAAGGAAATCAGGAAGAGCGAACCGACGATGACCCAGCCATTGCCGCGACTGAGCGCCCAGGACTGAACGGGCGAACCCTGCTCGTCGACCGACGTCGCCGCGAGGCCGAAGCTGACGCGCAGAGCAATCAAGGCCGACACGATGAAGGCCGAGGCAAGCGGAGCCAGCAGGGTCTGCTTGGCCGCAGTCTCGGGATCGGGCGGCACACCGGCGGTAAAGGCCGCAGGATCGACCTCGCCCATCGTCAGGATGAAGGCGCAGAGCAGCAGGAACGTGGCGCCGCCGATCTTCATCAGGTGAACGAGGAAGGCCGTCTCGCGCGGCGACCAGCCGAGCCCCGGCAGCCGGTCCAGCCGATGCGGACCGAGCAGGACCACTCTCTGCCAGGCGACCATGAACGTGACCATCGGCACAACATCGATCAGCTTTTCGGCCAGCACGGGGATCAGTGATTCGCGCGGCATCTGCGAGCCGATGAGACGGATCACCAGGGACAGGATCCAGGGAATCGTCACGAGATGAAAGAAGAGGCGGATATTGGCGAAGAAGAAACCGAAGCTCTCGGTGAGCACTTCGCTGAACCGCAATTTCACAGATGGCACGATCTAGCTCCGCTCCACTTTCTCGCCGGCGCTGTGTTCGGGGGCACCCAAGGCATCGGCCAGGCGCTGCGCGGCGCTTCCCGGCTTGAGCGGCTTGGGCTGGGAAGCATGCGGCGCCCAGCCATGCAGGAATAGCACCTCGAAGCTTGCCGTGACCCGGCCCGACGGGCGGGCGAAGCGCTCGCCGTAGAGTTCGGCGGCCCGTAAAAGTGTGGCGCGCCGCGTGATCTGGCGACGGCGCTCGACCACGAGATTGCTCTCGCCCATGGAGCTGAGGTCGCGCATCAGCGCCAGCGCGTTCTCGTAGTCGACGTCGATCGTTTCGCTGTCGGCGACCGGCAGGGCAAAGCCTGCGCGCTGCAAAAGACCTGCTGCATCGCGCAGATCGGCGAAGGGCGAGATGCGGGGGCTGAGGCCGCCGTCGATTTCGCTCTCCGCAGCCGCGAAGGCCTGCCGCAACTGCCAGAGCGTTTCGCCGCCCATCATGGCGCCGAGGAAGAGTCCGTCGGGTTTCAGGATGCGGCCGATCTGGATCAGCGTGCCGGGCAGGTCGTTCACCCAATGCAGGCTCATCGCACTTAGCACGAGATCGAAGCGGCCGGCGGCGAAGGGAAGGTGTTCCTCGTCGGCGACGACCGCCGGTCCCTGTGCGTGACGGGCAAAGCGCTCGGCAAGATCGCTGCGGATCAAATCGCCGACGCTGCGTTGGTCGCGGAGCGCCTTGGCGATCTCGTCGCCATGGCTGCCGAGGTCGAGGGCGAGGTCAAAGTGACGGCGGACATCGTCCAGCCGCTCGATCAGCCGCCCGGCAATCTCGCACTTCAGGAAGGCGTGGCTCTCCCAGTCGCGCGCCGCCCGCTCGCGCCGATGGCGCAGGGTCGTGCGGTCGAAAACCAGCAGGGGATCAGGGCTCGTCACAGCGGGTATGTAAGGCGAAAGAGCGACGGCGGGTAGGGGATGCCATCCTGTCGGCGTATTTGCACGGCCCAATCGCTTCGATGTTTACAGGCCTGCCTCTTGGGCTCAGCCAAGCCTGCGCGCGGGCGGGGCGGACGGTGTTGGACGCCGTCCTGCCGCCGCTCTGCCTCGGATGCAACGAGATCGTTGGCGAGCCGGGAGGGCTGTGTGCCGCCTGTTGGCAGGATTTCAACTTCGTGACGGCGCCACATTGCGCCTGTTGCGGCACGCCGTTCGAGGAAGACCTGGGCGCGGAGGCTCTCTGCGCCGGCTGCATGGCTCGACGGCCGCACTTCAATCGCGCCCGCGCCGCGCTGATCTACGACGATCGCAGTCGACGCCTGATCTTGCCCTTCAAGCACGGTGACCGCACCGATATCGCGCGGGCCTGCGGCAGCTGGATGGCACGAGCCGGCGCCGAACTCCTGGCGTCGGCTGATCTCGTCGCGCCGGTACCGCTTCATTGGCGGCGCCTCTTCATGCGCCGCTACAACCAGGCGGCCTTGCTGGCGCGCGTTCTCGTGCGGCAGCTCGATCCTCCCCACAAGGGGCGCCTGGCGCCAGATCTGCTTCGTCGCCATCGCTGGACAGGTTCGCAGACCGGCCTGCGCGCCCGGGAGCGCCGGCGCAATGTTCGCGAGGCGTTCGATGTCCATCCATATTGGCGGGCGGAAGTGGCCGGCAGACGCATCCTGCTGGTCGACGACGTGCTCACCACGGGGGCGACGGTCGAAGCCTGCAGCCGCGTATTGGAACGCGCCGGGGCAGAGTGCGTCGATGTCCTGACGCTGGCGCGGGTCATCCGGCCGGCTGTATAGTTTCCGAAAGAGGTTCACCCACCATGGCCAAGATCGAAATCTACACCACGCCGTTCTGCGGTTACTGCGCCCGGGCAAAAGGTCTGCTCGACAAGAAAGGCGCGGCTTACGAGGAAATGGACGTGATGATGGACGACAAGAAGCGCAACGAGATGCGCGACCGGTCCCGGCGTACCACGGTGCCGCAGATCTTCATCAACGGCGAACATGTCGGCGGTTCCGACGAACTTGCCGCTCTCGAGAGCGCGGGCAAGCTCGACGCGCTGCTCGCCCAGCCGGGCTGAGTCGCGGCGATGTCGTCGTTCAAGGCCGGTCTCATCCAGACCAACGTCAGCAACGAAATGTCGGAGAACGTGGCTTTCGTGCGCGAGCAGGCAAAGCTCGCCCGCGATGCCGGTGCCGACTTCATCATGACGCCGGAGAACACCGGCCTGATCGGGGCGAATCGCACGGAGACCCTGGCCAAGGCGCAGACCGAGGAAGAGCACGCGATGCTGGCGGCCTGCCGGGCCAGCGCGCGCGACATCGGCGCGTGGTTCCTGCTGGGATCCATCCATGTGCGGGTGCCGGGCGAAGAGCAGATCCGCAATCGCTCTTATCTGATCGATCGGACGGGCGGCATCGTTGCCAGCTACGACAAGATCCACATGTTCGATGTGCAGCTCGCGGGTGGCGAGAGCTATCGCGAATCCTCGACATTCAAGCCGGGCGACAAGGCGGTGCTGGCCGAGACGCCATGGGGCGTGCTGGGCATGACCATCTGCTACGACCTGCGCTTCCCCTATCTTTACCGCGATCTCGCCCATGCCGGCGCGACGATGCTGTCGATTCCATCTTCGTTCACCGTGCCGACCGGACAGGCACATTGGCATACGCTGATGCGGGCGCGGGCGATCGAGACCGGCTGCTTCGTCTTCGCGCCGGCGCAGGTCGGCACGCACAAGGGCTCGAACCGCAAGACTTACGGCCACTCGATCGTCGTGGCGCCGTGGGGCGAGGTACTGGCCGATGCCGGCGGAGAGAAGTCCGGTTTCGTCGTGGCCGATATCGACGCGGCCAAGATCGCCGAGGCCCGCAAGATGGTGCCGTCGCTGACGCACGACCGGAAATATGCGGCGCCGGCGCTGCACAAGGCGGCAGTGGCGAAGGCCGCGGAATAGGCGGCAGGGCGGGGCCGTCGGTCCTAGGACGTCTTTCGAGCCGCGATCCGCTGCACCATCGCCATCCTGGGCTCGCTGATCATCCGCGCTTCGTAGGCCGTCACCGAGAAGCGACCGCGGACCAGATCGAGCAGTTCGCCATCCTTCAGCAGAAATTCGGGCCGGCTCGGTTTGCCGAAGCGCTCGTTGCCGACCATGAAAGTCTCGTAGAGCAGGATGCCGCCCGGCTGTAGCGCCTCGAACAGAAGGGGAAACAGGGGGCGGTGCAAATAGTTGGTCACGACGACGGCGCCGAAGCGGCGGTTGCCGAGCGGCCAGGGCGAACCGTCTTCGAGATCGGCGGCGACGCCCTCGATGCCGTCGGCGGTGGCAAGTTCGCTCACGTCGCGGTCGATCGCCGTCACGCGATGGCCACGGGCGGCGAGGTACCGACTATGCCGGCCCTTGCCGGCCGCGATGTCGAGGACGGTGGCGTCCGCCGGCAGCAGGCCGGCCCAGGTGACGATCCAGGGAGAGGCAGTCATTCCGTATGTGTCTTGGTGCGAAAGGCGTGAACGGGGCGCGACAATCGGGCCTTGCGTCCGGCGCGACAAGCCACCATTTTCGACGGCGTTATGATTCTATATCGCCTGCGTTGCGCCAAGGGCCACGAATTCGACAGCTGGTTCAAGGACAGCAAGACTTACGAGCGCCAGGAAAAGAAGTCGCTGATCGGCTGCGCCGTCTGCGGTTCGTCCAAGGTGGAGCGCGCCATCATGGCGCCCCGCATCGGCAAGAAGGGCTCCGACGAGGCGCCGATCGAGGTCGCCGAGGCTCCCGCGACGCCTCCCGCCGCCCCGTCGGCGGAGCAGCAGCAGATGGCGGCTCTTGCCAAGCATATGCCGAATGAACTGCGCGAGGCGCTGCTCAAGGTCCGCGCCGAAGTGGAGAAGAACTGCGAGCATGTCGGCGACAAGTTTGCCGACGAGGCGCGCAAGATTCACTACGGCGAGAGCGACAAGCGCAGCATCTACGGCGAAACGAGCGACGAGGAAGCCGAGGCGCTTGCCGAAGAGGGTATCGAGTTCGGCCGCCTGCCCTGGATCCCGCGCGGCAACTGAGACAACCGGCTTCCGCCGTGTCGGCGCCGGTCGCTAGCCCGCGCGCTTGATCCCGTAGAGCATGTAGTTCACGTCCAGGTCGTTCTTGTCCAGCGACCAGAGGCGGCTGAGCGGGCTGTAGACGACGCCGACGATTTCCTGCGCGTCGATGCCGCCGTTCCGCAGGCCGTGCACGGCTTCCGAAGGTTTCAGGAACTTCTTCCAGTCGTGGGTGCCGCGCGGCAGCCAGCCCAGCACGTATTCGGCGCCGGCGATGGCCATCGCCCAGGCCTTGGCCGTGCGATTGAGCGTCGAGAGGAACAGCAACCCTCCCGGCTTCACCATGTTCCCGCAGGACCGCAGGAAAAGATCGACATCCGAGACATGTTCGACGATCTCGAGCGCCATCACGATGTCGAACTTTGCGCCACTGTCGGCCAGAGCCTCGGCAGTGCCCTGGCGGTAGTCGATCGAAAGACCCTGGCGTTCGGCATGGAGGGCGGCGACCGAAATGTTGCGCGCGGAGGCGTCGACGCCGGTCACCCTGGCTCCCAGCCGGGTCATCGGCTCGCTCAGCAGGCCGCCGCCGCAGCCGATGTCGAGCAGCGACAGCCCGTCGAGCGCTCGGCCCGACAGGGCATCGCGCTGCCAGTGGGCCGCGGCGCGGTCGCGGATATAGCCGATCCGCACCGGGTTGAGCCGGTGGAGCGGAGCGAACTTGCCCGTGGGGTCCCACCACTCGTCGGCAATACGCGAAAAGCGTTCGACTTCGGCAGGATCGACGGTTCCGGTGACGGGGATATGCGCGCTTTCGACCATGGCTACCCTTGACCCATATGGCGCCGGCGGTGTCTATAGCCCGCTTTCCAGGCGGGGGCTTCCCCTTCGAGTAGGGCTATGGCGCGCATTGTTCTGAAATTCGGCGGTACTTCGGTCGGCGACACGGATCGTATCAAGAACGTTGCGCGTAAAGTAAAAGCCGAGGTCGCGCGGGGCAACGAGGTCGCGGTCGTGGTTTCGGCCATGTCGGGCGCCACGAACCAATTGATCAAATGGGTCAACGAGATCACGCCTTTGCACGATCCGCGCGAGTACGACGTCGTCGTCGCGACGGGCGAGCAGGTGACGATCGGTCTTCTGGCGATGGCGCTCCAGCAGGAAGGCGTGAATTCGCGCTCCTGGGTTTCCTGGCAGCTCCCGATCAAGACCGACGCCGCTTATTCCAAGGCCCGGGTGATCGAGATCGATACGACCGAGATGGACAAGACCATGGCGGCGGGCGAGGTCCCGATCGTGCCGGGCTTTCAGGGCGTGTCGCCCGAGGGCCGGATCACGACCCTGGGCCGCGGCGGCTCGGATACGTCGGCGGTGGCGCTGGCGGCGGCCCTCAAGGCCGATCGCTGCGACATCTATACCGACGTCGACGGCGTCTACACGACCGATCCCCGGATTGTGGAAAAGGCCCAGAAGATCGACCGGGTGACCTACGAAGAAATGCTGGAAATGGCTTCGCTGGGCTCGAAGGTGCTGCAGACGCGCTCCGTCGAGCTGGCGATGAATCATCATGTGCGGGTGCAGGTGCTGTCGTCGTTCGACGAGGCGCTCGGCAGCGACCTCCCCGGAACGCTGGTTGTGGAT
>WBZX01001981.1_pt1 | contig 14543 bp, 14 predicted proteins | sample 5204211 | NCBI WGS metagenome assembly WBZX01 (sample SAMN12344362, study PRJNA552823) | activated sludge metagenome | biome: Activated sludge suspended growth; feature: Nitrification reactor; material: Wastewater; isolation source: activated sludge from nitrification reactor of wastewater...
CTCCCTGGAGGCCGAAGTGGAAAAGGCACAGGCCCGCACGGCCGAGGAGGTGGAGCGCTTCCGCGTGGCCATGCTGGGCCGCAACGGCGCCGTAACCGAACTGTTCGAAGCCTTCAAGCAGGTGGCCGGCGAAGAGAAGCGCCTGCTGGGCCAACGCATGAACCAGCTGAAGCAGGCCACCCAGGCCCGTTTCGAAGCGCTGCGCTCGGGTATAGAGAGCACCGTGGCGACCACCGGTCCTTCCGTGGACCTTTCAGCACCCGCGCTCACCGAGCCAACGGGCAGCCTCCACCCGATCACCATCGTGCGGCAGCGCATCGTGGACGTGTTCACCGGCATCGGATTCTCCGTGAGCCAGGGGCCGGAAGTGGAGGACGACCACCACAACTTCAGCGCGCTCAACTTCCCACCCGACCATCCGGCGCGCGACATGCAGGACACCTTCTTCGTGGAAGGCGGAGCGCTCGCGCTGCGCACCCATACCAGCAGCGTGCAAGTGCGGGTGATGGAGAACAGCAAGCCCCCCATCCGCACCATCTCGCCCGGACGTGTGTACCGCAACGAGGCCATCAGCGCCCGCGCGCATTGCATGTTCCACCAAGTGGAGGCGCTCTATGTGGACAAGGGCGTGAGCTTCGCCGAGTTGAAAGGCACGCTGGACCATTTCGCCAAGAGCCTGTTCGGCGCCGACGTCGCCATCCGCCTACGCCCGAGCTACTTCCCCTTCACCGAACCCAGCGCCGAGGTGGACATGAGCTGCACCATTTGCGGCGGCGTAGGGTGCAACATCTGCAAACACAGCGGCTGGGTGGAGATCATGGGTTGTGGCATGGTGGACCCTGCGGTGCTCACCAACTGCGGCATCGATGCCGAGGTGTACAGCGGCTTCGCGTTGGGCATGGGCGTGGAGCGTATCGCCCAACTCATCTACCGAGTGCCCGACCTGCGCATGTACTGGGAGAACGACGTCCGCTTCCTGGACCAGTTCACCGCCGGGCCTTTCCGTTCCTGAGAACTACCAGATGAACGGCAACGACGCAACGGGCGCAACGAAAGACGCGACGATGCGAAGCGGGATCTGCATCATCGGCGGAGGTCCGGGAGGCTGCGCGGCAGCCATGCAGCTCGCCAAGCACGGGGTGCATGCCGTGCTGTTGGAGCGCGCCGTATTCCCGCGTGACAAAGTCTGCGGCGATGCGCTGAGCGGAAAGGTGATGCGGTCGCTGGAACGCCTGGACCCCGAGCTGGCCAGCACCGTGAAGCGCGATACCCGTGCGCTTGCAAGCTGGGGCGTCACCTTCGTTGCTCCCAGCGGACGTGCCTTGCGTGTGCCCTTCACGCGGGAACGCCACGTGGGTGAGGCGCCCGGCGCCATCCTACCACGGCTCGCGTTCGACGACCTGCTCTTCCAGCACACCCGGCGACTTCCTGGCATCACGGTGCTGCAAGGCGATGGCGCCCGGTCGTTCGTGCGCACGCCAGCGGGGTGGTCCATCACCACCAGTGATGGCACCATCCTCGAAGCACGTCTCCTCATCGATGCGTCGGGTGCCAACTCGTCCTTCGCGCGGCAGCACGGCGGGCTGGGACTGGAGCCGCGCCACCATGCGGCCGGTGTGCGCGCCTACTACAACGGCGTGCAAGGCTTGGATCCGGACGGCTTCATCGAACTGATCTTCTTGAAGGACCTCCTGCCGGGCTACCTCTGGGTATTCCCCCTGCCGAACGGCCGCGCGAACGTGGGCCTCGGCTTGCGCAGCGATGTGGTGAAGAAGCGTCGAGCGGACCTGAAGGAGCTCCTCGCTCACCTGCTGAAGACCCATCCGCTCTTGCGCGACCGCTTCGCAGCGGCATCGTTGGAAGGGACCATACAAGGCATGGGGCTGCCCTTGGCCAGCAAGCGACATGCGCTCAGCGGCGATGGCTACCTGCTCGTTGGCGATGCCGGACACCTGATCGACCCCTTCACCGGGGAAGGGATCAGCCACGCCATGATCAGCGGCATGCATGCGGCCGATGTGGCTACCGAAGCGCTTGCACACGCCGACACCTCGGCCGCACGCCTGAGCGCCTACGACCAACGCGTGTGGAAACGCCTGGGCAAGGAGCTCGCCATCAGCACGCGGCTGCAAGCGCTGGCGGACAAAGCCTGGCTCTTCGACTTCGTGGTGGACCGCGCCAACAAGAACCCCGCGCTCGCTGACACGATCAGTAGCATGTTCACCGACATGGACCTGCGCGAGCGACTGAAGAAGCCGGGATTCTACATGGACCTGCTGCTGGGGCGGTCCAGCGCATCTACATGAAGTTGTAGGGGTCGCTAGCGCACCCGCTGCGCAGCCACGAACCAATCCCACGGGAAGGGAGCCTTCATCCACTTGGGTGGCGCATCGAATTCCGTGGTCCACGGGTACTCGATCTTGTCGATGTCCAGCATCTTGAACCCGCGTTCGATGAAGAGCGCCTCCAGCTCCTCCTTCAGGTAGTGCTTGGTGGGCACGCCATCGATGTGTACGATGCCGTGCTCCAACCCCTTCCCGTTGAGGGCGGCGGCGCGCTGTGCATCCTTGGCGTCCATGCCATCGCGCAGGTTCCACTGCAAGTGCCGGTAGGCCGTGAGCAATGCCGAATTGAGAGAGGGAACGACGAGAAGGAGGTGTCCATCCTTCTTCACACTGCGCAGGGTGCGGTCCACGATACCGGTGCGGACCTCCAAGGACGCATTGAGCCAGGTGTTGATGCACAGCACCACCTCGGCGGCCGGGTAGCTGTTGCGATCCTCGCTCACATCGGCGTGCACGTATGCGATGTTGGCGCGCGAGGCGTTGGCCTTCGCTGCCACCTCCAAACACTGGCTGCTCACATCCACGGCGTACACCTTGGCGTAGCGTTCGGCCAGCATGGGCAGCGTACGCCCCACACCACAGCCCAGGTCCGTGGCCACCGCGCCGGGGGTGGCCAGGCGGTCCACCCAGTCCCGGATGATGCCCTTGGTGTCGTTCGCCGGTACGTTGAAGATCTCCTGCTCGAAACTCTCCGCCACCTGGTCCCAATCGCGCTCGTTCATGGTAAAGCGTGTTGTGCCGCGTATGCGGCGGTTTTCGACGTAGCAGCAAGGTATCCGGGCACCGTGCGCGCGGCGGATGCACATATGCGCATGTTTCAACGATCCACCGTTGGCAGCGGCCCCTCGCTCCTACCTTTCACACACCAAGACCGACCACCATGCGCGCGCTGTGCCTCTTGCTCCTGCTATCCTTCTTCGCGTTCGAGAGCACAGCGCAAACTGGCTGGTCGGTGCTGAACATCCCGAACTCGGGACGCTATGACGATGTGTTCTTCATCAACGACTCGGTGGGCTGGGCCGCGGGCGGGCCGAACGGATGGATACGCAAGACCGCGGACGGTGGGCAGAGCTGGGCCCTGCAATACACGTCACCCTATTATCTCCGCAGTATCGAGTTCGTCGACGCCAACGTGGGGTATTGCGGGTCGCTCAACGGGCAGCTGTATCGCACGGCGAACGGCGGTGCGACGTGGACCGATATCAGCGCGAGCATGTCGCCGCCACCCCAGGGCATCTGCGGGCTATCCACGCCCGACGCCAGCACGGTGTATGGTTGCGGACTTTGGGCGGGGCCAGCGTACATCTACAAGTCCACCGACGGTGGTTCCTCGTGGTCACACATGGACATGAGCGCGTACGCAACCCGTTTGGTGGATGTGCACTTCACGCATCCCGATACCGGCTTCGTAACAGGCACGGCAACACCCGCGAGCAACGGCGGCGTGATCCTGCACACCACGGATGGTGGTGCGAGTTGGACGGTGGTGCACACCACCCATACCATCACGGACATCGTGTGGAAGATCCAGCGGCTGGATGCGGACCATTGGTTCGCCAGCATCTACAGCGAGCCGGTGAACGACGATACGCGCACCCTGCGTAGCGCGGACGGCGGCATGAGCTGGGAACAGATCACGGTGAGCGATAGCTACACCTATGTGGAGGCCGTGGGTTTCATCAACGCCTTGCACGGCTGGACGGGCGGCGAAGACCTTTTGTGGGAAACGCTCGATGGGGGCACCTCGTGGGAATTGGTCGACCTCGGCTACAACTACAACCGCTTCTTCAAGGTGAACGACAGCACGGCGTTCCTGAGCGGACAGCGGATCTACAAGTACCAGGAAGACCTCGGCACACCGGTGCCCGACGCTGAGGCGCGGAGCACCTGGCACGCGCTGCGCGTGCTACCCAACCCGAACGACGGGCGCTTCACCATCGAGCTCCGTCTGGATCGGACCACCATCGCCGACCTGCGCATCGTGGCTTCGGATGGCCGTACGGTACAGCAGCTGCTCAAGCGCCCCACCGCTGCCGGCGAACAGCGCTTCACGGTGGACCTGAGCGGGAACGCTGGTGCGCGCTATTTCGTCGTGCTCAAGAGCAACGAGGGCATGCGCTGGGAGAGTGTGATGGTGGGGCGGTAGGCTAAGCCGGACTCAACTTCAACATGTTCGCCATGCCTTGTTCGGCGATGGGCATGCTGGCCACGTTCACCACCAGATCACCCTTCTGCACCAGCTTGCGGCTGCGCAGGATGTGCTTGATGTCGGCGATGGTGTGGTCCGTGCTCACGGTCTTGTCGTAGTACTGCGCACGCACACCCCAGACCAGGTTGAGCATGTTGAGGATGCGTCGGTTGCTGGTGAAGGCGAAGATGTGCGCCTTGGGCCGCATGCTGCTGATCTTGAACGCCGTGTAGCCGCTGTGGGTCATCGTAACGATGGCCTTGATGTCGATGGCGGCGGCCATGCGCACGGCGGCCATGCAGATGGCGTCGGTCACCATGCGATCGTCCTGCTCCAGGTCCGGTTGTGGCGTGTTGAACATGGTCTCGCTCGTTTCCATCTCGAGCAGGATCTTGTTCATGGCCTTCACCGCCTCCACGGGGAATTTGCCCACACTTGTTTCGGCGCTCAACATCACAGCATCGGCATGGTCGAGCACGGCGTTCGCCACGTCGTTCACCTCGGCACGTGTGGGGGTGATGTTGGTGATCATGCTCTCCATCATCTGGGTGGCCACGATCACCGGGCGGTGTTGCGCCAGACAGCGACGGATGATGTCCTTCTGCACGAGCGGCACCTTCTCCATCGGGATCTCCACGCCGAGGTCGCCACGTGCCACCATGAGCGCATCACTCTCCCGGATGATCTCGTCGATGTCGAGCAGGGCCTCCGGCTTTTCGATCTTGGCGATCACCCGCGCATGCTTCTCGCGCTGACGGATGATGCCCTTCAGTTCGATGATGTCGCGTGCGTTGCGCACGAAGCTGAGCCCCACCCAGTCCACATCGTGTTCCAGAGCGAAGTCGAGGTCCTGTAGGTCCTTTTCCGTAAGGCACGGCAGGCTGATGCGCGTATTGGGCAGGTTGATGCCCTTGTTGGAACTGAGCATGCCGCCGTTCACCACACGGGTGGTCACCTTGGTGCGCCCATCGGTCTCCACTACTTCCAGGCGAAGCTTGCCATCATCCAACAGCACCAACTCTCCTTTCTTGATGTCTTGCGGGAATTGGAGATAGCCCGTGCTCACCAACCCGGGTCGGCCGGCCACCGCTTCCGTGGTGATCACCAGCTCGCTGCCGTCCACCAATTCGATGGGGCCATCGGCCATGGCACCAACGCGCAACTTGGGGCCTTGCAGATCGGCGAGGATGGCGGTGTTGTGCCCCAGTTCCTCATTGAGCGAGCGGATGGTGCGGATCAGTTCCGCATAGAAGCCATAGGTGCCATGGCTGAAATTGAGCCGGCATACGTCCATGCCGCTCAACATCAGGTCGCGCAATACATCACGCGAGCTGCTCGCCGGGCCGATGGTGGCCACGATCTTGGTCTTCGGTTCGCTCATTCGGGGGTCAAAGCAACAACTTGTGGCCCATCTTCAGCGAGCCTTGTTCAATGGAATATGCGGCGAGCACGAACTCCGCCGCTCGCAAGCGCTCCAACAGGCGTTCTTCGCCCTGCGCCGTGAAAGCATCCACCACCAGGAAGAAGTCGGCCTCCTTCTGCTGGGGCAACAGCTTGCGCTTGCCGCACAGGTTGCACACCAGCCACCAGCGCAGCTCTTCAGCCTCATCGCGCTGCTCGAAAACGGGGTAGTGCAGCGCTTTGCCCTTCACCTCCTCCACGATGTCATCCCGGCGCCGAGTGAGGTCCAGTCCAAGCGCGCGGTTAAGTGACCAGCACAACCGGTAGTCCGGCACATGGCAGCTGATTCCGAACACCTCCACAGTGGGCGTCACATCCTCCACAAGGCGATACTTCGGCATTCGGCCAAAGGTAGCCGCGTGAAGGCGGGCCTATTGCGCGCGATCGTTGCGGGGGCGCTCACCTCCCCGGCGATGCCTGGGCTGCTGTTGCCGTGGCAGGTCGTTGCGCTCTTCGGCGGGTCGACTGGCCGCCGGTTTGCGCGAACGCATGCCCCGGAAGGCGCTTTGTGCGGCATCTTGCTCGGCCACCTTCTTGCTAACGCCACGTCCCGTGCCCCGCACCTCGCCACCGATGTGCACTTCGGCCACGTAGTGCTTTCCGCGGCCACCCCCTCCCTCCTCGCGCACAATGAACTCGACCTTCTTCCGTCGTTTCTGCCCCCACTCCAGAAGCCGGCTCTTGCCATCGCGGTCCTCCTTCTCGATCTCCTTCAGATCGAAGTGTTGCTTGATCAAACCGACCACCACTTTGCGTGTGCGATCGAAGCCTTTGTCCAGGAACAGCGCCCCGATGAGCGCCTCCAGTGCATTGCCCGGCACGGATGATTCCTGCGTGCGGGCCACGTTGCTCTCGATAACGCGCTCGATGGCGATGCGCTTGGCGAGCACATTGAGCTGTGTGCGGCTTACCAGCTTGCTGCGCATGCGGGTGAGGAATCCCTCGCCCTGGTCCGGATAGGTACTGAAGAGCAGGTCGCCGATCACGGCATCCAGCACGGCATCACCCAGGAATTCCAAGCGCTCGTTGTCCGGCTGTTCCTCCGTCACGGCGCTCACATGCCGCAAGGCCTGGCGGTAGAGCGGCAGGTTGCCGGGTGTAACACCCAGCGTGGAACGACACCAAGCACGCACCCGCTTCTCTTCGGGGTTGCGCGCTCGGTTGAAGAGGCTGCTTAACAAGGGTACTTACCGGTACTTGCGGAAGATCACCGCCGTGTTGTGCCCACCAAAGCCGAACGTATTGCTCATGGCGGCATTCACGGTGCGCTTCTGGGCGGTGTTGAACGTGAAGTTCAACGCCGGGTCGATCTCGGGATCGTCCGTGAAGTGATTGATCGTGGGGGGCACGGTATCCGTGTGCACGGCCATGATGGCGGCAAGACCTTCCACCGCTCCTGCACCGCCGAGCAGGTGCCCGGTCATGCTCTTGGTGGCGCTGATGTTCAGCTTGTACGCATGCTCACCGAAGAGACGCTGGATGGCCTTCACCTCCTGCGGGTCGCCGATGGGCGTGCTGGTGCCGTGCGTGTTGATGTAATCGATGTCCGAGGGTTGCAGGCCTGCGTCGCGCAGTGCATGCTTCATGCACAACTCCGCGCCAAGTCCTTCGGGGTGCGGTGCCGTGATGTGGTACGCATCGCTGCTCATGCCACCACCGATCACCTCGCAGTAGATCCGGGCTCCACGTGCGAGCGCGTGTTCGAGGTCTTCGAGGATGATCGCCGCTCCACCTTCGCCGAGCACGAAGCCATCGCGGTCCTTGTCGTAAGGGCGTGAAGCCGTTGCCGGATCGTCGTTGCGCGTGCTCATCGCGTGCAAGGCATTGAAGCCGCCGACACCCGCCTCGTAGATCGCTGCTTCACTTCCACCCGTTACCACGGCCACACAGGTGCCGAGGCGGATGTAGTTGAAGGCATCGATCATGGAGTTGTTGCTCGATGCACACGCGCTGGCGGTGACATAGCTGGGGCCGCGCAACACATGGCGCATGCTGATGAGGCCGGCCGCACTGTCCGCGATCATCTTGGGGATGAAGAACGGATTGAAGCGCGGCGTGCCATCACCACGTCCGAAGGCGATGCACTCGTCCTGGAAGGTCTTCAGGCCACCGATACCGCTTCCCCAGATCACACCGACGCGTTCGCGATCGATCTTGTCCAGGTCCCAGCCAGCGTCCTTGATGGCTTCATCCGCGGCCACCACAGCGAACTGGGTGTACGGATCCATCTTCCGTGCCTCCTTGCGATCGATGAAGTCTTCGGGATTGAAGCCTTTCACCTCACAGGCGAACCGGGTCTTGAATTTGCTGGCGTCGAAGCGAGTTATAGGCGCAGCACCGCTACGGCCGCTCACCAGGCCCTCCCAGTACTCCTTGTGGGTGTTCCCGAGGGGAGTGAGCGCGCCCAGACCGGTGACGACCACACGTCTGAGCTGCATGCGGTGCGAGATTACTTCGCGTTCTTCTCCACGTAGTCCACAGCCTGACCCACGGTCTGGATCTTCTCGGCCTGGTCATCGGGGATGGCGATGTTGAACTCCTTCTCGAACTCCATGATGAGTTCGACGGTATCGAGGCTGTCAGCGCCAAGGTCGTTGGTGAAGCTCGCTTCGGGCGTGACCTCGCTCTGATCAACACCGAGCTTGTCCACGATGATCGCGATGACCCTTGACTTGATGTCCGACATGTCCGTTCGTTTTTATGATGAGGCAGCAAAGGAAAGACATTTTCCACTTGCGCAAGCCCACTCCGCATCCGCTGTTTTCACCGCACCTCATTTCCCGGGAAACCAGCCGGTTGAATGCCGCATTACGAGAACGGGCCCGCTCTTGGCCCGCCGCGTTGCACCTTCGCGGCCATGGAACGTATTGCCATCCTGGCGTCCGGATCGGGGTCCAACGCACAGCGGCTGACCGAGTACTTCGCGGGGCATGCGACCGTGCAGGTGGTCCTTATCGGTTGCGACCAACCGGAGGCCGGGGTGGTGCAGCGTGCCTGGGACCTTGGTGTGCCCTGCCACCTCTTCTCCGGCGCCGACCTGCGGAGCGGGGCCTTGCTGAAGGAGTTGCGCGCACAGGGGATAACCGCCGTGGTGCTCGCGGGTTTCCTGCGCCTCATCCCCAACGAGATGGTCCATGCCTTCCCGGATCGGATCGTGAACATCCACCCATCGCTGTTGCCCAAGCATGGTGGCAAGGGCATGTATGGCCATCGGGTGCACCAAGCCGTGCTAGCGGCCGGTGAGGTCGAGAGCGGCATCACCATCCACTACGTCAACGAGCGGTTCGACGAGGGGGCACACATCGCGCAATTCAAATGCCCAGTACTTGCCGGGGACAAGCCCGATACGCTCGCGGCGAGGATCCATGCGCTGGAGCATGCGCACTATCCGATGGTGGTGGAGCGAATGCTCCGCACAGCTTCGGACCAATGACCACCGCGATGCACCTTTGTGCACATGTTGGACCTCGCTCAGATCGGTAAGGCCTTCCTCATCCTTTTCGCGGTCATCGACATCGTTGGCGGCATCCCCTTGATCCTGCAGGTTCGGCAGAAGGCGGGGAAGATCTATCCGGCGCGCGCCACCCTCGTGTCCCTGGCCATCATGGTCACCTTCCTGTTCCTCGGGGAGAGCATCCTGAACGTGCTCGGCATCAACGTGCAATCCTTCGCCGTCGCCGGTGCCTTCGTACTCTTCTTCGTGGCCTTGGAGATGGTGCTCGGCGTGAAGCTCTTCCGCGAGGACCTGTCGGCGCCGGGGCTCACCACCGGAGAGGACGACCACAAGGTCTACAGCATCGTCCCGCTCGCGTTCCCTGTCATCGCGGGCGCGGGCACGATCACCACCATCCTTTCCCTGCGTGCCGAATTCGATCGCGTGAACATCCTTGTCGCCATCGTCCTGAACATGATACCGGTGGTGCTCGTGCTGCTGCTCACCAACCGCATCGAGCGGATCCTCGGACGCGTGGGGCTCATCGTCATCAAGAAGGCCTTCGGCATCATCCTCCTGGCCATCGCCGTGCGCTTGTTCGCAGCGAACATCACGCAATTATTCCCTCACGACTAGTGACGGTAACGATCTTCACTGATGGCGCGGCCAGCGGCAATCCCGGGCCCGGCGGTTACGGTGTTGTGCTGGAGAGCGGCCGCCACCGCAAGGAGCTGTGGGGTGGTTACCGCCGCACCACCAATAATCGCATGGAGTTGCTCGCTGTGATCGCGGGCCTCGAATCGCTCAAGAACCCCGGAACAGAGGTGGTGGTGGTGAGCGACAGCAAGTACGTGGTGGACTCTGTGGAGAAGGGCTGGGTCTTCGATTGGGAGAAGAAGGGCTTCGCCAAGAAGAAGAACCCCGATCTGTGGAAGCGATTCCTGGTGGCGTACAGGAAGCACCGCGTGCGGTTCCAATGGGTGCGCGGCCACAACGGCCACCCGCAGAACGAGTTGTGCGACCAGCTGGCCGTAGCTGCCTCTCAACAGAAAGAGCTCGCTGTGGACGAAGCCTACGAGCGCGGTGAGCCGGGGCTCTTCGGGGATTGAGGGACCTCTATATTCGCCACATGCCCGCCCGTTTGTTCGCCACCATCCGTTCGGCCGAAGGAGAGATCGTGCTGGAGCGCGCCGCTCCCTCGGCACCTTGGTCCTTCCCCGGCGAAACGGCTCCCGACTTGGTGCGCACGGGTCCGTCCCAATACAGTCTGGTGCTCAATGGCCGCAGCCATCGCGTGCTGGTACTGAAGGAGGACCGCGAGAACAACACCGTTCGCCTTCGCATAGGCGCCCACATCTGCACGGTCCAGTTGCAGGATGACCGCAGCAGACTGATGCACACGCTGGGCTTGGACAAAGCCACCCGCAAAGCGGGTGACCTGAAGGCTCCCATGCCCGGCTTGGTGCTGAACATCCTGGTGAAACCCGGTGATGTGGTGAAGAAGAACGACCCCGTGCTCGTGCTGGAGGCGATGAAGATGGAGAATGTGATAAAGGCGCCGGGCGATGCTGTGGTGAAGGCCATTGCTGCAGAAAAGGGCAAACCCGTCGAAAAAGGACAGCTCTTGATCTCCTTCGCCTGACCCGGCGGTCGAGGCCCGGTTGTTGGGGGCATACCTTCCGCACCAACTCCACAGGACCATGGACCGCAAGCAGTTCCTATCCCGCACCCTGAAGACGGCCGCTGGGGTCGTTCTGGCCCCGGCTCTTTTCAGTGATCGCGCTTCAGCCTCCAGCGAAACAGCCATCGACCCCGAGCCCGGGATGGCCGCCCCGCTCACGTTCGCGCAAACGGAACTCCCTTACCCATATGCTGCGCTGGAACCCTCCATCGACGCGTTGACGATGGAGATCCACTACTCGAAACACCATGCGGCGTACGTGAAGAACGCCAACGAGGCGGTGCGCGACGAAGGGGTTGCCGCCACCACCGCCGAGGGCTTGTTCCAACACATCTCCAAGTTCAGTGCGAAGGCGCGGAACAACGCCGGAGGCGCATGGAACCACGACCTCTTCTGGCGCCTGATGGCCCCCGGCCAGACGGGCGCCCCATCAGGAAAGGTGCTGGATGCGTTGAGCGGCGGCTTCGGCTCCTTCGAGAAATTCAAAGAAGTGTTCGCCGAGGCGGCCATGAAGCGCTTCGGAAGCGGCTGGGCCTGGCTTGTTTCCGACAACGGTACACTTGCCATCGGCAGCACCGCCAACCAGGACAACCCGCTCATGGATGTGAGCGACCTGAAGGGTACACCCCTACTCGCACTTGATGTGTGGGAGCACGCCTATTACCTCAAATACCAGAACAAGCGCACCGAGTACGTCACCAACTGGTGGAACGTGGTGAATTGGCAAGAGGTGGCCCGGCGGATCAGCTGATCAGCCTTCCACCAATTCGATATCGAAGTCCACCAGCTCTACGAATTGCTGGATACGCTGGTCGATGTCCTCGCGCGTGATCTCCACCAAGCGGTCGATGCCGAACTTCTCGCACGTGAAGCTGGCCATGGCACTGCCCACGATGATGGCGCGCTTGAGATTCTCGAAGCTGTGATCCTGTGTGCGGGCCAGGAAACCGATGAAGCCACCGGCGAACGTGTCGCCAGCACCCGTGGGGTCGATCACATCCTCCAGCGGCAGCGCCGGCGCGAAGAACACGCGACCCTGTCCGAAGAGCAGGGCTCCATGTTCGCCCTTCTTCACCACCAGGTAACGCGGGCCCATGGCCAGGATCTTCGTGGCCGCCTTCACCAAGCTATGCTCGCCGCTCAATTGCCGCGCCTCCGCATCGTTGATGGTGAGGATGTCCACGCGCTTGATGACCTCCAGCAGCTGGGGCATGGCGCTGTCCATCCAGAAATTCATGGTGTCCATGACCACCAATGCGGGGCGCTCTTCCATTTGGTCAAGGACCTTGGCCTGCACGCCCGGATCAAGGTTGCCCAACATCACATACGGAGCCTTGCGGTAGGCATCGGGCAACTTGGGGTCCAGTTCCAGCAGCACGTTCAAGCGCGTCTCCAGCGTATCGCGCGTGTTCATGTCGTAGTGGTAGCGTCCGGCCCAGAAGAAGCTCTCCTTGCCCTTCAACACCTCCAGTCCCTGCAGGTCCACCCCGCGTTCGCGCAGTTGGGCCATCACTCCTTCGGGGAAGTCGTCGCCCACAACGCTCACCAACCCCATCTTGTCCAGGAACACCGAGGCCGCGAGTGAGATGTAGGTGGCTGCGCCGCCAACGGTCTTTTCGGCCACGCCGAACGGGGTTTCGATGCGGTCGAACGCTACCGTGCCTACTGTGATGAGTTGCATGGGAATGGGTGCTTGGGGTGGAAACAAAGGAAGCCGCTGACGCGGCTTCCTGATCGTGCTCCCCGGGCTGGACTTGAACCAGCGACCCCATGATTAACAGTCATGTGCTCTAACCAGCTGAGCTACCAGGGAAGGTACCCCTCTTGCGAAGGGACGGCAAAAGTAGGAAGCGGCGCGCAATGGGCAAGCCCCGGGTGCCATGATCTTTCCGGATGCCGACAACAGATATCGGCCTCTCTAGAGCGCAGACGATACGGGGCCGGGGGCACTCCATTGTCCGCCGGACCGTTCCTCCGTCAGTTCTCCACGGCGGACGGTGATGACGCATCGCCACCGGCTGGATCATCTGCGGCATCGAAAATGAATCGAAAGCCAGGGGGGCCGGTCCTTCCTGCGGTCTCCGCTGCTGTACCGGGGCGATATGCCACGCGCGCAGGAGAGAGACCCTTCGCAAGCAGGTATTGCATCACGCTTTCCCGGCGGGCATACTCGATCTCCTGTTGCTCTGCCGCCACCGCCTCGCGGCCTACGAGGGCAAGGCAGCGCTCCTGTATCGGCTTTCCGGCAAGCATGGGTGTTGCGCTCTCCACGAATTGAACGAATGTCGGATCGGTGTTGGCCAGTTCCGCGACACGCACACTATCGGAAGCGGACAACGACACCCCTTCACCGAAGAGTGATCGGCTCTTGCCTTTGAAGAGCGCCAGCTCCTGCAGCTCCTGTCGTTCATCCACCAAGGGCACCAAGTCCACGCGAAGGTCCTCCTTGGCCTCAAGTACGCGCACCAATCGATCCAACACCTTCCGCTGCGGTGCCGCTGGAGCGAATTGACACGGTTCGAAACGCACGCCTTCCAATTCGCTCTCATCTCCTCCGCCCACAGCACGTGCCAACAGGTTCGCCGGGGCCGTGACGGCTTTCAGGATCAGGTTCTTCAGCACCTGCCACACGATGGGCCATGCGCGGAACTGCGGATCGCGAAGGTCCCCGCTGAGCGGGACCTCCAGTTGCACCACCCCCTTGGTGTCCTTGAGCAGGCTCGCTGCCAAGCGAAGCGGAAGCACATAAATGCCGGTGTCGTGTTCCGCGACCTTCTTCCCGAATTTGAGCCGATCCACCCTGATCCCGTTCTGCGAGTCGATCTTACCCGATAGGATGGAGGTCTTGGTTCTATAGGACAACACACCCGCTTCAAGTGGATGTGCTGCATACCAGCGGGAATAGGCATCGAACGCTTCCAAACGCAGGTCTCCGACCTCCATATCGATCGTAACGTTGCGCAGATCCAGCGGATCGAAGGAGGCCGACCCGGTCAAGGTCCCCGCGGAATTCAGCGATGCCGATACGCTGATATGGCCTGCATCCTGGTCACTACTGATGCGGCTGGCCGAGAGGGCGATGCGCCCCAGATCATACTTGAACGGGATCCTGGGCGTGTAGTCCTCGAAACGCACGGCGCACTCCGTGACCTTCACACTCCGCGCGGAGTAGTCGCTGGCAACGAACTGCGCGCCTAGGTAGCTGATGTAATCGGCCAGCATGACGAAGATGTTGCTCTCCGAGACCCCATCGGTCGTAGCCGTGCCATCGGCAAGCGTATCACCGCCGGACTTCAACAAGCGGGTCCAATTATCCGTGCCATCGTTCAGCATCACGAAGTGCGCACCGGCACCGTCCAGCAGCACCTCCCCCAGTTCGAAGCGCTGCTGCGCTGCCTGGAGCGTGTCCAGCGTCCCTTTGAGTTCCTTGATGCG
>WBZX01001983.1_pt1 | contig 14536 bp, 9 predicted proteins | sample 5204211 | NCBI WGS metagenome assembly WBZX01 (sample SAMN12344362, study PRJNA552823) | activated sludge metagenome | biome: Activated sludge suspended growth; feature: Nitrification reactor; material: Wastewater; isolation source: activated sludge from nitrification reactor of wastewater treatment...
GCCAACGTAGTCAGGTCGTCGTTCAGCTGATAAGTGTAGCTCTGGGAAGTCCCATTGTTAAAGGTCAGGCTCGAACGCCGTGACAGCGCATCATAGCCAAAAGTAGCCGCCGCCGTTGCTGCTCCACCCTTCAGGCCCTCTGGATGATTGTGCGTCACTTCTGTCACTTTGAGCCCTAGCGAGACCGATTCCGCCAACGAAGTTGCAATCAGGCCAGCCGGCGCAACGCGCATTGCGGCACCATTGCCATAACTTCCATAGGCATCGAGGCTGCCGGAGCGAAGCCAGACCGCAAAACTCAGGCCCCAGCCGCCATTGTTCCAATACCGGCCGCCCCAATCTTTAAGCGCTTCTCCGGGATGTCGGCCATGAATCAATGCGTCAGCGACAGCCACCGTACATACGGTGTCATCCGTAAAGAATGCCTTGGGATGAAAGAACGGATCGAAGTCCTTCTTGCGATAGTTGTTGAACTCGTAAACTGAGCCAACGATGTCACCGATAACAGATCCAAGCATACATATCCTTTCCAATTTGTTCGTCTAATCGGGGCCGTCACGATTAGAAGAGTTGAGTATCCGTTACCATTAGCTCACCAACTGAGCCCGTAAAACGCGTCTGACCAGCAATTGGGGCTCACCCTGCGAGCCATGGCAACAACAGAATCCTTGGCTTCATCAGATATTGCGAGCCGACCAATGTTGCTGCTGCTAGCTTTCTCCCCTTTGACCTACGCCGCTATGTGTTTACTCGTTGCATTCAGTGGCACTCAGCACTTCGCATCTGGAACGACACCAGCCAACACATCCAGAACCCAAGCGCTCGACGGCAGAATGGCGGCCCTCTCCCTACATCAGGGTGGTTACTGTCGGCAGCCAAATGCCAACGAGTGTGTCCAGCTATTACCGGATGAGAAACCCGAACTGCAAATCCGTGAAAGCCGGCGGAAGCGAGTCAATCGCATCATTTCAAACGAACTGATGCGACTCAGGAACTGAGTCCCCCGCCTTCCCGCAGGCAGAAACTGTATTTAGAACCCAATGCGTCCTGACTGCTTGGCTTGGGGCTTCAGCCTCACCTCCCCCTGTAGTGCGTCGCAAACTTCCCGAATGCTCTGATAAGGACGCAGCAACGACTGCCGATGGAGGTTTGCGAAGTCTCCCGGCGCGAGGCAGTTCATCTGACAGATCGCGTCAATCACCTCGACCTCGCCTTCAATCTGCAGGCGCGTCAGCAAATCACCAAGCAACATGCGAATCTGTTGCGGCTTGAGCCAGTCAAACCTGACCTTCAGGTCAAACCGACGCAAAGTCGCGCTGTCCAGGCTCTCCATGAAGTTGGTCGACGCAATGAAAATACCCTCGAAGGTTTCCATCTGGGTCAGCATTTCATTGACTTGAGAAATCTCCCAAGACTGATTCGCCCTCCCTCGATCCTGCAGGAAACTGTCCGCCTCATCGAGGAGCAGTACGCTATCCTCGTCGCTCGCCTCAGAAAACATCTCGGCCATCTGCTTTTCTGCGACGCCAACCCACGGAGAGAGAATATCCGACGCCCGTTTCACGATCAGGCGCTTTTCCAGACGCTCAGCCAAGTAATGCCCGAACGCAGTCTTCCCAGTTCCCGGCGGACCGTACAGGCACAAACGCCCCTGATTGGCCACCGCCAACCGATCTGCAAGCACCTCGATCGACGGATCGGTATTGATGCAATCCGCCCGGTAATTCATTCCGGCTTGCTTGTTCGTTTTCCGGATCGGCGAAAAACTCATCGCTCCGAGCGTCCCGCTCATGATGCGGGTTGCAGCATCCTCCGCATTGATCTCCGGGCCAAGGCAAGCCACCACTTTGGCCGCCCGCTCGACCACGGCGGGTGCCAGGTGATCGCACGCCGCAACCTGCTCGATCCACGCATCGCTGACGGCCAATTGACCAAAATAGCCCTGGAGGATTTCCGCACGGACTCGGCGCTTCGGATAATCGAGGCGGAGTACGTAATCAAACCGGCGAAGAATCGCCTTATCGATCACCTGCACTGAGTTGGAAAGCCAGAAGGACTGGATCGGATTGTTCTCGAGCATCTGATTGATCCAGGCTTTCTTGCCGGCGGAACTCCGCGTCCGCGAAGGCTTGTCATCCTCGTTCTGGCTGAAGACATCCTCGATCTCGTCAAAAAGAACGAAGGCCTTTTTCTCGTTGCACAGCATGTTTTGAGCAAGCCGGAACGCTTGCAGTCTCTGATGGCCGGCCAGGGGCGTCGAGTCATTCTCTTGCGTAGCAACCTCGTACAACGGTCGTCCCGTTTCGGCACTCAGCATCCGGACAAATTCAGTCTTCCCAGTTCCCGGCGGACCGTAAATAAGAATATTGATACCGGAATTTCCAACGGTCGACTGAAGGTAGCTGCGGATCAATTGATAATCCGCCTCGACATGCTGGTAATGACTGGCTTGCAGTTTCGCCGGCCGCCCGGGCAGGACCCGCTCACGCAGCATGTGCATGGGATCGCAGTGCTCGTTGAAGAGCTGATCCGGCAAACGTTTCAGGAGTTCGATCTTGCCGGTGAAACCACCCGAGTAACCCAGATCTACGGTAACCAAACCACAGGTGGAAAGCTTGCTGTCCGGACGAAGGGCCAGTGCGACATCCTCTGCGGACAATCCCAGGACCAGGGAAAACATCCGCTGAATGGTCTGCAGGGAATGGCTGCACATGCGATTCAGTACCGTTTCTAGGTAATCGCAGTCATCAACCAGAACCACGAAACGCAGAATCTCGATATCCACCTGAGACAGGCCGAGCCTTGCGGCCAGCCAGTTCAGGTTCGATTCCAGCGGTCGGTTCGCCGGTCCCCGAACAACCTTCCGGTCGATTTCTTCATGCAGTTCGGACACGCTCTTAAGGGCAGCTTTATAGTCGTATTCGCCCTCACGCTCCTTCTCGCAAATCCAGCCCAGCCCAACCGCAACGAAGACTTCGTCGTCCCTGACGGATTGCGGGAAAAGCATGTTCTTGTGGGACCCCATGGTCACCATGACCCGCAGTATCCAGAACCGTACCAATTCGCTGTAGGCCTCATCCGCCAGACCCAATGTCGGACTGACGATTTTGGGTTCAAGATCAAAATCCAGTTCTGATTTGGCGTGACGACGTTTCATGATGGCTCCTTGTGTAACTGAAGCTTATGATGCACCCCATTCATGTCATTTTATGTCGCACTAATTTTTTAGCCATCCGTAGCGTAGCGCCATGTGCATCACAAACAGAATTATTATCACGACGTGTATTGACGCAGGACACCGCTAAGGTTGGGCCGTAACCAATGGAGACCTTCATGTCATCACCAACAAGAACTAGCCTTTCTCATCCCCTCCGTATTGATACGCTGACGGCAAGACCTGATTGGGGCCTGATCGGGATGTCGTTCTGTCCGGGAAAGAAGCAAACCAATGCCCTGACTGGAGCCTGGCATCGCGATCTCTATCTGGATCTGGGTCGGATTCATGCTTGGGGCGCAACAGTCGTGCTCACCCTGATTGAAGCCCATGAGTTCGCATTCCTTGAGGTGGAAAAACTACCTGAAGCCACAACAGAATTGGGAATGACCTGGCTCCATGCCCCGATCCCGGACCGCAAGGCGCCCGACGTCAGTTTTTCGCAGCAATGGTCCGAACTGAGCGCCTTGCTGATCGATCGACTGGCAGCAGGGCAGAACATCTTCATTCACTGCATGGGTGGGTTGGGACGTACCGGTGTGGTGGCTGCAATGCTATTAATTGAGGCCGGGATTCCCGTGGATAAAGCAATCAAACTGGTTCGCCAAAGCCGGCCGCACACGATTGAGACATCCGAACAGGAAGCCTTTGTCCGGAACTATGTCGGCCCACAAAGCCCAGATTGATCGTTAGCGCAAGGAATTCACGCTTGTCTTTTCCAACTCGTTTGCCTCGGCTTCAAGGTGGTTTTTCTGGTCAGACACACCCACTATCTCTACTTAAGGGCAACCCACTTTTCATATCGCTGACAAGTAGCGGTCGGGAGCATGGGCATGTTTCGGTAACCACCTCCGTAACAGACCCCTTTTGCACAATCGTCAATAACATCAACGAAATATGCTGGGACATTTTGTCCAGCGCTGCGCTGCCCACCCCAGCGTGCGCATGTGACACAGAGTTTCATGGCATGGCTATAGGTATGCATGGTGTCCTCACAGGAGTAATTGGGCACCATCTTCATAGATTTGTGCGTCAAATTATGTCGCACACACTACTTTGCGCTTGATGTTAACTTGCTGACATCAGCTTCAACGTTCATGACCTAGCCATATCGTGCGACATATAATGAACGCACTCCTCCGAGCCACTCAGCCCTATGCCTAAAGCCTCCCACCACCATGCTCTCGCTCGCCAATGGGAGTTGCTTCGTCTGCTACCTACCCGAGCGCCGGGTATCTCCGCCGCCGAAATTGCCGGTCGGCTTCAAGACAATGGTTTTATTGTAAGCAAGCGAACGATTGAGCGAGACCTGACCGAACTATCGATACTGTTCGGCATTGCCTGCAACGATAAGGGGATGCCTTACGGCTGGTACTGGATGAACGGCGAGCCTGCCGATCTGCCAGGGATAAGTGTCACTGATGCCATTTCCCTCAATCTGATCGAGGAGTTCCTGCGCCCGCTAGTGCCTTCAGCCATGCTGGCCACTTTAGAGGCCCGGTTCAGGCAAGCCAAGAAAAAACTTGAGGAACTTGCCACTGACAACATGGCAGCAAGGTGGGTGGACAAGGTCAAATATGTTCCCCCGACGCTAGCGCTCATCCCTCCCAAGATTGCCGAGGGTGTCCTTGAGACGGTTCAGGAAGGGCTATTGGCAGAAAAACAACTTCTTGTCCGCTATAACAAGCCCTCTAGCCTGCACACCCATGAACTGATCTTGCATCCCTTGGGAATTGCTCAGCGAGGCTCGATTACCTACCTTGTCGCGACTGCTTACGATTACAGCGATATACGCCTATATGCAGTCCACCGCATTGAGGCCGCAACCCTCCTCGATGAAGGTGCCACAGAATCGGTCGGTTTTTCTTTGGATGAGTACGTCTCAGGTGGTGCGCTGCAGTTCGGTTCAGGCCAGAAGATTTGTCTCAAGGCACGAATCAATGGAACGCTCGCAGCAATCCTCCAAGAAACGCCATTAGACTCCAATCAGGCGATTACTCCCGAGGCCAACGAAGATACCTACCTTCTTGAAGCAACAACACTTGAAAGTTGGCAACTACGCTGGTGGATTCTCAGCCAAGGGGCAAATATTGAGATCATCAGTCCTATTGAGATACGGGAAAGCACACGCGACACCCTAACGCGAGCCTTGGACATCTATCGAGATTGAGAAGCCTCCAGTTACTGGAAGACTCACGCACCTTGAGCGCGTGGTTAGCCAACGGTGCTGCCGTTGAACTAGTGCTCGATGTCCTCAAGTTCGGCCCCGAGGTCGTGGTAGCCGAGCCCCTGGAACTCCAGGAGGAAATGCGACCCCGTTTCCGCCGGGCCTTGTCGCAGTATGAATTATTTTGTGGCTCATTCGGTGAGCCACTGCGGTGGTTACGATAGCTGTATCGCTTGATCAAACGGAAAAATTCAGGGGGAAAATATGGGGAAGAAAGTCGCACCGAAGTTTTCGGCTTATCTGTACCAATGGACGAAATATAAAGAGGACTTTATTGATGTTCGAAAACTTCAGCGAAAGGGCGCGAATTCCCAGGCTGGAGAAAGACTTTCCTTCGCAAATAGTCGTCTGGAGGAGCCCAATCCGAAACCGTACTGGCTGGTATGTGGCCAGTTTAAAGGTGGCCAATTCAATCTCTTTGCGATGTGTAAGCTGCGCGCGCCGTTGGAAGAGGAAAAACGTTTCCACGCCGAAGAGTTTAAGCGGGGAACGATGGTGTTCGAGAAGTACGTCTACGTCGACGAGGAAAAGTCCTTCATCGTGGCCCTTCCCGGTGACGAAGGCGTGTTCGATCTCCAGCTCGACAAGTTGCTTCAAGTTGAGATCGGAAAACTTAAAGGGCAATTGCAAGGATCGAACGGGCTGGAAATCCACATCGACGACTTTTACATCGAGCGGCTAAAGAGAAACCGGATAATGACCGTCGCCGACCGAATCAGACAGCTCGGACAAGATGATCAGCCCGGAGTGGAGCCCGAAGGTAACCAACCGCAACCGCCCTCCGCGGTATCGGCTGATGGTGAGCATCTTGATACCGACGAAAGTGGGAACTCTGGTAAAGACGACTCTTCAGCAGGTAGGAGTGGGGCAGAGCCGGCGTCTGAAGTGGACGAAATCACAAAGAAAATCGACAAGGAGTGCGCGAATCTTGAGGGGCAGGACATCGATGCCGTCGTTAAGCGAAGGGTCGGCCAGGGGGTTTTCAGGAACTTGCTCCTGGATGATTTCGGCACGGCTTGTTGCATGACGGGTCTGACGAATGTCCGCTTGCTCATCGCGTCCCATATCGTTCCCTGGTCGAAATCGGCGCCAGCCCAGAAGCTTGATCCTGATAACGGGTTACTGCTTTCTGTTTCGATGGATGCCTTGTTCGACAAGGGGCTGATCTCGTTTTCGGAAAATGGAAGCATCCTTATCGGAAACGCTCTTGATGCTGAGAGCATCGAGATTCTCGGATTGGACAAGGAGTTCGCTCTGCCGGAAAAATTGCTGACTGATGCACGTAAGGAGAATCTAGCGGAGCACAGGAGCCGTCACGGCTTCGAAGTTCTGCTTTGATGTCCGTCGGTTTGCCAGGTCGAGAGAAATCCAGTTCGACCCCATACAGAGCTTGTTTTCAGGAATGGCGTAATCAGTCGGCGATCGCATTAATAAGAAGACTCCGGCAAACTGACTTCTCGAAGTAGTTGTTGGTCGATTGCATCTTCTTGACGACCTGCTTCCACGCGAGGATCAGCCGGCTGTGCTCTGAATTCCACAATTCTGGACTGTGATAAAGGATCAGATAACGGTATTTGTCGCCCTTATGCGTATAGGCAAGACTTCGATCATTGCCATCCTTTTCCCACCCCTCCCGTGCGTTGTGGGGAAGCTGCGCCCAGGAAGAGAGGGAAAGTTTTGGCTTGGGACCTTTATTTTTCGGACTGGCGACCAGCTCCCAAATCAATCTCGGTCCTGCGAAAGGCTGCTGCACACCAGGATGACAATCCAGTTCGAGGAATGCCTGAAGACGAAACCTTTCTGCACTTTCTGTCGAAATGTGGAGGACTCCTCCATGGCTGAATTTGACCGGTGATATCTCAGGCCTCTGTTCGTCGGACAATCCACTCGCTTCGCAGAGAGAACGTACCACCTCCTCAAAGGCGTTGCCCACCCACGCGTTAAGTCCCGCCAAGAGTTGGGCGGATTGCAGCAAGTCGGTCTGATTCATTTTGGCAAAATCCAGTTCCCTATTCGCAAGGCCAGCGACAGCCTTGTCAGTCAATCCAAACGAGGCGGGGAACGCTACGCTGGACCTGTATTTCCAATCATACGGGTACGTTGACCCACGATAGAGCCGTTGGAGGCTGTCCCCGATCCTCCCTAAATTCTGTGCAATCCGCTCAAGATACCGGGTGGTCGATGCCCCCCGTACATCTGGAAGGACAAAGGCGACCAGCCAGACAATATTGCGGTCTACCGCCAGATAACCCCATTTTCGCTCTTGGTTTTGACTGGCAATCCACTGATCCCATCCTTGGCCTCCTGGAGCACTGCAATTCCCTTCCTGAAGAAGCACCGGCGTTCGCAATAACCAGAATTCACCTACGCACTCGAGAATGACCGCTTGGCTCTGCGGACCGGATTCGAAAGGCCAGTCGATCACCACTGAACAACTCATGGTGTTCCACATCCTGTCATAGGACAAGGTTTCTGCTCCCTCAATCTCTAAGACTGCCGACGGTGGCATCTCCTGCAGGGTGCTAGCAAGCAAGGTTTTCGCGGCATCCCCGAACTTCAGGAGATGTCTCTGGCGGGCGGACCGGTCTAACACCGATTGCAAGGGAACAAGATACTCCTCCTCAACAATCACACTTTTCCTGCGCCCGGTATCAACGGTCAAGCGCAGTAATTTCGTGGCGGTCGCTGTACACCGGATGCGGTAGCAAATGGCATCGACGATCGGAACGTGGCGCAGATACGCCTCCTGCGACAAGTCTGCCTTTAGTTGCTCGTACTGTTCCCGATCTTCACCGAAATGATAGTCCGCTTGCAAAAATAAATCCGGCTCCCCCCCTGAGGAATTATGGCCGTCGCCTAGGAAGTTCTTGGCATCGAAGGGATTGCCGGCCATCATCATCTCATCGCTTAAGGCCTCTTCGGACGAACCGCCTGCCTCAAGGTCTTCCAGTCGGATAACGCCAATTTCCTCCTTCCGCTTGCCCAAATCGAGTCGTAAGTCGCTTCTTATTTTGTCTTTGATCACCCTCTCGACCTGATATTTGTCCAAAGTTCCATCCAAGTATGGAAACTCGACCCGCAATCGCGGGTGCCGATCATCAACATTGTGGCGCCCGTAATTGGCAATCCGCCGGTTGATCAGACTTCCAACACGATCCAACCGCCCGATTCGCTGCTCCAAGTCACCTGAAGTCCAAGCCACACCGTAGTGCATCACTTCATCGCAAAACGGATGTAGGTCCACGCCTTCCTTGAGGACATCGGTAGCAATCAGAACATTGGGGTGCACTGGAAGCTTGAATTGTTTCACTGCATTCTTGTCGTCCAGCCTTCCAGAGCGTCCGAATACCGGCGCCATCCGGGCGAATACACTATCAACGTTGTGCAGAACCTCTTCCCAACCGCCATCTCCCTCTCGAAGCGATTTGTCTGCAATTAAATAAAAATGCTCAAACCACTGTCGGAAGCGCCTTTTCCAGTGCTGCGAATATTCCTCCAAGGACTCTTGAAATTTTTGAGCTCTTTTTTCTCCGAGGAACCACAGCATTTTTTCGGGGAGGGGAAGGGCCTTTCTGGACTCACCAGAGATAACCAAAAAGCGATTCAAAATATAAAGGTCAACGATGAAATCCGTCTGTCGCATTGACTGCAGAATGCAACGCTTGACGGTCGCAATGCGCCAGAAGTCCTCATCACGTTTCTCACAATTTCCGAGCAGGGAAGTCCATGACTGCACATTGGACGAATCACATGGCGCATCGAGAATCAAACGAACAAATCGCTCCCAAAGGCTTTCAGCGGTCGCCCATTCCTCTGCCCCGGCATCTTCCAACGGAGGAACGAGAAACAGTCCCTTCAACGGATTCCCAGCCAACTGTTTCGTCCGCAGCAAGCGAGCGTGGAAAGACGCCAGCATCCCATGTTCGGCACCCGTGGCCCCGCGCTTCAAGGATTCGAAATAGGGAAGCTTTGCCGCGCCATCGGACGTACCATAGCTAGCCACCCCATCCTCCGACAATGGGGACCCGCCATCCTCCGGGTCAGGGAACTCGTTGTCCTCCCGACTCCGGTTCGTCCAGAAATGCCCGGCAGCCCACAAGCTGCCAGATGAAGCAATGACCTTTGGAATTGTTCCTCTCCAGAGCTCAATTCTGCGGTCGACTTCTTCCTGAAATTTCACCAGCAAGAGGTTTCGAAGCTCTTCGACGGTGTCGAGTCGGCGAACAAATACCAAGACTTTGTGATCAACTCCCGACTTCAGGCAATTCTTGAAGAGGCGCTCAGCCGCATCGAGTAGTTTGCCGTGGGGCATCGAATGCGTCAGTCGCCCGGAGATGGTCTCGTCCGGGAACATGGCCTTTCTGAAGTTCTCGTTGAGCGAGTCGATGCTCGTCCTGTCCGGCGTCTCCTCCACGATTTCCTGGGGTCTGTTATGCCCAACGTACTCAATCTCTGGATCAGTTTTCTGGATCCCATCCCTCCTGTGCATTCTCCCCAACGATGTTGACAGAGACTCGAAGGAAGAACATTCGCCTTGGCGAAATTGATTGTTACGCCCCCCAAGAGCGCTCACCAAACGCTTCTGAACCAACGCCATGGTCAACGCAAGAAAAGGATCTCCGGCAGCATCGACACTATGCCTCTCATATCTGCGATAGGCCACCTTGGTGTACCGCTGGTTGTCCCGGTCCACGTATGTACGTATGCGCCGGACGAGAAAATCCTTCAGGATGGACACTATGTCATCCTGAGCAACCTTGTAACGGTAGGTGGTATTGGGGCAGCGCATGCGCTTCGGGCATTCCGTGCAGTGCTGAGCCTTGCCTGGCCCATCGTCCCATTGGCATATATAGGCGTCCAGGCTACAGATGTCTCCGGCCCCGGAATGAAGCGGTGTCGCGCTCATGAACAGCCACTTACTCACGTGGCTACGAAACAGCTGACGCAGGTTTGTATTCTGTTGATTGTCTACATGGCGAAGATATTGCGCCTCATCGCATACGACTAGATCGAAACCACTTGCGTTGACGAGCCGCCCAATGCGGTGCGCATACGCTTCGTTCAGTTCTCGGGCTAGCTTAGCAGCATCAGACTGTGGACTTTTATAGCGTTCGAGCGTGGCGAATTCATGCGCTGACGGCTCCGAAATACCGATGTGGCGTAAGCTATCGCTATAGGTCGCGAACACATCATCTGGTTTCAGGTCTTTTCCTGATTGCACAAACCGGATAGGACGGCTAAAAGAGGAATAGCGCAAGAGATGTATGTGGCCCTCGTTGGCAATCAAGGACCGGGCAAAGTCGCTCAACCGATCGTGCAATTGGATTTCACAATTGATCCCTCGGTCGATCGCGCTTCGCAAACAGTTATCGCTAACGAGATAGCATTCACGGAGAAAAATTTTCCACTCCGTCAACCATTGATCTTGTAGCGTCCGCCCCGGACAAATGATCACAACGCGGGATGCCGGGTTACTCAGGAACTGGGTGGCGATGACCCCCATCGCTTGACGGGTTTTTCCCATCCCCACTTCATCCCCTAGGTAGGCGAAACCCTTGCTCTGGAGCAGCAACCAGAGCGCCGCGACCCCTTCGCTTTGAAGGCGTGATTGAGGAGAACCCTCAAGAGAGACGGATCCTGTGCCATCAAAATTGATGTAGGAACGTATGGCCCGTGGCATCAAGTTGTCAGGTACGGCCAACGGAACTCTCCTTGATCTCGCGCTCGAACCATTCCAGGAAATTGCTGATATGGACGTCCCGGCCCCTGCTGCCGAACATCCCCTTGAATGCCACAGATTCCTGCATTGCTCCCCAAATTTTGGGCTTCAAATTGACCATTTCCATCTTCACATCACTTTTGAGCAACTCAGCAGAGCCCCGACCGCATCGCAACTCGAGCCACTCTATAGTTTCCATCAACTCAGACAGTTGCACATACCGTCCGATGACTTCTTCTGGGGTTATGGCCGGTTGCAGCACGACTGCTCGGTATAACATCGGTACTCCATGAGAAGATGATTCGGCAAACGGATCAGCCTCTTTCCTCTTCTCGTGGTAATGACGCAGCTTGTAGGTCGCCTGGAAGAACGTAAAAAAATCGAAGGTAGGCTCTACCTCGGCTTCATCGCCATCCGCACCCTCCCCATCAGGGGCGCGGTGTTTTTTCTTGCCGTTGTGCGAGTCCGGGTCGAGGCCGCGCAAATATGCCAGTATCTGCGCTAAACGCGGTGGCGGCGAGTAGCCAAGTTGATCGGGAAGTGCATTCAATTGCGTAACGAGCCCGCGAAACGACTGCAGATTCCCCTTGCGATCCAGATAGGTCAGGGTGAACACCCTCACCGGCGCAACCCCTCGAAAGGGTAGTTTTCCACGAAGCACATTATCGACACCCTTGAGTTCCGGGCTCTTTCCAGCAATTTCCAGGCTGATACCGGAAACCAACTTGCTACTGGAAAGCGGAACAACGCGACAATGGAACGTCCCGGTTTTCCAGTCACAAAGCACTTCCGCCATCACTGGCGGCAACGGAGGTGCACAATCCTCGGGATCGTCATCCTCCGGGGCCGCAATCTCTTCTTTGGAAAGATTTCTGAACAGATTTGCCCAAGGATCCTTGCCCGCCAATTCATATCGGAGCATAGCCTCGATATTTTCAAAAGCCCCTTCACCGGATTCATCACCTCTCCTAAGAGCCGCTCCGGTGAAGTTAGCAGATCCGATGCACAGTATCCGCTCCTTCCCTTTCTCGAAAAGATATGCCTTGGCATGGGTATAGCGATCTCCTTCGTCGGCAAAAGCAGCGAACGAAATCGACGACGGATTCTCCTTCGCCACATCCGCGAGAGGGAAGCTGAATTTGCCATCCGGTCGGATCGACGGGATCAACCGGAACCTTTTTGAGCGAACGCTGGCCATGAGGCTGTGAACTCCTGCCCAGTAAGGAGATATCACCGTCGTATTGTCCCACTGCCCCTTACCTGACAAGGCGTCGAGAAGTGGTTCCCTGGCATCCCATCCCTCCATCGAAATGGATTGAGGGATAGCTAGATGAAGCGTGGGGTGCATGTTCTCCGGCGCAATTACGGTATCCGAAGCGTTGAGCGCTGCCTTCAGCGCTTCCAGGACCTCCCGAGTACGACCTTCTTCGAAGTCCGAAGCAGCGTCGGAGCAGTCTTCCGGGTCAGCAGTCTCCCGTATCCACTGCACATGCTGGTCTGCCTGGGCCAGCAGCCATGATAGCAGGCCGTTGAGCGGCACCTGGTGCTGTGAGGTGACCGGGGATATCGCGACGACTTCACGATTTCTCCCCCATCCTGTCAGCGAAAGATTGCCGCTACTCACGGAGAACCAGAGCCCGCGCTTACCACCAGCGACAAGGGTCCCGGACATCAGGATGATTTTGGGGTGGAATCGCCCCGACGCCAGGCCGACAGGAAGTAGCCCATAGCGAAAACTTCCCTTGGGCTCGGGGACCGTCGACCGATCGCAGACCACCACGGTCCCAATGCTCTCCAAAGCCTCATTCAGCGCGCTTTGGCTGGAAGTCCCCCCCTCCAAGTTATCGCACAGAGGATCTGCCAGCATGGGCAGCACGTTTGCCTCGAAGAAGGCAGGCGAGAAATTAAAGGTGGTGAATAGAACCCTATCTGGACGTTGATCAACAAACTGCGCAAGCATGTCCAAGAAGGCGTGACGCATCGGCGATGCGTTTGCCTCACTCACTGCCGGCTCCGAACAGCTGTTTCGAAATAGTGCCCGCAGTATCGAAATAATAGGGATTACTCCAGGGAATACCTTTGTCGAGGTGATCCAAGATGGACTCGCGCCCCCGCTCCGCCTGCACGTGGACCAAGAGACTTCCGTTCTCTTCCTGAATGATCGGATCCTTCTCACGGTTACTCATGCATTTCGTATGGTGTGCCAAGAGACTCCTCAAAAATTGTTCGATATCGTCCTTGGCGGCCTCCGCCAGTGTCCGTATCTCCTTCACTCGTGAAGAATCCACTTGCGGCAGCGCAAGAAAACGCCCTGCCCGATCGCGGATTAGGCCTTGGTATTTCTTAAGCTCCGGAACAACGGTCTTCAGCTTCGCGTTTGTTGACGCCCGCATGTAGTCGAAACAATCCACAAGGACCAGCAGGAAAGGCTCGCATTTCTGGACATTTTCCAAGGCATTCCCAAGAGAGCCGGCAGGGCAACCGTCCTCGTCAAGCCACGCCGCAATCTTTCTGACGCCGACCGCGAGACCGTCCGCCCCGGCGCCCTTACCCGGTACGTAGATCTGGGCGCATTTTTCCGCGAATGCTATTTGTGTGCGATCCCCGAGCAGCCGTTCTCTCAAAATTGTATGAAGTTCTTGCGAATCGAACACGCCGGAAAATGCTGTGGAGAGCTCTTTCGACTGCCCGAATACGATGCTCGGACCCAGCCACTTGTTGGGGTCATTCAGGACACTCTGCAGATGTCCGAAGAGCTCCTTTGTGGCATCTGCGCTCCAAGTCTCTTTGAGCGCCCTGGAAACGTCATTGGCGACCGAGTCCTCATGCAATAGCCTTGCGCGCCTGCATGTCCCGCGATAATACTGATGCAACCCATTGGCCACGGCGCGGTCATCGTTGGACTTGATCCTGAATGAATTCCCTTGAGCAAGGGACTGTGCCCCAAAGCATGGCTTTCCATCTTTCTTCCAAAGGGCGTACTCCAGCGTCCCTTCCATCAGGCGAAAGAATCTCCGAAACTGCTGTACGTCTGTCTGCGGCACCTTGTCGAAGGGCGAAGCCTCGGCCAGCCAGTGGATGAGCAGGACAGCCTTGATGCCGTTGATATTTCGGACGGGGGATGCCAAATTCGGCACCAGCTTTCTCCCGAAATAGCTCCATACAGGCTGAAGCCCCAGAGGATCACGCCAACCGCCGATACGGACCAAGTCCGGGTCAGGCTCGGTAAAGTAGGGATATCTCATATCCATTCCAGTCTTCCAGTTGAACGCCCTTGGGTCTTGGCCTCCATCATCAGAGGCAATTGGATCAGACATCTACATTCCCGCTCAAGAACTATTAGGCCCCAAGCCAATCAAAAAAAACAATAAGTGGC
>WBZX01001984.1_pt1 | contig 14534 bp, 15 predicted proteins | sample 5204211 | NCBI WGS metagenome assembly WBZX01 (sample SAMN12344362, study PRJNA552823) | activated sludge metagenome | biome: Activated sludge suspended growth; feature: Nitrification reactor; material: Wastewater; isolation source: activated sludge from nitrification reactor of wastewater...
GGCTCGTGCCCGGCGCGGAAGACGTCGAGGATCGCCCGACCCGCCGACGGCAGGTCGGGGAAGTAGGCGACCATCGTGCACGGCAGCGGTGGCAGCGGCACCAACTTCAACGTCACCTCGGTGATCACGCCGAGCACGCCCTCGGAGCCGACAAACACGCCGGTGAGGTCGAGCCCGGCGGTGCTCTTGATCGTGTGCCGGCCGGTGCGGATCACCTCGCCCGACGCGAGCACGACCTCGAGTCCCATCACGTAGTCGCGGGTGACGCCGTAGCGCACGCAGCACAACCCGCCGGCGTTGGTGGCGACGTTGCCGCCGATGCTCGAGATCTCGTACGAGGCCGGGTCGGGTGGGTAGAACAGGCCGTGTTCGGCGACGGCGCGCTTCAACGCTCCGTTCAGCACGCCTGGCTGCACGCGCACCTTTCGGTTCGCGGTGTCGATGTCGAGCACCCGGTCCATCCGGTGCAGCGACAGCACGATGCATCCGTCGACGGCGTTCGCCCCGCCGCACAGCCCGGTGCCCGCGCCGCGCGTGACCACCGGGACCCCTGCGGCTCGTGCCGCGGCCATCGCCGCCACCACGTCGTCGGTGTGCCGCGGCATCACGAGCACGGCCGCGGTGCCGGCCCGTTCGAACAGGGCGCGATCCTGCGCGTACGCGGCGACCACGTCCGGATCGGTCTGGAGGCACTCGTCGGGCAGTCGCGAGCGGAGCTCGTCGAGCAGTGCGGTCATGACGCTCATCATGCACTGCACCGAAGCTGCGACACCGAACGTAGGGTGACGGACCATGCGTGTGTTCGTCGCCGGGGTGCAGCACGAGTGCAGCTCGTTCTCGCCCGTGCCCACCTCCCTCCGATCGTTCTTCAAGGCGCAGTGGGGCGTGTCGAAGCGCCCGGCGACGATGGGGCTCGGGTACGGCGAGAGCTGCGAGCTCGTCGAGGAGTTCGGCTGGGACCTGGTCGCCGGTCCGTTCTGGTCGGCGCAACCGTCGCTGCCGGCGGGCGACCACGTGTGGGCCGAGTTGCGCGAGGGGGTGCTCGACGCGCTGCGGCAGGCCGGCGACGTCGACATCGTCTGGTTCTGTCTGCACGGAGCGCAGATGAGCGACCTGCAGGACGACTGCGAGGGCGACCTGCTGTCGGCGGCGCGACAGCTGGTCGGCGATCGCGTGGCGATCGGGTGCCTCCTCGACCTGCACACCAACCTCTCGTCACGGATGCTCGACGCGTGCGATCTCGTGGTGACCTGCCGCGAGTACCCGCACATCGACTTCGGTGAGCGCGCCCGCGAGATGCTGCCGGTGCTGGCCCGCATCCGGCGCGGTGAGGTGCAGCCCACGACCGCGGCCGTGCGGTTCCTGGCGCCGGGTGCGTACCCGACGCCCGACGAGCCGATGCGCTCGTTCAACCAGCGCTGCGACGCCGTGCAGGCGCGGCCCGGTGTGCTGATGGTGTCGATGAACCACGGCTTCGAAGGGTCGGACCAGCCGGACGTGTCGGCGAGCGTGGTCGTCACGACCGACGGCGATCCGGCACTCGCCGCGTCGTACGCACACGAGATCGCGACCGACTTCCGGGCCGTGGTGCTCAGCCGGTCCTGGCACGGTCCCGGCGTGGTCGAGTCGGTGGATCGTGCACTCGCGTTTCCCGACGGGCCGGTGGTGCTGGCCGATCGGGCGGACAACCCCGGCGGTGGCGCGGCCAGCGACTCGACGTTCGTGCTCGCCGAGCTGATCCGCCGGGGCGCTCGCGACACGGCGGTCGCGCTGCTCTGGGATCGCGTGGCCGTCGACATGTGCCACGACGCCGGGGTCGGCACCCTGCTGCCGCTTCGCATCGGTGGCAAGTGCGGGCCGATGTCGGGCGAGCCGCTCGACGTGCAGGCCGAGGTCGTGTGCGTGCGCCACGACGCGGCGCAGGCGCTGTACGGCAAGGGCGAGCCCAACATGCCGCTCGGACGCACCGCCGCCATCCGCATCGGCGGTGCCGGCGGGATCGAGGTGGTGATGTCGCAGGCGCGCACGCAGCCGATGAGCCGCCACGTCTTCACCGACCACGACATCGACCCGCTCCGCCGTCGGCTGCTCGTGGTGAAGAGCACTCAGCACTTCATGAACGACTTCGGGAAGTTCGCGACGCACGTGGTCAGGTGCGACGGGCCAGGCACGCTCACCTCCCACCTGTCGACCCTGCCGTTCACACGGGTGCGTCGCCCGATGCTCGGCCTCGACCCGGTCGACACGGTCGAGCTCGAGTCGATGCCGACGGTCACCGTCCGCAACCGCTGACGCAACCGCTGACGCGGCCGCACGGTCGGTGCCGAGCCGACGGGAGGCCGCACCCGCATGCACGGCGGCCGCGGACCCGGACGGTCGTCGACGTGTCGTCGCGTCTGACGAAGACCCTCGCATGCCTCGGCGTGCTCACGTGTGCCGTCGTCGTCGCGCCCCTGGGCCCGGCGACGGTCGCCGCGTCCGCTCGGCAGCCTCCCTCCGCGGAGGAGCGGCTCGCCGCGTACGACGAGGCGCTCGTGGCACTCACCCAGGAGCTCTCCTACCTGGTGCTGCTCGGCTGGGTGAAGGAGCCGGTGCCCGACGGTGCGCGCACCTTGCCGGCCGCGATCGGCATCGAACCGATGGACACGGCCGACATGGTCGACGCCCTGGCGTATCTCGACGGCCAGCGCGGTCCCGCTGCATTGCAGCAGCTGCGTGCGATCGGCGAGCGCGTGCCCACACAGGTCGACCAGGTGCTGTCCCCCAACGTGTCCGTCCACGCCGAGAACCATCCGGTGATCGGTGCCGGGGTGTACCTGCAGGCCTACGACCTGCTGCTCGGACCCTGGTCGCAGCTGGTCGACGCGGGGATCGTGCCGAGCGTCGCCGTCCCGCCCGCCAACGGCCCGACGGTGACGGAGCCAGCGCCCGGCCCGGCCGTCACCCTCGCCGCCGGCACCACCGCGACGTCGGCGACGTCGGCGACGTCGGCGACCGCCACGATCCCGGCAACGAACCCGGCCACGAACCCGGCGACGGCTTCGGCCACGAACCCGGCGACCACCCCGGCGACCGAGGCACCGCTCGTGTCCGATGATTCCTCGGCGGGGTCGGCCGTCCCGTTCGCGCTCGCAGGCCTCGCCGCCGGGGCGGTGGCGCTCGTCGTCGCGCTGACCCTCCGTTCGCGCCGCCGAGCCGGGCGCTCTCGCCGCGGTGGAGCCGTCGGCGACGAGGTGCTCGATGCCGGCCGGACGATCATGGCGGCGGTCGACGTCGACGGGTTCGGGTGGGCGGTCGCCGCGCAGGTCACCCGCCTCGTCGGGGTACCCGGCGGCGCGCTCGTCGACGGGCGCCCCTTCGCCCCGAGCGACCGTGCCTTCCCGGACACCGCGACGCTCGAGCGCGTCCTCAGCACCGGCCGCGAGGTGCGTGCCCACGGCGCCACGCTCGTGCCCGTGGTGGCCGGGGGGCGTGTGGTCGGCGCGCTGGTCGCCTGGACCGACGATCACCGTGCGGGCGAGGTGCTCGGCGTGTTCGCGCCGCTCGTCGGCGCCGCGCTGCAGGGCCTGCGCACCCGCGTCGAGCACGAACACCTGGCCTTCGACGACGCGCTCACCGGGGTGGGCAACCGTCGCCGGTTCGACCGCGACCTCGGCGAGCTGATCGGTCCGGCAGGGCGCGATCGCCCGGTGGCGTTGGCGATGGTCGACATCGACCACTTCAAGCAGGTCAACGACACCCACGGTCACCCGGTCGGCGACCTCGTCCTGCGGCACGTCGCCGCGGTCATCGCCGCGAACGTGCGCCAGGGCGACCTCGTCTACCGCTACGGCGGTGAGGAGTTCGCCGTGCTGCTGCCCGATGCGCCGCTCGACGACGCGTGGCGTGTGGTCGAGCGCGTCCGGCTCGCCGTGGCGGCGAGCCCGATCGTCACCGACGGTGCGGCCGGCGCGCCCGCGGTGCCCGCGGTGACCGTGTCGGTCGGTGTGAGCGCGACGCCGCCGGTGGACGCGGCAGCGATGGTGCGCCTCGCGGACGGTGCGCTGTACGACGCGAAGACGGGCGGACGCAACCGCGTCAGCTGCGCAACAGGTCCTTCGCGATGTGCGTGATCTGGATCTCGTCGGTCCCCGCGTAGATCTGCAGCACCTTGGCGTCGCGGGCGAGCTGCTCGACGCGGAACTCGCTCATGTAGCCGTTTCCGCCGTAGAGCTGCACGGCCTCCATCGCCACCTCGGTCGCGGCGCGGGCCGAGTAGAGCTTCATCGCGCTCGCCTCGGCCAGCGTCATGGTGCGGCCGGCGGCGCCCATCTCCATGGTGCGGAACACGAGGTTCTGCACGTTCATGCGGGCGACCTCCATGCGAGCGAGCTTCTCCTGGATGAGCTGGAACTCGCCGATCGGCTTGCCGAACTGCACGCGGTCCTTCGCATACTGCACGCTCAGTTGCAGGCACTCCTCGATGATGCCGAGCGCCATCGCGGCCACCCCGGAACGCTCCTGCTGGAACGTCGCCTTGGCGCCGTCGCGGCCGCCGCTCGGCAGATCCTCGGTCTCGCCGATCAGACGGTCGATGCCGACGCGCACGTCGTCGAGGAACAGCTCGCCGGTGGGCGACGAGTGCATGCCCATCTTGCGGAGCGGCTTCGACTGCACCAGACCGGGCATCCCTCGGTCGAGCACGAAGCTGAGCACCTTGCGCTGCTCGGGCGGGTTGCCTTCGTCGAGCTTGCAGATGAACACGATCGTGTCGGCGTACGGACCGTTGGTGATGAACGTCTTCGAGCCGTTCAACACGTACTCGTCGCCGTCCCTGCGGGCGGACGAGCGCATCGACCCGAACGCATCGCTGCCCGAGCCGGGTTCGGTGATCGCCCAGGCACCCACCTTGTCCATCGTCAACAGGTCGAGCGCCCAGCGCTGCTTCTGGCGGATCGTGCCCTTCGACATGATCGCCGCCGAGGTGAGGCCCATGCTCACGCCCATCGCCGTCACCATGCCCGGGCACACGCGGCACAGCTCGATGATCGGGATGAGCGACAGCCCGCCACCGTCGCCGGCCGACTCCTTGCGCGCCGGCGGCTCCTCGCCGCGGGCGATGGCCTCGGCCGCCGCCTGCTCGCGGGCGATCTGCTTGGCGAAGCGGTCGCGCGCCATCGCGTCCATGCCGAACGTGGCGAACATCTTGCGGAGGATGTCGTAGGGCGGCAGGTCGCCGTGCTCGAGCTCGTCGACGTGGGGTCGCACCTCCTCGTCGACGAAGCGCTGCACCGCCTCGCGGATCATCCGGTGCTCGTCGCTCCACTCGAACATGACTGCCTCGCTCTCGTCGGGGTGGGATCGGTCCCGATGGTAGGGAGCGGACCCGGCGCAGCGGAAAAGTCTGTCAGGCGTCGCCCAGGACGGACTCGGCCATCCGCTGCACGTCGGCGACCGCCTGGGCGGGGGAGACCTCGCCGCGCAACGCCGCCCGGATCGAACGCCACCCGGCGTCCTCGACCTCGGGGAACCGTACGTGCGGTGGGTAGGTGATCATCGCCGAGGCGATCGTGTCGGCCGTGATCGCGAGCCGTCGGGCATCGCGGTCGTCGACCGGCTCGACGTCGGCGAACGCACGGACGTGGGCACACACGCTGCCACCGGCCGCGTCGATCGCGCCGGCCTCGTACGAGGTGAGCCGGCGGACCAGTTCGAGCGCGCCGGGCACGTCGGCACAGGTGTTCGGCACCGCCCACGCGTGGCAGCCGGCGTAGCTGACGCGTCGCCGCCGACCGGCCGGGTAGGGGTGCGGTTCGAGCGAGGTGACCTCGCGGATCGAACCCCAACCGCCGGGCCAGGCGCCGGCCGCGTCGACCCGGCCGTCGAGCAGTGCCCGGTCGACCTGGTCGTAGTGCCAGTCGGGCAGATCGGCGGGTGCCTTCGACGCGAGCGCGCACAACGTCCCGACCGCGGACACCGCCTCGGGCGACTCGATGCAGGGCCGACCGTCGTCGTCGAACAGTCGGCCACCCGCCCCGACGACCAGTTCGAAGAACGTGCCGAACAACCCCGACTCGCGTCCGGGGAAACCGATGACGGCGGTGCCGTCGACGAACCCGTCCCAACCGGCCGGTGGGTTCGGGAGCCGGTCGGCGTGCGCCCACAGGATTCGCACGTCGACGAGGCGCGGCACGCAGTACTGGCGGCCGTCGAAGCGGCACAGATCGGTCGCGAGCGGTGCGAGCTCGGAGGTGTCGACCAGCCCGTCGAGCGGCCGCAACCAGGCGGCCTGCGACGGGGCGTACTTGCTGTGCGTCGCGATCACGTCGAGCCGTTCGCCGGCGCCCAGCCGGGCGGCCACCTCGGCGTTGAGCGTCGGGTGGTCGGCGTGAACGACGATCTCCACGTCGGGCGTGTCGGGCGCGTCGAGCAGCCGATACAGGTGGTCGTACATCGGCCCACCGACGAGGGCGATCCGCAGCGTCATGCCGGGCTCACGATCCGGTGACGATGCGCACGCCGGAGATGCCGCCGTCGAGCAGGAAGTCGGCACCGGTCGTGAACGTCGTCGGGGCGGCGAGGTAGGCGATCGCCTCGGCGACCTCGGTGGTCGCGACCAACCGGCCGAGGGGCTGGCGCTGGCGGAGCGCGCCGTACGTGGCCTCGGGATCCGGCGTGTCGGCGATCAGCCGCTCGACCCACGGGCTCTGCACGGTGCCGGGCGACACGCAGTTGACCCGCACGCCGTGGGCGACCTCGTCGGCAGCCATGGCCTTCGTGAGCGCCAGGACGGCGCCCTTCGACGCGCCGTACACCGCTCGCTGCACGAGCCCGACGCTCGCGACGATCGAGCACGTGTTCACCACCACGCCGCGACGCTCGCGCAACGACGGCAGGGCGGCGCGGGACATGTTGGCCACACCGAAGACGTTCACCGCGAACACCCGCTGCCATTCGTCGGGCGTCGACTGCACCACATCGCCGACGGCGGCGATGCCGGCGTTGTTGCACAGCACGTCGATCCCGCCGTGCACACCCACGATGCGGGCCACCGCCCGCTCGCAGCTCGCCGGATCGGTGACGTCGACCTCGTGGATGGCCTCGCCGTCGGCCGCGGCGCCGATGTCGAGTCCGACCACCGTGTCGCCGAGCGACGTGAACCGCTCGACGATCGCCGAGCCGATCCCTCCGGCTGCACCCGTCACCACCACGACCCGTCCGCTCACCTGGACCCCCTCGTCCCACCCCGACGCCGTGCCGGGACGTGCAGTCTCGCGCCCGATCGTGCCCATCGGCGGACCACCGGTAGGGTTCGGCCGCGCGGGCTGGGGAGCCCGCGGCCGACGCCGAAGGGGAGCCATGACGCGGATCACGTCCGTCACCACCCACGACCTGCGGGCGCGCACGTCCGCGTTCCTGCACGGATCCGACGCGAACCACCCCGACCCCGACTATTCGGCGGCGTACGTGGTGCTGCACACCGACGGCCCGTTCGCCGGGCACGGCATGACGTTCACGATCGGCAAGGGCAACGACCTGTGCTGCGCGGCGATCGAGGCGCTGGCGCCGCTGGTGGTCGGGCGCCAGCTGAGCGACCTGGTCGACGACATGGGCGCCTTCTGGCGGTCGGTGACGAACCACTCGCAGCTGCGCTGGCTCGGGCCGGACAAGGGCGTGATCCACCTCGCCACCGCGGCGCTCGTGAACGCGGTGTGGGACCTGTGGGCGAAGACGAAGGGTGTGCCCGTGTGGCAGCTGGTGGCCGAGATGGAGCCCGAGCAGTTCGTCGACTGCATCGACTTCCGGTACCTGCGCGACGAGGTGGACGAGGACCGGGCGCTCGACATGCTGCGCGCCGCGCGGCCCGGCCGCGACGAACGGCTCGCACACCTGCGCACCCACGGGTACCCCGCGTACGTCACCTCGGCCGGATGGCTCGGCTATTCCGAGGACGAGGTGCGGCGTCGGTGCCGGGCGGCGATGGCCGACGGGTGGCGCAGCTTCAAGACCAAGGTCGGCATCGACGTCGTCAGCGACCAGCGGCGGTGCGAGGTGATGCGCGAGGAGCTCGGCGACGACTGCCAGCTGATGGCCGACGCGAACCAGGTGTGGGACGTCCGCCAGGCCATCGACTGGACGAACGAGCTGCAGGCGTTCGGACTGCGCTGGATCGAGGAACCGACGCACCCCGACGACGTGCTCGGTCACGCGGCGATCCGCCGTGGCGTGAGGCCCGTGGGCATCGCGACCGGTGAGCACGCCGCGAACCGGTTGATCTTCAAGCAGCTGCTGCAGGCCGAGGCGATCGACTACTGCCAGGTCGACGCGTGCCGCCTCGGCGGGCTCAACGAGGTGCTCGCCGTGCTGCTGCTCGCGCACGCCCGCGGCGTGCCGGTGTGCCCGCACGCCGGGGGTATCGGCCTGTGCGAGTACGTGCAGCACATCTCGATCATCGACCACCTGTGCGTGAGCGGCTCGCTCGCCGACCGCACCACCGAGTTCGCCGACCACCTACACGAGCACTTCCTGCACCCGGTGCAGGTGCGCGACGGCGCCTACCTGGTGCCCGACGCCCCCGGGTACTCGATCGAGATGCACCCGGAGTCGATCGCTGCCCTGTCGTACCCCGGCGGGTCGGAGTGGCGCTGAGCGCCCTCGACCGCATCGGTCTCGGCACGGCACCGCTCGGCAACCTGTTCGCGGCGCTGTCGGACGAGCAGGCGCAGGGCACCGTCGATGCGGCGTGGGAGGCCGGGGTGCGGTTCTTCGACACCGCCCCGCTGTACGGCCACGGCCTGGCCGAGATCCGGCTCGGAGGCGCACTGGCGTCGCGACCGCGTCACGAGTACGTGCTCGCCACCAAGGTGGGCCGGCTGCTGCGGCACACCGACGGCGCACGCCCGGACACGATCTTCCGCGACGTGCCCGACGTCGACCCGGTGTACGACCTGAGCCGCGACGCGGTGCTCCGATCGATCGACGAGAGCCTCGAGCGGCTCGGCCTCGACCGGCTCGACGTGGTGCACGTGCACGACCCCGACGACCACGAGGCCGACGCACTGGCGACCGGGTTCCCGACGCTGATCGAGCTGCGCGACCAGGGTGTGATCGGTGCGGTCGGCTGCGGCATGAACCAGGTCGAGATGCTCGAGCGGTTCGTCGACCGGGTGGATCTCGACTGCCTGCTGATCGCAGGCAGGTGGTCGTTGCTCGACCGTCGCGCGGGCGAGCGCCTGCTACCGCGGTGTGCTGAACGGGGCATCGACGTGTTCGTCGGCGGCGTGTTCAACAGCGGCCTGTTGGCCACGCCCACGCCCGGCGCGACGTTCGACTACGCACCGGCGGCACCCGAGCTGCTCGCAGCCGCACGGGCGATGAGCGAGGTGTGCGTGCGCTCGGGCACGACGCTGCCGGCCGCGGCGGTGCAGTTCGCGTTGCGCCATCCTGCCGTGACACGAGTGGTGCTCGGCGCCCGGTCAGCCGTCGAGGTTCACGCCGACGTGGCGCATGCGACGGCACCGCTGCCCGATGAGCTCTGGGCCGAGCTCGACGACCTGTTGCCCTGACCCGCTCGGACGGGGGGATCCCCGATGCCGCGGAACTCGCGCGCGCCCACGCTCATCGGTACACGCAGACGACCGAGAGGGGGCCACCGATGCACGATCAGGGGACACATCACATCGCCGGCCGGTCGCGGCGGCCGATGGCGGCCGGCGCCGAGGTCGAGCTGCCGGGACGTGGGACCACGTTCGTCTGGGACATCGCCGGCCCGGCGGGCGCACCGACCGTCTTGTTGCTCCACGGGTGGACCGCCACCGCCGAGCTCAGCTGGTCGGCCAGCGTCGGGGTGCTCGCCGCGCACTTCCGGGTGATCGCACTCGATCACCGGGGTCACGGTCGGGGCATCCGCACGGACGGCTCGTTCTCGCTCGCCGAGTGCGCCGACGACGTGGCCGCCCTCGTCGGTGTGCTCGGCCTCGGCTCGGTGGTCGTGGTCGGCTACTCGATGGGGGGACCGATCGCCCAGCTCGTGTGGCAGCGCCACCCCGAGCTCGTCGCCGGTGTCGTGCTGTGCTCGACCGCCGACGTCTTCGACGCCACCTCGCGCGATCACCGACGGTTCGGACTGCTCGATCGGCTGGCCGTCGCCGCTCGGGTCCCGGGCCTGCGGGGCGGTGTGGAGCGGACGCTGCGGGCGCTCGCCGCGGCGAAGGCACGGACACGTGCGCCGGGCAGCTGGGCGCTCGAGCAGATCGCTCGTCACGACTGGTTCGCCGTGCTCGAGGCGGGTCGGGCGATCGGCCGTCACGACGCTCGGGCGTGGCTCGGTCAGCTGTCGGGCCCATCGGCGGTCGTGGTCACCACCGGCGACGAGGTCGTGCCGGCCGACCGTCAGCTGGCGATGGCTCGGCGCCTCGCCGACGCCACCGTGCACGAGATCGACGGCGGACACGCCGCGTGTTTCGACCCGGTCCGCTTCGCCGGCGCGGTCGCCGAGGCGTGCCGATCGGTGGCCGGACGCGGACGTCGGTGCCACGCGATGGCTGCGTGACACCGACGTCGGTGACCTTCGTCCTCGCGATCCGCCCGACTCGCGGCGGACCGATCAGGTGATCAGGGGATCAGGTGTTGGAGGCGGCGGCGATGCCGGCGATCGCCGCGTCGAGCGCGGCGTCGAACTCGGCGTCGGTCATCTGCGCCGTGAGGCCCTCGGTGAGCGCCCGCGAGAAGCTCGCGATGATCCCGTGGTTGCGGGCCAGCTTCGCGTTGGCGTCGTCGCGGCTGTAGCCGCCCGACAGCGCGACCACCCGCAGCACCTTCGGGTGCTGCACGAGCGGCAGGTAGAAGTCGTCGGTGGACGGCAGGGTGAGCTTGAGCATCACCTGCTGGTCGGCGCCCAGGCCGTCGAGGTGGGCGAGGATCGACTGCTGCAGCAGGTCTTCGGCCTCGGCCTTGGTGGCGCTGTTGATGTCGACCTCGGGCTCGATGATCGGCATGAGGCCGTGGCCGAGGATCTGCTTGCCGACCTCGAACTGCTGGGCCACGACGGCCTCGACACCGGCGGCGTTCGCGTGCTGGATGACCGAACGCATCTTGGTGCCGAACACGCCGGCTGCCACGGCGCGCTCGCACAGGGCGTCGAGCCCGGGCATCGGCTTCATCACCTGGGCGCCGTCGACCTCGTCGGCGAGGCCCTTGTCGACCTTCAGGAACGGCACGACCTGCTTCACGTCCCACAGGTACGCGGCCGATCCCACGCCCTCGATCTGACGATCCATCGTCATCTCGAACAGGATCGCGCCGAGGACGCGGTCGCCGGTGAAGGCCGGGCTGGTGCAGATGCGCGATCGCATCGCGTGCATCAGGTCGAACATCTCCTCCTCGCTGGAGTAGGCGCTCTCCTCGATGCCGTACAGGCGCAACGCCTTGGGGGTGCTGCCACCGCTCTGGTCGAGGGCGGCGATGAAACCGGCCCCGCTCTTGACGCGTTCGTACATCTCGCTCATGCGGCCATCGTAGGCACCCCCGGCAGGCGCGAGGGCAGTGACCACGGGAAATGGGTCGTACGTCCTGGCGATGGGCCGCATCCCTGCGAGCGATCTGGCGCGATGCCCGGCCCGTGCCGCCCGTTTCGTCAGTTCGGCTCAGCTCGTCAGCTTCGAGTACTTGCGTTGGGCAGCCTGCTTGGACACGCCGAGCTTGGCGCCGATCTGGCTCCACGATCTGCCGTTGCGCCGCGCGATGCGAATGGCGTCGGCGAGCGCCGTCTCGAGGTGGTCGCGGCGGGCTGCGTAGCGGGCGATCGCCTCGAGCTCGTCGGTGCCGGCCTCGACCAGATCATCGCCGCCGCCATCGTCTGTCCACGCTCCGAGCGCTGCTGCTCGCTGTGCGCGTGTCGGACTCATCGCATCCACCAACCCTTCGAGAGCTTCGGTCGCCGGTCGGCCACCACGCCGACCTCGACATGAGTCTCGCCAGTCCGAACCGATGAGCTCGGTCATGCGGCGTTTCCGACGGGAGCGGCGCTACGCGCGTCCGATCGGATGGCTCAGCCCGGGGGTTCGCCCCTCAGCTGTCTCAGCTCGACCCCACCGTCGGTGTCGGGGAGTGCCGAGTCAGCGACGCATCTCAGCACTGCGCGAAAGCTCGGAGCGCGACGCGCGGCATCCGAAACGGCCTGGGCGTGGCCCGGATGCTGATGCAGCAGATGCTCGAGCGGTCCGGCACCCAAGTAGGCCAACTCCCGGTCCGAGCCCGCCGCCGCGGCCAGGTCGATCATGACGGCGAGGCATTCTTCCGGGTCGCTCTGTGCCAGCTCCTCGACGTGCTCCCATGCGTCGAAGTCGCTCTTCGAATCGAGACGGTCTTGCCGACCTGAGCTCGTCGACAATGCGTGGAACCGCCAGTACCTCTCGACGACCTCGCTGCGATGCACGGTTCAAGTCTGACTCACGCGAGCCGCAACGCCATCAAGATCATCAACCAGGCAGTTCGGGGCGAGATGCCGGGTTGCTCCACTAGTAGCACCGTAGGTAGCATCCTGGTATGAAGGTCAGTGTCAGCCTGCCAGACGAGGACGTGGAGTTTCTCGACACGTACGCCGAGCGAGAGGGCTTCGCCTCGAGATCGGCCGTGCTCCACAAAGCAGTCCGACTGCTGCGCGCCTCGGAGTTGGGCGCCGCCTACGAAGACGCGTGGGCAGAGTGGGAGGCGGCCGGCGACAGTGCTCTCTGGGAGTCCACGGCAGCGGACGGACAGGCCTGATGCGGCGAGGTGAGATCCGGCTCGTCGACCTCGAACCCGTCCGAGGTGCAGAGGCCGACAAGCAGCGTCCAGCGATCATCGTCAGCAACGACGGCGCCAACAACACAGCGCAGCGCCTCGGGCGAGGCGTCATCACCGTCGTGCCAGTCACGTCGAGTACCGATCGCGTCTACCCGTTTCAGGTCTTCCTGCCTGCGAGCGTCACAGGCCTGACTGCTGATTCGAAGGCGCAAGCGGAGCAAGTGCGCTCGATCGCCATTGAACGACTCGGTCGACGAATCGGCATGCTCAACGCAGAACTGCAGACGGATCTCGACGAAGCACTTCGTCTCCACCTCGCTCTCTGACTGCCGAGCCGAGCAACGGTCCGATCGGCAGCTCCGCGCTACCTACGTCGCCAGAACTTGGCCCTCTTCGCTGGCACGTCCTCGTTCACGGTCAGGCTCGCAACAGTGGTTCCATGTGTCGCCTGTCGGACCTGTTGATGGATCTGGCCGGCGATGTTGACTGCGACGACAAAGTCTGCGGCGCCGACGTTTGCGAGGTCGAAGGGCCCGCCGAGAACGGGCGGAGGAGTGAAGTCGTAGACCTGGTTGTCTGCAAGCACAAGTCCGCGGCGCGCTGCGCCAAGGGCGAGCCCGCCAAGCAGAAACTCGTCCTGCCCTTCGTCGGTGTCCAGCACCGCTTGAAGCGTGGCCGCGTCCGGCCACAGCATCTCGAGAGTTCCGCTGATCACGTCTAGGTACCAGTAGCCCTCACGGTTCTGTAGGAACACGTGGCCGAACAACGACGTAAACGTCGGAGCCTTGTCGTCGAGGCCGATCCACTCCCAAGACTCGAGAGCGTCGGCGTAGCGATCAGGCGAGAACGACTTCGTCAGGAGCAAGGCCCGAATCGTGCCTGCGCTTGAGCGCTCGATGCAAGGCATGCCGCGCGCCCTATCGGCAGTTGGTGCCGGGTCAGGAGTGCCTGAGCGATCCGGTGGTCCGGATCGGCGACCGGTTCGGATCGGGTCGATCGGCTTATGGTGAGGTCGTGGCCGGTGGAACGCCCTCACTGAGCGCGACGGAGCGCAGACTCCAGCGACGTGTACAGGCCCTGCTCGATGACGGCGAACAGGTCCAGGCCGCGGTCGTTGCCTTCTTGGGGCCACGTCCCGGCGCCGAATCCCTCATCGGACTGTTCGCCGGGCTGATGTCGTGGCCGCTCGCCAACGCTCGCCGACGGTTCGTCACCGTCGCCGTGACGAACCGTGGACTCGTTCTCCTGGACAACTCGAGCCTCCGTCGGCCCGTGCGCGTCAGGGAACGCTTCGACTCACTCGCCGTTCTCGGCCCATTCAACGAAACGGTCGGGGACGCCTGGATCGAAGTCAACGGCATTCAGTACTGGATCGAAGGCATCTGGGCGTGGCAGCTCTACGTGATGCGCAGACTCAAGAGTGCGTCCGGACCGGCGAATTGAGGCGCCCCGAGCGGCAGCTCGGCTCGGGTCAGGCGCTGTAGGCCTGGAAGGTGTCGAGCGCGTCGGCGGGGATGCCGAGCGTGCCGTCGTCGAGCTTGACGCGAGGGAGGCGCTGCTCGTACATCGCTTGCACGACGATTCTGGTCGGGACACCCAGACGTCGGGCGGCCTCAGCGGGCAGCAGCACGTCGTTGTCGGTCACAGCGCACCTCCTTCGTCGAGGCCCAACCTACCGTGGAGCATTCGGATGACCGTCGCGAGCTCGTCCTGCAGGCCGGGTGCAGCACCCCGATCCCGCAGCTCGAGGCGAGCGTCTTCGATGGCCT
>WBZX01001986.1_pt1 | contig 14531 bp, 12 predicted proteins | sample 5204211 | NCBI WGS metagenome assembly WBZX01 (sample SAMN12344362, study PRJNA552823) | activated sludge metagenome | biome: Activated sludge suspended growth; feature: Nitrification reactor; material: Wastewater; isolation source: activated sludge from nitrification reactor of wastewater...
CAATTGCGATTGAAAAATCGCACTGTGGTGGCTGGAATTTCCAGCAGATTGCCTATCCGATGTGCATGGCGCGGTGCATTGGGCATGCCATAGTGGTCATGGTGGATAGGGTAGATACTGGAGCTATAGTGATAGCCAGCTTTTTCAAGCGTTTCAAACGCCCAAAGGTTTTTTTCGCCGATTGAGAAACTGGGAGCACGGTAACCTCTGACTTCTGTCCCTGAAATATCCTCTAAAATCAGTTTGGCAATATTTATGTCTGCAAAAAAGCTGTCTGGAGTTTGATCACTAACCCGTTCATGTCCATAGCCATGGCTGGCTAATTCGTGGCCGTTATTGACGATACGTCGGACAACGTTCGGAAAGCGTTCTGCTACCCAGCCCAGGGTAAAGAAAGTGGCTTTGGTATCGTGTTCGTCGAGCATGGCTAAAATGCAGTCAATATTTCGCTCGATACGACATTCACGAATAGGCCAGTCTGTACGCGGAATATACGGCGAAAATGCCGAGACCTGAAAATAGTCCTCAACGTCAATGGTCAGTGCGTTGAATGGATCGGCTTTTGGCATGTTCATGGTAATTCATCTGTTTTGATTTCGGCGCTTGTCAAATAAGTTACCGTTGAGGTCAGCTATCAACGTTGACGTTTTGCGTCTGCAATTCGGCTGGTACGCTATCGTTGCTCAAGAATTGTTGCATCAAGCTCAGTGTCGCGCTGTTTATGCGCTCCAGTTGTACCAAGCTGCTCTCTAATCGAGCCAAGCGCTCTGCGAGATGCTCAGCGCTCAAGGTTGCAATCAATGATTGCGGGAGTTGTTGCCTATCCTGAACACCGACTGCAGTGGTGGAAGTTGTATAGGGCGAATTTGAATTTCCAGCATTCAAATTGTACTGCTGTGACACTTGCGTCGTGCCACCAATTGTTTCTTCAAATATTTCACGTGCAACTTCATCGACATCCGCTACGCCAAAGATCTTTTGTTGATTGAGATAGCCGAAAAGTAACAAGCGGTCGCAAACAGAGTTAATGCGCCTTGGAATCCCGCTGCTAGCCTTAAAAATGGCTTCAAAGGCAAGGCTGGAAATGCTGGGCGAATCCTTGGCGCCTGCATGGTGCAGTCGGTGGGTGATATAGGCCTCAGTCTCACCCACATCTAATGGGCCGATATGGCAAGTAGCAATTACACGCTGCCGAAACTGCATCATGTGGGGACTCTGTAAAATCTGGCGGAACTCTGGTTGGCCAACCAGAAAACTCTGTAGTAGGGCCTGATTGCCATACTGGAAATTAGAGAGCATGCGTAGTTCTTCAACGGCTCTTGCGGATAGGTTCTGAGCTTCGTCGACGACCAGAAGGCAGCGCTTGCCTTTCGTAGTCATGCTAATTAGAAAGGCCTCGAGTGACATCAAGACGTCAGATTTTGCAAGATCTTTCGTCCGCAGGCCAAAAGCTGCGCCAACCAGTCGCAAAGTGTCATCTGCATCAAGTTGTGTACTGACAAGCTGGGCAGCAATTACCTTTTCAGGATCGAGACTGTCAAGCAATCCTCGAACGATAGTTGTTTTTCCAGCACCGACTTCACCCGTAATGACAATAAAGCCCTCATTTTGATGCATACCATATTCAAGATAGGCTTGGGCGCGACGGTGCTGCTTGCTTCCAAAATAAAATGCAGGATCTGGATTGAGCTGAAATGGTTTGCTGGTCAGGCCGTAGTAGGATTGATACATAAACTTAAAAAATTACTGAAACAGTACCGATGATTGCATTTTCGGTAAATGGATTGGTTGAGTTCTCAAATTTGGTATGGCGGATGGTGACAGCACCTGTTGTCCGTGCACCGAGTTTGGAATTTAAATTTGCCTGATACATCGAAGTTGTGGCTTCTAGTCTATTGTTACCGTTCCCTGTACTCTTCTGCCTAGAAGTAGTTAAGCTGGCGCTGGTAATGGCACTCAGGTTATGTACGATATTTATACTAAAGCCGCGTTGAAGAATATTGGTTGTATTGTTCTGGGAAAAAGTATCATTCACTGCACCTGCCGCAAATATCGACTGGCTCTCATTGCGATTAAACATCACTGTCAAGGTATTCTGCACGCCTTGAAAGGCGAGGGCTAATTGCTGGCTGCGTTGAATGGTGGCACGAGAACTCAAAAAACTACTAGTAACTTGAGCGTTGGGTGGAACGCCAAATTGTCCTACCAGATTTGCCGCGCATGTGTTGGCAGCCTGATTCAGTTGGACGGCATCGCTGTACAAACTTGAGAGTTGCTGGGTACAGATTTGATAAAACATATCAAAAATCGTACCTAAGCCAATCGTTGTAAATTGATTTGGTAATACCGACACATCCCGTGTGTCAGAGTATCGAATACTGCTAAGCGGAAAACGGTGACTAATACTATATCGGTGACCATTGCCAAAAAATCGACGTTCTTTAAAGGCGGAAATCTCAGTACGTTCCGTCGGACTCCAGTCAAAGCCGAAACCATGAGTGGCGCGGGACTCCATGTTTTGGGAGGCGTAGTTATTGCTTTCTCTACCGCCACTCATCGACACTCGCAGTTGTGGAACAATCGTATATGTCGCTGTCCCATACAATCGTTCAGCTTCTGTCGTGCGCCCGAGGCTATAACTAGATGTCTGTTGGGTTGCATCGAGCGACCAATTTAGATTCTGGAGCCCCGTACCACCGCGCAATTGGCCTGACCAGTCAGACACATCAATACTAGATACCGCTGATGCGTTTGAGTTTGTTGTCGACCAGTTGTAACGTAATGAATAATCGACATTTCCGGCAATTCGGCCGCGAATATAAGGAGATAGACGGTAGGTTGAGGTCTCAGTGCTATTGCTATTGATACTGGAGCCACTGGGAGATTGGGGGGCAAACGCAGAAATAGCCTGCTGGGCAATTATTCCGGAAAAGTCCAGATATAGCCAGTTAGACACTGCTTCAAAGGTTCCAAAGGTATTTAGAGCATTCTGCGAACGATTTCTTCCGGACGACGTTGAGTAATTCTGTTCCGTCAGAGCATAGTCGAAATAAGCCTTTAGTCTGGCAGTTTTGGCATCTATTCGGATGCCAGGTGTTAGTTCCGAAATAAAGCCACTTTCTTTTCCATTTTGCCCGGAGCTTATCGAAACATTGTCACTCCAAGTTTCTGTCAATTTAATGCGGGGGCTAATAGAGAAATTTCGACTGATTTGATCTTCGACCTGTGCTGAGACAGAACTCGATGCGAGTGCGACAGCCAATCCACTGACCACAATGAAATTTGTGGCTTTATTTTTCATGCCCGTACCCGTACCCGTACCCGTACCCGTACCCGTACCCATCCGTCTTAGACGTCCGTACCTGATTCAGTAACATCATTTTGAGTGGGCATGATTCAATTGTTGCAATCGCTTGTTTTACTGCAGCCTGAGCAGTATTTTCTGCGTTCACTACAATGATTATCTGCCCCATATGTGTGGCAAGAACTCGAGCTTCTGTTGTTAGAAGCAATGGCGGTGAATCAAAGACAATGATGCGATCACTATAACGGTTAGCCATATCGTCAAGGAGGCGAATCATCGTATCACTCGCCAGTAACTCTGTAGCTCGTGGGTGTGGCGTGCCGCTTGGGAGTATGGAGAGTTTTTCAATATTCGTACGTAACAGAACACTTGAAATATCGACAGAGTTTTGTTCTAAAACATCCAATAGGCCCTCGGCCGGCGGTAGCCCTAGCATATTTAGTACTGAAGGTCGAGCTACATCGGCATCAACTAGCATTACGGTATTGTCAAGTTCCATGGCAATGCTGATTGCCAGATTAATCGCCGAAAAGCTTTTTCCCTCTCCTGGAAGTGCGCTAGTTACCATGATCAGGTTACCATTGGGCACTGGTGTAGTTCCTCGCCCCATCGCGTTGGCAATAAGAGGGCGTTTGACTACGCGAAACTCATCTGCGAGCTGGCTTCGGGCAGCATCCGGAGTTAGCAGTCCCGATGCGGAAATGGCGTCCAGATCTAATATCGTTTGTGCGCTAACGAATCCAGGTGTTGTCGGATTATGGGTACTTGGTGAATTTGAATAGTCTATGGCGGTGGCTGGAGACGGCTGACTAATCGTAGTCTCAGACGAACCCGTTATGGGCTTGACTGGTTCATCGGGAAGTTCAACGCCCGCTTGGCGAAGTTGCTCGAGGCGCTTGGCTGCTTGCTCTATCAGACTCATTAGTCAACCTCAGGTGGCACGTTGGGCCAAGTATGTAAGAAGTCCTAAACCGATTGCATAGCACAGTACCAAACCGGCTGTGGCTAGCAAAAAGCGACGTAGGCTAGTACGTTCTTTAATTCGACGAGTTTCATTTGGAATTAGCGAAACCACACCAAGGACCGGTAAATCGGTCGCGTCGCGTAGAGTTTTGCTATCGAAGAAAACAGGGCGAATTTGGCTTGCTACGAAGGCAACAAAAAGACCAGCAACAATGGCAAAGACTAGCCCGAGAGGGAAAAGAAGTAATCGATTCGGTGCAACTGGGGTGGACGACGCTCGCGGAGGGTCGATTAAGCGGAAGTCTGCCATCGAACCAGCCGAGTCAAGATCCCCTGTTAATTCTGCCGAGTCTCTCCGAGTAACTAGTTGTTCATAGTTTTTCTTGTCTAGCTCATAATCTCTATTTAGTTGAGCAAGTTCAGTTTCCAACTGCGGCTGTGTCTTCATAACAGCGGTAGTGCGCTTGTAGCGCTCTTCGTATTCACTTACGCGAGCCCGAAGTGAGGCTGTATTGGCTTCTGCCTCAGCAAGTGAAACCTTAAGTTGCTGATAGACTGGATTATTGCTTACAGATGCCCCTGGATTTGCTACTGCAAACTTTTTGCGAGCTTGAAGCTCTTGACGCTTTTGATCTTCAAGGTCCTTAATTAGGCGTCGTGTTCCAATGATATCAGGATGCTGTTCGGTGTAACGCTGTAGCAAGGTGTCAAGATTTCGCTTCTGAACATCAATTCGACCATCAATTTCCGGAAGAGAGATACTCGAGTGACTGTCAGATGTTTCCGGAAGAAGCACCGGCTCTTCTCCAACAATTTGCCTGCGCAACGCATCTCGGGATTGTTCTGCTTCACGGAGTTCGAGTCGAGCGGTGTTTAGTTTTGTTGTTAGTTCACTTAAGCGATCAATGCCGCTTCTGCCTTCGCTCGTAGCAAGGTCAATATTTCTTAACTTGAATTCTTTTAGGCGGTTTTCGCCCTGTTCCAGTTTTTTCTCATAATTACGAATTTGCTCTTCTAGAAACTTTCGGGCTGAGTCAGTGTCCTGACGTTTGTCGCCGAGGCTGGATTCAATGAAAATTGACACAAGCGCTTGAACAACCCTTTGGGCCTTGGCAGGGTCGGGGTCGCGATGTGAAATTGTGTAAAGATTATCCCTGCCCAGGCTCTGAATTTTTAGTGTGTTTGTCAAAGAGTCGATCAGCGCCTCTTGCTGACTTTTGCTTTTGATATTCAGATCGAGATCAGCCATTCTGATTAGTTTTTCAATGTTCGGGCGGCTAATAAGCGTTCGGCTCAACATCATGATTTGCTGTTCAATATTCGGCTGAACCGCCAGTCCCGACATTAGTGGTCTAAGGATGGATTGGGTGTCGACGTATATACGAGCTGATGCTTCAAATTGATTCGGGATGTGCAAAATTACACCGGCCGCAACGGCACCGACGATCCATGCGACAAGCATGCCGAGTCGCCTATGCTTCCAGGTTGCGCGCAGGATTGATTGGGCTTGGCGAAGAATTTCTTCCATCTATGTGCTCAAGAAATTAACCGCTTCCGTAGCCATACGGTAGAGGTTGAGGTTGATCAAGCCTTATTTAGAACCAGCTCTGCGGGATGATTACAACATCACCTGGTTTCATTTCCACGTTAGCGGAAACATCGCCGTTTTTAACAAGGTCCTTGAGACGAACTCTGTATTGAGCATTGTTTTCCGATGTCCGCAGGATTGTTGCACGATTGCCATCGGCGAAGTCAGTAATGCCACCAACCGCGATCATGACATCAAGAATGGTCATTTTTTGCTTGTAGGCAAGAATCTGCGGTTTGGCGGCAGCCCCGACTACACGAATTTGCTCACTGTATGGACCAACGAAACTCGTCACAATGACCGTTACAACTGGGTCCCGGATAAACTTGCCAAGTTCCTTCTCGATGTCACGAGCCAATGATGTGGAGTCTTTGCCCATCGCACTGAGGTCGTCTATCAATGGTGCGGAAATCTTGCCATCAGGGCGCACCGGTACGCTCATTGAAAGCTCAGGATTACGCCAAACAACAATATTGAGAGTGTCCCCTGGGCCAATCTTGTAGCTGTAATCAGCAGTTGCAGCCAAAGCTGGCGCAGGAGGGTTATTGCTGCAGCCAATCAAAGTCCAAGCGACAGTTGATGCAATCAGGAGTTTTGTAACATTAACCAAGTTGGAACGGATTTTTGACATGGTTTTTATCTCAATCAAGTTGCAGACGGTAATTCCCAAGGTGGGCAATCAATAGGGCGATATCATAGCGGAAACAGGAGCAAAAACCGACAATGATGGCGCTGCGACGAGAAGGAATTCACGGTGTAGGTTAAACGCCGTACCGCAAGGCATCAACAATGTTGATCTTGGTCGCGCGGTGGGCTGGATACATTGCTGCGAAAACGGTAGCACCGAATCCAACCGTACAGGATGTGAGCACTTGTATAGGTTCAAGTCTGATTAATGCGGTATACCCGAGATTCGAATTCGGTGGTGGTGGCATCTGAATACCGATAGCAGAAACGATATACGCGATGCCGCAGCCAACAACCATGCCGAGGCACGCACCTGTCAATCCTAGCAGGGCTGTTTCGGCCATGATCAACTTGAAAATGGTTTGTGGTCTATTTCCAAGGGCAAGTAGTGTACCAAACTCGCGGGTACGCTCATACAAGGTCATATTGATGCTGTTAGCGACGCTGAGTAATACCATCAAAAATATGATTAGGCGTAGCACTCCGAACTGAGCATCATAAAGTTGTACGGTCTTCTCATAAAAATCTGATATTTCGCGCCAAGTTTTAACAGTGAGGCCTTGATCTTTGACCGAAGTGCGAATGGCTGCTGCGACAGAATCGGTTTCTTTAGTTTGATTCAAAGTAATAACCAGAAGATGTGCCGACTTCGTGTCAAGCAATTCCTGAGTTGCAGCCAAGGGGATGCGTATTGCTCTGGCGTCAAACTCCTTAGAGAAGCTTTGAAAAATTCCTACAATTTGCAATTCCATTGTATTGATAGCGCCCTGCGATAAGCTGAGGATAAGCGTCACTGAGTTGCCCACTTCTAAATTCAGTGATCGTGCGATGCCTTGACCAATGACCATACTGTTGATATCGGTTTGATCCAGTGGGCGGCCCTCGGTGAAATGAATGAAACTGCCGATTTTCCGTTCGCCATCTGGTTCTATACCTTCGCCCACAATAGCGAGGTCACGTTTGCCATTGCTCACCATGCCGACAAAATTGATTCTGCTAGCGACTTGATCAATTTCCGGTACAGATTTCAACACTTGCTTCGCGGTCGCAGGGTTCTCGATCATGAGTGAGTCAGATGTGTGAGATCGGCTAGTCCAATACGCTGGCGTTGCCAATTGGATGTGGCCTGTTTGCGAGTGAATCGTCGCTTCGCCAAGTTGTATCAGAATGTCCTTCACGAACCCGCCCGCCAGAATCATGCTGGCCACACCAAGCCCAATTGCAAACAAAGTAGCCAAGGTACGCGAATGATGGCGAAACAGATTTCGCAAAGCCAATGCAAGTAGGTCGGGTACAAAACGCATCATTGGTTGCACCGCAACGCGTCAACAACGTTCATGCGACTGGCTTTCCAAGCGGGCATGGCACTGGCAGCCAGTGTCGTAACAATTGCCAGTTCTATGGCGTTGAGGGAGAGCCATGGAGTCACCAGAATCTGCGCGGTAAAGCCAGTTTCCATACCAGGTGCCGGTGGCATCGGAATTCCGGTTTTGGATAGAATCGCCGCTATACCATATCCAAGCACGACACCAGAAATTCCTCCGATGATGCCAATTAAAAAGCCTTCTAGTACGAACATTCGCAATACGTTGGAACGCCTTGAGCCAATTGCCATCATGGTTCCAATCTCCGTGGTTCGTTCCAGAACGCTCATAGTCTGCGTGTTGGAGATCGTCAAAACGATAATCAATGCAATGATTGCTTTCATTAGGCTGACCTGAGTTCCAAAGAGCGCCACGGTCTTTTTGTAAAAATCGGCGAGGTCTATCCAGGGTACAACTTCGAATCTGTCGGCCAATAGCGTCGCCCGCAATTTACTAACCACCCGTGTTGTTTGATCAGTATCCTTCAGCAGAACGACCCATGAAGTAGAGCCGCTAATTCGCATCAGTGTCTGTGTGAGTTGGATTGGAAGCCGCAAGGCCGCGTCGTCAAACTCCTTGGCAGAGGTGAAGAAAGTACCTGCAACAGTGATCTCTATAGCGTTCGGAGCGCCATTTGCAGCAGTCACCAACAGTACAATTTTATCTCCGGGTTTTGCACCCAGATTTTTCGCAAGGCCTTCACCCAAAAGTGCCGAACGTTCATCGCTACTTTCCAAATTTTTCCCATTGCGGATATGGATTTGATCGCTAATAACGGCTTCGCGTGTCGGATCGATTCCTTCGCCAATGAAATTGACTGTTGTATCACCAAGGCTAACTAGGCCGCTAAATGCAACGCGCTGAGCGATAGTGATTATGTCCGGAATCTTCGAGATGCTATTGAGTTCATCCGAGTTTGATGGCAACAAGAAATTGTAAGGGTCAGCAATCCCTTTTTCAAAATAACCAGGACTAACGATCTGAATATGGCCCAATTGGGAGCGAATTGTCGATTCGCGCATGTTTTCGAATATCCACTCAATGAATCCCCCCGCGAGAAGGTATGCAAGAAGGCCGCCCACAACAGTAAGCAGCGCAACAGCAGTACGATTTCTGTTGCGTTTCAGGTTGCGACCGGCTATGCGCAATTCGGTAATTACACTGATCATTGGCGAAAAAGAAGGCTTGGGGTAATGTTACTCAAATAATTGTAATACCAAACGAATCGAGTCTTGAGGAATACCCGGCATGTTTAATTACGACGATGCATTTTCCCGAAACATAGGTTGGGTTACTGAGGCTGAGCAACAACTGCTCCGCCATGCCCGGGTTGGCATAGGGGGGCTTGGCGGGGTTGGGGGCGTTCACTTGTTGACCTTGGCTCGTCTCGGTATCGGAAGGTTCTCGATCGCTGATTTCGATGTTTTTGACATTGTCAATTTCAATCGTCAAGTCGGCGCTACTGTTAGTAGCTTGAAAGAGCCAAAAATTGATGTTCTGGCCAACATGGTTAAAGATATTAACCCTGAAATAGATCTCCGCTTGTTCCCAGCAGGCGTGCTAGAAGAAAATCTGGAGGCATTTCTTGATGATGTTGATGTTTATGTTGATGGCCTTGACTTCTTTGCGTTTTCGGCTCGTCGAATGACCTTTGCCGCCTGTGAGCGCAAAGGGATTCCTGTGGTGACAGCGGCGCCGTTGGGTCTGGGGGTTGCACTCTTGGTGTTTGGTCCGGGAGGAATGTCGTTTGAAGATTATTTTGGTTTTTTTGGGGGGGGGGAGACGGAGATGGCTGTCCGCTTCCTCGTGGGCTTATCACCTGCAATGCTGCAGCGCGGATACGTTGCAGATATGAGCCGGGTTAACCTGGCAGAGCGAAGGGGGCCGTCCAGTATTGCAGCATGTCAGCTATGTGCTGGAGTGGCAGCAGTCGAAACCTTGAAGTTGTTGCTGGGGCGCGGGGGGGTAAAGCTGGCCCCGTGGGGAAGCCAGTTCGATGCTTATCGGATGCGGTATGTCAGAACTTGGCGACCTGGGGGGTATCGGAATCCGTTGCAGCGCCTGATGTACCGTTTAGTAAGCAGTCAGTTAGCACAGGCGGCAAGAGAGCAACGACCATGAGCTATGAGGTACTGCTCAAAATTCTGGACGTGGCTCGTTGGGCACCCAGTGGCGACAATACCCAGCCGTGGCGATTTGAAATCGTGGCAGATAATCACATAGCCGTGCATGGTTTTGATACCCGATCGCGTGTCCTGTACGATTTTGACGGACATCCAAGCCAGATGGCTCACGGCGCGCTCATTGAGACATTGCGCATTGCGGCGACTGGTTTTGAACGACTGACCGAATGGTGTGTGCGCCCTGATTGTCTAGATGATGCACCTATTTATGATGTCAAATTTACGATAATGCGTGGTTTGCAGCCTGATCGATTGCTGCAGTACGTTGAAAAGCGCGTAGTGCAACGCCGTCCAATGCGCATGGCGCCGCTCACGTCTGAGCAGCGCGAGGCGCTTTCCTTGGCTCCTGGAGCCCATTTTTCGGTTCAGTTTTTTGAAAGTACAAACCAGAGGCTGAAGGTTGCCAAATTGCTTTGGGATAACGCCTATATCCGGCTGACTTGCCCGGAAGCCTTCAAAGTCCATCAGGAAATAATTGAATGGGGTGTGCGGTATAGCAATGATCGATTGCCTGAAGCGGCTATCGGCGTCGACCCATTGACCGCCAAACTCATGAAATGGGTGATGCATAGCTGGGGGCGGGTAGAGTTCTTCAATCGATACCTGATGGGAACGATCGCACCGCGTATCCAGCTTGATTTTATTCCCGGTATTGCCTGTGCAGCCCACCTGCTGCTTCGCCCAAAAAGTTCGCCGAAATCTCTAGGTGATTATGTTGAGGCTGGCATTGCGATGCAACGCCTTTGGCTGACGGCGACATCTTTAGGGCTTCATCTGCAACCGGAGATGACGCCGGTAATATTTCGCTGGTACGCCAGAGCTGGCAGGCAGTTTTCTTCCAAGGATCAGATCAAGCAAAAGGTTGGATTATTGGCTTCAAACTTTGAAGCCTTGGTTAAAGCTTCAAGCGATCAGGAATTTTCTTTTTTTTGCAGGGTTGGGCAATCAATTCCGCCGAAATCAAGGTCGCTACGGAAGAGTTTGAATCAGCTAATGGTGGAAAAATAGCCGGCTTGCAGATTGTTGAGCCGTTTTGCCGAAATAAAAAAGCCGCCCGAAGGCGGCTTTTCTTGTGCGGCAACGACTACTTGGCTGTGCGGCGGCGACGAAGAGCGCCAACGCCGAGCAGACCCAAGCCAACCAGTGCCAGAGAGGCGGGTTCCGGCACAGTGGTAACTTGGCCGATTTGCAAGTCAACCGATGTGCTCGCGCCAAGCGGGTCAATCACGGCTTGCAATGCGCCGAGGTTGAGAAAGTCAACCGCGTCAGTCCCAGTGGCGCCGCCACAGGTCACCGTAAGTCCAGCTCCGTTGTCGAAACCGCATAGGCTGAAAGCAGCAAAGGAAATAATAGAGTCGACGGGCGAGGCATGCGCATTAGAAACGAGTGTGATTTTCGACCAATGGTTAGCATCCGTGTAGGCTTCCAGGTCAAAGCGGAAACCTAAATCCGAACTAATGATTTTCAAGTCAAAGGCATTGCCTAATAGCGATATCCCGCCCAGGCCTGTCGTGTCAATGGCTAGGCCAGAATTGGCGCCATCCCAGCGCACTAGACCGGTACCGGAAACCGCACCGTCATTACTAAAAGTCATTACTCCATTAAAGACATCGGCCCTGCTCATGTGAGCAGAATTGCCGTCGGACGTTAACAGATTAACGCCGAGGTCGCGGTAACCACCAAGAATAGAGGTGTCTGCGAGGCTACCAACTTGTGTCATGACATAGTTACCACCAGCGGTATTGTCGGTGATCTCGGCTTGATTGGTGGTGAAGAGGTCAATTGTAGATGTGAAAGCCGCATTGGCGGCGGAACTAAATGACAGCGCTACAATGGCTGCCGAGATAAGGGTTTTTTTCATGAGAATTCTCCGATGTGGCTGAGTGAAGAGGGGGTAATTCAACTTACGCAAAGGTAATAAGCGATAAGTGTGCCATTGTTTATATTTGTTTTATAAATCAATTTGTTGTGTTCATTTTTTTATTTCGTTGAGTCGTTACTTGGTCGCGTCTGTAAAGTTTTCCGACAGTCTTTATTGTGGTGCAGTCTCAATGTTGGTAGCTTATGTTTGCGTATTTACGGCGAGGGTAGCGCGTTTTGCGCTGCGCTACCAATTAGTTTGGCGGGAATTCCCCCCCAAATTTCCCTTGGACCGATATTGGTGCCTTTGGTAACAACCGCGCCGGTGGAAACAATGGCTCCATCGCCAATCGTTACTCCGGACAAGACGGTAGCCCCGGCGCCAATGGTCACATTGTCCCCCATGCGTATGGGATAGTGCGCCAGTTTTTTTCCTTCAATAACATGCGGTATGAGCAAGGCGTACTGCCCTACGATGCTATTGCTGCCAATTTCGACGAATTGCGCATCAAGGATGATTCCTGAGCTATAGGTGTTGTCACCCAGCTTTGCTCCCAGCCCCAAATACACTAATCGCATTATCGGGACAGGGACGAAGCCGCTTCGGAGTATCGGATAGAAAAGGATCAGGTAGAACAGCAGATAGACATGGTAAACAAATTCCTGCTCTGAGTTTTCGGGAATCTCGCCTTCCTTCAAGGGAAATAATGCCAGAAAAAGTCGAAAAATAAGCAGGGCAAATAAGTAAATCATCAGTAGTGAGCCAGAGACCACGGCTATTTCGTGATAGTCCCCGAGTGGCAACTTGGAAGCCAAGGTCAGTGCGGAAACTATCCCCATGCCTAGCGTGAGTGTTAGCAGAAAAGCGAACACTAAAATCTGCCATATGCTGATTCGTCGCATCAGATGGTCCTCATCCTCAGTAGTGTTTCAATAGGTTGTCGATTTGGAGGTTAAATTTCGCTTCGAGACTTGATTCAAGATGTGCCTTGGAAAGGTTTTATGAGGGTTTGTCCGATTGAAACTATCGGCTAATTGTTTGGCGCAGATGGCAAATTTATGATTTTTTATCAGCGATTCGATTGCTTGTCGCAAGTCTTCGGTTGCGGTGCGGTCGGCACGGATCATTAGTCCGGCACCATACGCAACGATCGCTTCCATGTTCAGAAACTGATCCATGTTCTCGGCTATTCCCAGGACAGGTATGCCATTGGTCAGCGCCTGATTGGTCGTCGGGCTGCCACCGTTACAAATGACGAGATCTGCATGTTGGCAAACTTCGGACCCGGGAAGAAAGTCAAAAACCTGAGTGCAAGAACTTATTGATTTCAGGGTAAGTGGCTTGCCCGCCGTAGTGATGACTATCCGGCTGCCAAGTCGTTCAAGAATGGGCACGATGCATTCGATGACTTTTGGGTTGCCAGAACTTCCCATCGTGATATAGGTTAGCGGTCCTTTACCTGCCAAAAAATCCAGATTCCTATTTGAATCGGGGGACCAGGCGATCGGCCCGATGAAGGCAGCCTCTTCGTGAGGTGTCACCTCAGGATAGAGGGCTGGAAAGTTGGCAAACAGTCGAAGGTCAGCATCTGTATAGCAGCGCCGTAGGTCATGGCCAAGTGATGGTAGGCCAAATTTTTTTCGCAGGCGTTCAAGCGGTAAGGCGTGCAGCTTGAATGCAAAAGGGGCAATTTTTCGGAAAATAAGTTCTGCGAACGGAATCGGGATGTAGTGCGTGAGGCTTAGAACCGGCAGCGGTGGGTTCAGCTCTCTTTCAGGGCTCCAGTACGCATCGCAGATGGCTATGTAAGGGATCGACTTTAGGCGGGCGCTCACAGATAAGGAAAGTCGAAAATCACCAACGATGACATCAGGCTTGATTTGGTCGATTAGAAAACGGTCTTGTTCTACGTAGCGGCAAAGCGTTGGGAAATCATAAAGTGGAGAGCCCTGCGCCAATTTTTTGGCGAATATCTTTGAGTCTTGGCATTCGAGGCTGAGAACCGGAAACGGCAACCCCACGGTAAGTTTTGAAAATGTTTCGGGCCGATAAAGTGTTACATCAAATAGTGATGCGTCCAGTTCTTTGGCAAGCACCAACGGTCGGGCTACGTGGGCAAGGGTGGCACCTTCTGCAAAAAAAAGTACTTTCAATTTGCTCAATGGCATCCCCGTTCGCTCATTTCAGGAAGTTCTCCCCAATTTCTGAATCTAGAAGCTGTAACGGAGCTCTGAGTAAATTCGGTCCTGTTGGTCATATCTTCCAAAAAGGCCAGTCGGGGGGCCTTTGAAAATATCTGCACCGAGCAGGAGGCGCCAATTGCGTTCAAAATTCCAGGTCAAACGGGGACGAAGTAGCCAGTCGCTCCTGTTCAGACTGGAAATGAAAATAGCCTGCGCTTCCCAGTTATTGATGAACTTTGTGTTGAACAAAAGGCTGTAGCCATTTTCTTCCTTGTCGGGTATCTGGGTGGCGTTATAGTTGGAATAACGACGCTGGAAGAGTTGGACGTTGAAACGACTTTCGGCGGGAAGGGTGAAATCGAGACCGACGGCCCAGTCGAGGGTATTTTGCCGGACGA
>WBZX01001988.1_pt1 | contig 14514 bp, 10 predicted proteins | sample 5204211 | NCBI WGS metagenome assembly WBZX01 (sample SAMN12344362, study PRJNA552823) | activated sludge metagenome | biome: Activated sludge suspended growth; feature: Nitrification reactor; material: Wastewater; isolation source: activated sludge from nitrification reactor of wastewater...
CGCGCGTTGAGCCGGCTGTTTGCTGAAGACGCGAAGCCCCGCGCCGGTGCCGAGCCCGAAACAATCATATTGAAACGCCGGGTCCTGCGGACGGGCCTGCGGCGCGTCCGTGTCATTGTAGGCGCTGGGATATTTCCCTCCGCACTCATATGAATCATTGCCGGACACATCGATGAGCGCGCCGACACCCAACGGTCCCCCGAAGCCCAGCGCGTAGCCAAAACTTGTATACCGATCGTCGCCGGCGCGATCTACCAGCAGACCGAATCCGCCGAAGGCCGCGCCCTGGGTAAACCGACTCCCTTCGTAGACATCCTGTCCTTCTCCATCATACAGGATCCCGAGCCCGGCGAAGCCGACCCCTCCGGAGCCCGGCGCCAACCGGTAGGTATCGTCTCCACTGTGGTCGATGACGATCCCGATGCCGGCGCGTCCCGTTGCCAACCCGAGTGCGGCGGGCTGATAGAGATCGTTGCCGCTCAGATCGATCACCATACTGTTTCCGAGGTCGCTGTTCGAGCTCGCACCGATCAGCCCTCGGTAGGTGTCGTTGCCGCCCAGGTCGATGATGAGCGCGGCCCCTTTGTCGAGGTCATACGTATTGGGGCCATGGCCGCCGATCACGAGCAGGCCGTAGGATGTCTGTTGAGCCAGGAGCACATCACCCGTGATGCCGGGAACCGCCTGGGTGATCGGCTTTCGATGATGCAGGGCGATGTCCAATTGCTGCAAAAATTTCCGGTTGCCCAGCCGGGCCAATCGCTGCGCGGCGGCAATGAGCGGCGCATAATCCACCTGTTGCATGAGCAAGGTCGCATAACGTCCGGCGGCTTCGGCCTCGGTAACGCCGGCCGGCGGAGTTATTTGCGGAATGAAGTGTTCCGCCAATGGACGCGCCTGGGTGAAGAGAAACTCCCGATCCTGCGGAGACAGGTGGCGAAGTGCCTGTTCCCGGTCCTGATGGGCATCTTCAAGTGCTTCCATGATGAAACCGAGCAGATCCTCCGGCGCCAGCGTGGTCGGGAAGTTGAGGGGCTTGAACGGTGCGCCGCTTCGATCCATGCCGCCTTCAAGAATTTCGATGATCGCAGGCAATTCCTCAATTCCCGCTTCGGCGGCAGTGGCTGCTAAGAGACCGGTTTGTTCGATTGTGGTCAGGCCCTCCCACGGATCAGCCAGCGCACGTAGCACCAGATCGCGTTTGAATTTGGCCACCTTGTGTGTCTGATCCGCCAGGCCTTTGCGCACTGCCGGGAGCATGACGTTGAGATTGTCCTGGAGTTCAGGCTCGATGAGCGGGGCGAGGCGGGCCACCAGGGCCTGCTGGTGAGAATCCACGTGCTGGTCGGGTGGTGGCGTGACGGCGAACAGTTTAGACAGTGGGGCGCAGCCGCCTAGGAGCAGCGAGAGGCTCAGGAGCACGAACAGCGGGACGTGCCGATGGAGCAGGCGGTACGAATCGATCCTTGCGAACCCGCGGCGACTATTCAAGGGCGGGACTGTCCTGAGGTGGAAAGATACCAGCGTCGCGCAGGCAGTCATCGGCCCAGGCGCGAATGTCATGCGTCTCCAGATAGGCGCGCATACGTCGCATGCGGTCGCGGCGCTCAGTGAACGGCATTTCCAACGCCTGGCGAATGGAGTCGGCGACCCCTTCCGGGTCGTAGGGGTTGATCACCAGGGCATCGGTCATTTCGTCTGCCGCCCCGGCCAGATGGCTCACCAGCAGGACGCCTTTTTCTTCAACCTGGCTGGCGACGTACTCCTTCGCTACCAGGTTCATGCCGTCGTACACCGAACTCACCAACGCCAGGTCGGCCATGCGGTAATAGGCCGCCAGAGTGTCCATTCCGATGCGCCCTTCCCGAAATTCAATCGGCCGCCAGCGCGAGGCCTGTGAACTGCCGGAGTGAGAGATCGTGCCATACCGCAGGTTGATCTCGTTGACGGTTTCGCGGATCAGTTCTCGATAGCTGCGATACGCCTCGACATCGCCGCGCGTCGGCACGGCAATCTGGATGAAGGTGAACTGGCCGCGGTACTGCGGGTACTGATGGAAAAAGGCATCGATGGCCCACAACCGTTTAAGGAGGCCTTTCGTGTAGTCGAGTCGATCGACGCCGAGTCCGATGCGGACTGTCGGCTGAAAGATGTGGAGATTGCGCAGGACGTCCATGGCGCGCGTGACTTGGGGCGATTGCGCCCGTTCGGCCCAGGCCTGATAGCCGATGCTGATCGGGCGCACCACTAATGTGGTGCGGCGGCCCTTATATTCGATGTGATGGTTGTCAGGCAGGACCTCCGTACCGAGGAACTCTTTGGCGCATTCAAGGAAGCAGTGGAGAAAACTCTGTGTCTGGAACATCACCAGGTCGGCGGCCAGCAGGGATTCCAGGAGTTGCCGGCGTTCGGGGAGAATGCGAAATGCATCCGGACCGGGCCAGGGAGTGTGCCAGAAGATCGCGACCGGCTGAGTGGGGAGGGAGGCTTTGATCAGACCCGGAAGCAGGGCAAGATGAAAATCGTGAATCCAGACGAATCCCGGTTTTTCAGCGAGGTCATTGAGCACCACATCCGCAAAACGCGCGTTCATGGCCTGATAGGCATGCCAGAAGACTTTCCGGTAGGCGACGCGGTCCAGGGTGAGATGGCAGAGTGGCCAGAGGACCTGGTTCGCGTATCCCTGGTACCCGCCCTTGACCTCTCCATTCTCCAGCCATACGCGGCGCAGGCGATACGTCGGCGCGTCGGGAGGGACTTCGACCACCATATCCTCATCCACCACATCCCGATCGGCTTTGCCGCTGCCCCAGGCGATCCACGTGCCGCCGAGTCGCCGCATCATCGGGTCGAGTGCCGAAATGAGTCCTCCCGACGTGCGTTCCCAAATCAAATGATTCTTCACCAGCCGGTGTTCGTACGGCTCGCGGTTCGAGACGATGATCAGGCGTGAGAGCGAGAGGTCGTCCTCCTGCTGCGGGGTTTCAAAGGGCGCCGAAGATGCGCTCATAACGTTCCGCATTTTCGCGTAGGCAGACCTGGCGAGACGTCGTATGACATAGGATGAAAATAGGAGGCTTACGCGCCTCTGTCAAGCACCCTGTTCGATCGGCGTGAAACGTCTTTGGTGGATCGTCGCTCGCGAACGAGGAGATACGAGAGACGAACGACACGTAGTTACTGGTTGAGTGGAGGTTGTCCCTGCGGGCGCGGTTTCCTGAGACTGCCGGCCACCATGCGGAATTCGAACAGGCGGCATTCGATGGCTCCGTTAAACAACGGCACCCTACGTGAGGGTGCCAGACGCAACAAGCCGGGGAGCTTCATGTCGGCGGTAAAAATCTGGACGGTCCATCCGCAGAACTGCTTTTTTAGATGGTCGCCGAATTGAGGATAAAATGTCTTTAATGCCTCATCATCTCCCATGCGGTGGCCGTAGGGAGGATTCGTGACGAGGAGGCCGGCCTCAGCCGGGGCGGGCAGATCCAGGACATCTCCCTGTTGCAGCGTCACGGCCTCCGTGAGTCCGGCAAGCGCGAGATTGGCTGTGATTGAGGTGATCGCCTGCGCACTCTGGTCGGCGGCGTGAATCAACCCGGGCTTCGCGCCGATTTCAGCCGCTTCGACCTGAAGTTCTGCGCGAAGGGTGTTCAACGTTGGCGCGTCGAAGGACAGCAGTTTTTCGAATGCGAAGCGGCGGCCGATGCCGGGCGCGATACGACGCGCCATCAAGGCCGCCTCGACGACAAACGTTCCGCTGCCGCACATGGGGTCGTACAGCAGGGTATCCGGCGTCCATTTCGACAGGCGCAGAATGCCTGCCGCGAGATTTTCCCTGATGGGCGCTTCACCGGCCGACTTTCGCCATCCGCGTTTAAACAGCGGATCACCGGACGTATCCAGATAAAAGGTGCACTGTGTCCCATCGAGGTAAACGGCAATCAGGATGTCCGGTGCGTGGGTGTCGACGGAGGGGCGTTTACCCCTGGCATATTGGAATCGATCACAGACGGCATCCTTGACCCGCAGCGTCACAAAGTCCAGGCTCTTGAGCGGGCAGCGGTGCGCACTGACCTTCACCTTGATGCGTTGCTGCGGGGTAAACCAGTCCTGCCAGCGGATGGCGTGGGCCGCGTCATACACATCATGCTCATCACCATACGCTCCTTCGGCAATCCGCAACAGAATGCGGCTGGCGATGCGGCTTTGGAGATTCACGCGATAACAGAGCGCAAGGGGGCCTCGAAAGGCCACCCCTCCGGCTGTGGCCTTGACGCCGGCGGCGCCCAGGTCGGTGAGTTCTTCGGCGAGGACGGCTTCGAGGCCGCGTGGGCAGGGTGCAAAGAATGCCTGAATTGTGCTATCCATTTCTGTCTTTCTCTCGTCGTGATCGGGAGCCGCAATGAAATTCTGCAGCGAGTGCGGGGCCGGGCTGTCGAAAAAAATTCCTCCCGGCGACAACCTGCCGCGGTTTGTCTGCGAAACCTGCCAGGTCGTCCATTATATCAATCCGAAAATCGTTGCCGGTTGTATTCCTGAATGGGAAGACAAAATTCTGCTCTGCCGCCGCGCGATCGAGCCTCGCATCGGCCACTGGACTTTTCCCGCCGGCTTCATGGAAATCGGCGAAAGCACCGAGCAGGCCGCCGTTCGCGAAACCTTCGAGGAGGCGCATGCGGAGGTGGAGATCACTTCGCTGTATGCCGTGCTGAGCCTGCCCCGCATCAGCCAGGTGCATATGATCTTTCGCGGGACCATGCGCACGCCCGAATTCAAACCGGGTACGGAAAGCCTGGATGTGCAATTGTTCACGCTGGATGCCATTCCGTGGGACGACCTGGCGTTTCCCGTCATTCAAGAAGCCCTGGAACGATATGTGGCGGATGTGGCCCGGGGCACCTTCACGATGCATTTCGGCAGCGTATTTCCGCGGATGAAGTCATGATCGGCTGCGGGTGCAGCGCCAATCGTGAGGCGTATCTCGCAACCCGGGAATGGTCTTTTTTGCGAACGGCGAGATACGAACGTCGTTTCACGGGTCTCAATTCCGGCTGGGCATGATCAAGCCCAGTTCATTCGACGGAGGATGAACGAAGCTGAAGCGTCCCTCTTGGTAATCCACCGTCATTCCGCTCGTCCGGTGCGCGCTCGACCGGTCCAGCGCAATCGTCAGTCCTTCAATCAGTTCGACCACATCTTCTTCGCGAGCCGCCTCTTCCAACGTAATCGACAGAGAAAGGCGTTGCGCGTTCACATCGCGCACGGCAATCCGCACGACCGGATCTTCAGGATGTTCCAGCAGCAGCGCCCGCAGGCGGTCGACAGCCTTCTGCGTCAGTGTGAGCGTCATCGGGCTCAGGACGTCCGGCTCGCGACCGGCCGGTGTTGAATATAGTGAATGTCCACCATCTGCTCCGCTCGGTCGATGGAATAAAAGATGCGCCAGTCGCCCACGGCATATTTATGGATGCCGGGCAGATCCGATGCCACGGGCTCGTGGCGTAAATTCTCCACGTTGGACGCCAGCCACTTCGTTTTGTCGAACAACCGCTGAGCCATGGCGGAATCGGCAGCGCGCAGGTCGGTGATCACATCGGGGCGAAAGGCGAGGCGAAACCAGGGCATGTTACCACCGAAGCCCGAGAGTGTCGGCGACTTCGTCACCGGACAGACGGGCCGTCGAGGCGAGGGACTGCTTCAGACGTTCGCGGACGGATTCCCCCAACGGCGCGCCGAGATCGGGATCGCCGAGTAAGGTTCGCAGTCGGTCATCGACGAGACCTTCCACCAGACTCTTCAGTTCGGCGAGGCTTAAATTGGAAATGGTCACGGTTGGTTCGGTCATAGTGTTTCGAGCATACGGGGCTGGTTGCGGGAAATGCAAGGATGGTGGTTCGGTTACATGCAAAACTCCAATGCGAAATGACCTCCGATGTCATCGTGCGATGGGAGTCTAAAAAGGCTCGTGCGCCGCTTGTCTGGCGCTGGCCGAAGCAGTATTCTCCGTGGAATTCAAAAGTTCAGGTGCTCCCACCGGTACAGTATCAACGCGAAGGATCATATGACCGACGGTAGCTTCAAAGATATCGAGAAACTCGAAACCTCACTCTGGGAGGCGGCGGATAACCTTCGGGCCAATTCCAAACTGACGTCCAGTGACTATTTCATGCCGGTCCTCGGTGTGATTTTTCTGCGGCACGCCGCCAATCGATTCGATGTGGCGACGCAGCAGATTGATGCAGATCGAGCCAGTGGGAAGATGCCAAAGCGGAAGGTCCTTCCTGAGGACTACGTCCGCAGGCGGGCGCTGTGGCTTCCCGTTGAGGCGCGGTATGAAAACATTATGTCCGAAGCTAGCGTCAATCCTGCCGGCTTGCCCGCTTTGGTCACGAAGGCGATGACGGCGATTGAGGATGTCTTCATTCCCCTGAAAGGCGTGTTGCCGAAAGACTATGGCATCTTTGAGCCGAAGGTGCTCGAAGATCTGATGCGCCTCTTTAATAGCGAGCAGATCAAACAGGTTACCGGCGATGTATTCGGCCGTATTTATGAATACTTTCTCGCCAAATTCTCGATTCAGAAGGCGCACGACAACGGGGAGTTTTTCACGCCTGCGTCCATCGTGCAGACCATCGTCAACGTCATTGAGCCGGATCACGGCACGGTGTTCGACCCGGCCTGCGGGTCCGGCGGCATGTTTGTGCAGTCGAGCCATTTCATCGAGCATGAAGGCGGGGATACGGCGAAAAAAGTCGTGTTCTACGGTCAGGAGAAGAATCGGGAGACCATCCGCATCGCCAAGATGAACCTTGCTGTGCACGGGCTCGAAGGGAAAATCGCCGAGGCCATCACCTACTACCAGGACGAACATAGCCTGGTCGGCGCGTGCGACTTTGTCATGGCCAATCCGCCGTTTAATGTGGATCTGGTGGATGCGGTGAAAGCCGAGGAAGACAAACGGCGCCTTCCTTTTGGGTTGCCCGGCGTGAACAAGGCGAAGAAAGTCTCCAACGGCAATTACCTGTGGATCTCGTATTTTTGGAGCTACCTCAATACAAAAGGCCGGGCCGGGTTCGTCATGTCGTCCCAGGCATCGAGTGCCGGTCACGGCGAGAAAATAGTCCGGCAAAAGATTGTCGAGACGGGCGATGTCGATGTCATGATCTCCATACGCTCCAACTTCTTCTACACCCGCACCGTCCCTTGTGAGTTGTGGCACTTCGACCGTGACAAGCCGGCTGACCGCAAAGACAAAGTCCTGATGCTCGACGCGCGCAATATCTACCGAAAGGTCACGCGCAAGATTTACGACTTCTCGCCCGAACAGATGCAAAACCTTGCGGCGATCGTGTGGCTCTACCGCGGCCAAACGGCTCGCTTCCTGGCCCTTATCCGGGACTACTTCGGCCGGGTCTGTCGTGAAAGCGCGGTCATACCAGCGGCATTGGCCGTCTTCGACAACAGGCTCGCGGAGCTGCGCGGGCGTTTCGACCGTCTCGCCGCCGCCGCAGCGAAACATGAGACGCTCGACGGAGCGAAGAAGCAGGCGCTTGCCGAGGAGATAACCGAGCTGCACGAGGCGCAGTCGTTGTATGTGGTCGATAAAAAGACGTTGCTCGCCGCGCTTGGCGACTTCGTCAAGAAATATGCGAAGGCCTTGCCCGACAAAAACAATGCGCAGCACAGCGCCCGTAAGAGCTATGACGCGAGCGCTACGTCGATCCGCGACCTCGTCAAACAGGTGGACCTGCTCTACAAGCTTGCCGCGCGCAATGCGGACATGGGCGCTGAGTTGGCGACGGACGATGTCCTTGCGGAGGCCTACGACCGGCGGGCAACGGGCAAGTTAGTCAAGCAGCTCGATGACGAGCGCAAGGCCGCTGTCGAGCAACTGAAGCAGGCTGTGTATTTCCACCGGCAAGTGACCTGGCTGCAAGATCGCTTTCCTCAGGCCGAACTTCAAGCTGTGCCGGGCCTGGCCAAGCTGGTGGATCGCAAAGAGATTGAGGCCGCCGACTGGAGCCTCACCCCTGGCCGCTATGTCGGCGTCGCTCCGCCGGAGGAGGATGAAGACTTCGACTTTGAACAGACCTTGCGGGACATCCACACCGAACTGGCCGATCTCAATAAGGAAGCGGTCGAGTTGGCGGCGAAGATTCAGGAGAACTTTGAGGAACTCGGAGCATGAAGCTCGCAGGGCCAAGGCCAATCAAGGATTATTGCCTCGGCATCTTTGACGGGCCACATGCCACACCCAAGGAATCCCATGACGGGCCAGTCTTTCTAGGCATCAAGAACATTACAGAAGATGGCCGGCTAGACCTGTCGGAAGTTCGGCATGTCTCCGAGGAGGAGTACCCTAGATGGACTCGACGTGTGATTCCACAACCTGGTGACGTTGTCTTTACCTACGAAGCCACGCTTCATCGCTACGCCATTATCCCAGAAGGATTTCGTGGATGCCTGGGTCGAAGAGTGGCGCTTGTGCGCCCTAACCCTGTGCGGGTAGATAAACGCTACCTGCTGTACTTTTTCCTGTCCCGTAGCTGGCGGCATATGGTTGAAAGCAGTGTGATCACCGGCGCGACTGTCGATCGTATCCCTCTGGAGAAGTTTCCAAGCTTTCCCGCCGCATTGCCTCAGGTGGATATCCAGAGGCGCATTGCAGACATCCTCTCCGCCTACGACGATCTGATCGAGAACAACAAGCGGCGGATGGTGCTGCTGGAGGAGGCGGCGCGGCAGCTGTACCGCGAATGGTTCGTCCGGCTCCGCTTCCCTGGCCACGAGCACACCCGCATCACCAACGGCGTGCCGGAAGGGTGGGCACGAGTGCCGACACCGGAAGCCGTTGAGATCAATCCGCCCACTAGACTGTCAGACGAGGCAGAACACTGGTATGTCGAAATGGCCGATTTGCCGACGGATTCAATGGTAATTCAGAGCGCCATCAAGCGCGACGGCCGAAGCGGCAGCAAGTTCCGAAACGGTGACACGCTGCTTGCACGAATCACACCCTGTCTGGAGAACGGCAAAACAGGCTTTGTTAATTTCATGGCTGAAGGCCAAGCGGGCAGAGGCTCGACCGAGTTCATAGTGTTGCGTTCAAAGCGTGTCACCCCGGAGTTCGTTTACTGCCTGGCGCGCACCTATCAGTTCCGGGAGAACGCTATCAAGAGCATGGTTGGCTCATCCGGTCGGCAACGTGTTCAAGAGAGTTGCTTCGAAAAGTTCATGGTACCAATTCCGCCGCGATTGCTGCTTAATTTGTTCAGCGAATTTGCCGAGCCAATCTTTGAACAAATCAAAGTGCTCCACGTTGAAAACCAGAAGCTCCGTGCCGCCCGCGATCTTCTTCTACCTCGCCTGATGAGCGGGGAGATCGCGGTCTAGGCAAGGTCGTACACTATTTCATCGTAAATCCCTTGACAGGGGATTATCCCACACATACAGTGCAGCCATGAAAAAAGGCCTTGGAGAGATCGAGCGACTCCTGTTTGCCTATGTCCAGATGCGGGGACAAGCCGTCGTCCGGGCCGGCGACTTGGTCCGCCCTCTGCACTTGTCCGCACCCAGAGAACGAAAGCTCCTCAGCCGGTTGGCTAAAGCCGGCTGGATCGTTCGCGTTCAGCGTGGGCTGTATCTTGCCCCGCAGAAACTGCCGCTCGGCGGCAAGTGGAGTCCGAGCGAAGCGCTGGCCTTGAACACCCTGATGAGGGCACGCAACGGGCGCTATCAACTCTCCGGACCGAACGCGTTTAACTATTACGGTTTCGATGAACAGATTCCCGTCCGGCTGTATGCGTATAACAACCGTGTATCGGGTGACTGGAAAATCGGCGCACTGGACATGACGTTGATTAAAGTCGCCGATAGCCGGCTCGGGGATACCGCCATGGTTGCGGCGCCGGAAGGGGAAACGCTGGTCTATTCCTCCCGGGTGCGGACGCTGGTGGACGCCGTCTATGACTGGTCCCGCTTCAATGGCATCCCACGCGGGTATGAGTGGATTCGTCGGGAGTTGAACGCGCGGCGAATCAGCGCGGCGGAATTGGTCCGGTGCACGTTGCGTTATGGCGACAAAGGCACGATCCGGCGCATGGGGGTCTTGCTAGAAAAGGAAGGCGTTGAAGAAAAGCTGTTACGCAAACTTGAGGCAGATCTGACACCCACGAAGGGCCCCATCCCCTGGATTCCCGGCAAGCCGAAGCGTGGTCCCGTTGCCGGACGCTGGGGTGTGGTCGTCAACGATGAGGCATCATCCGCATGACGGATCTATTTGCGGAAGCCGGATTCTTTCGTGAAGCGCTCGGGTTCACGGGGCAACACTACGGATTCCCCCAGCGGCTGATCGAAAAAGACTATCTCTGCTCGCTCTTGCTTGAATATCTAAGCGACGCTCATGAGAACCTGGTGTTTAAGGGCGGAACCTGCCTCGCCAAGGTCCATGCCGATTTCTATCGTCTCAGCGAAGATCTGGACTTTGTGATTCCGATGCCGACCGATGCGTCCCGTGCGGCCAGGAGTAGAACGGCGGAGGGGCTGAAGGCCGTCATTGCTGCGCTGCCGACCAGGTTTCCCTCGGTAAAGGTGATCGAGCCGCTAACCGGCGCCAACAGCTCGACGCAGTACAATGCCCTGGTCGGTTATCGATCTTTCGTCGGGCCACGAGAAGAAACGATCAAGATCGAGGTGGGGTTACGCGAGCCGCTGTTGCGTCCGGTTGTGAACGGTGACGCCAAAACGATTCTGCTCGATCCGATATCAGGCGGGACGTTGATTCCCCCGAAAACAGTGCGGTGTATTTCCCGGGCCGAGGCCTTCGCCGAAAAATTTCGCGCCGCCTTCACTCGTCGAGAAGCCGCCATTCGCGATTTCTTCGATATCGACTACGCTGTACAGGCACTCGGCCTGGATCCACAGGACACAGAGTTGGTCGGTTTGGTGCAGGCTAAGCTGGCGGTCCCCGGTAACGAGCCGATCAATGTATCTCCTGAACGATTAGCTATGCTCCGGCAGCAGCTTGCGCCGGAGTTGCGACCGGTCCTCCGTGAGAAGGACTTTCGTGCATTTGATCTGGATCGAGCCTTCGGGGTGGTGGCTGAGATGGCCGATCGATTGGGTGTGCGCCCATGATCACCGACATCAACAGCGAAGACCGGCTGGTTCAGCAGACGTTCGCCGACCACCTGCGTGATCGCCTGGGCTGGGAAAGTGTCTATGCCTACAACGCCGAGACCTTCGGGCCGCAAGGTCTGCTAGGGCGCTCATCCGAGCGAGATGTTGTACTGGTGAGGGATCTTCAGGCAGCACTCGCACGGCTGAATCCCGATCTTCCAATTGCCGCTAGAGAGCAGGCCATTGACAAGCTGACGCATACGGATTTCGCTCGATCGCTCATCCAACACAACCGGGAGTTGTATGGGTTTCTCCGTGGAGGTGTCCCGGTCGAGTGGCGGGATGACTCAGGCGAAACTCGCCATGCCCGTGCCCGGGTGATCGATTTTCGCGCCACGGAGAACAACCGGTTTGTCGCCGCGCGCGAGTTGAAGTTACAGGGCCTGCTGGTGCCGCACTATAACCGCCGGGCAGATCTGGTCTGCTTCGTGAACGGGTTACCGCTGGTGTTCATCGAGCTGAAGGCTGTTTACCGGAACATTCGCGCCGGGTTCGACGACAATCTCACGGACTATCTGAGTGCGCATAGTATTGCCCATGCGTTTCACCACAACGCGTTTCTCGTCGTCAGTAACGGCGATCGTGCCCGCTATGGTTCCATCACGAGCAAGTGGGAACATTTTGTCGAGTGGAAGCGCGATGCAGAGTCCGCTCAGGCACGCGTGGATGCCGAGGCGCTCCTCGATGGAATGCTGGCCAAGGATCGGTTGCTCGATTTGGTGGAGAACTTCATCCTGTTTGATGATAGCCGGGCTGGCGGGACGCGCAAGGTGGTCGCCCGTAACCATCAAGTGCTCGGCGTGAATAATGCTGTGGCCTCGGTGATTCGCCAGGAGGAACTCAAACGGCAGTTTCCACCGGAAGCGCGGCTTGTCGAATACCGGGCATCAATTGAGCGGCCTTCCCTCGCGGCTGAGTCGGTACCGGCAGATCAGGCCTATCTATTAGCCGCTTCCGCGCAGTCACAGGAGTTGATAGAGCTTCCTCTGCTCAAACGCGCTCATCCCGACCTCGGCCGCTTAGGCGTATTCTGGCATACGCAGGGCAGCGGGAAGTCCTACTCCATGGCGTTTTTTGCGGAGAAGGTTCGGCGTGTGGTCCCCGGTAACTTTACCTTTCTGGTAATGACGGACCGGGAAGACTTGGACGAGCAGATCTGGCGCACCTTTATCGGCTGTGGTGTCTCGGACGACAAGACCCCGCGCGCTGCCTCAGGGAAGGAGCTCCAAGAAATCCTGCGAGGGAATCACCGGTTCGTGTTCAGTCTGATCCACAAGTTTAATCAACCGGTCACTGCCTCGTACAGCGAGCGCGACAACATCATCGTCATCTCGGACGAAGCGCATCGGACTCAGGCGGGGAAGTTTGCGCGGAACATGCGGTTAGCCCTGCCTAACGCGTCGTTTCTCGGTTTTACCGGCACGCCGCTCTTTAAGCATGACGAACTCACGCGGCGGATCTTCGGAGGATACATTTCCCGCTATGATTTCAAGCGCTCCGAGGAAGACCAATCCACCGTCAAGCTGGTCTATGAGAATCGGGGCGAGAAGTTGGGTATCGCCAGGATGGACCTGAATGATCGAATCGCCGCAAAGATTGAAGAAGCTGAACTGAATCCGGACCAGGAGGCTTTGCTCGAACGACTGCTGGGCCAGGACTATGAAGTGATTACCGCGGATGACCGTCTGGACAAGCTGGCCGACGATTTCGTTCAGCATTGTTCCACGCGTTGGCAAAGCGGGAAGTCGATGTTGGTCTGCATCGACAAGATCACCTGCGCGCGGATGCTTCAGCGCATCCAGCCTCGCTGGGATGCAACAGTGTCTCGTATCCGGGCCTCTATCCCGCTTAAAGAAGCGGAGTTAGTTGTTGCGACTGACCCGGATATCAGAGAACGCCTGTTCAAGGAACTTGATGGACTCCGGGGGCAGGAACAGTGGATGGCAAGCACCATCATCGAGATTGTCATCAGCGAAGCTCAGAACGAAGTCCGGGACTTCAAGAAGTGGGACTTCGACATCATCCCGCACCGCCTGGTGATGAAGACGGGCTTCCAGACTCAGGACGGCAGACGAACGGCGGTGGATGACGCCTTCAAAGACCCTGAGCATCCTTTCCGCATTGCGATCGTCTGTGCAATGTGGCTGACCGGCTTCGACGTGGAGTGCCTGGGGACGCTCTACATCGACAAGCCAATGAAGGCCCACAACCTCATGCAGGCTATTGCCCGCGCAAACCGGATCTATCCCGGAAAGAGTTGCGGTGTCATTGTGGATTACAACGGCATGCTCAAGAGTCTGCGCGAAGCGCTGGCTCAGTATGCGCTTGGCGATGAGGATGAGAATGATGAGGCCGGTAATGTTGTTGCGCCTATCGCCGAGCTGGTGCTCGCCCTGCTTCAGTCCATTGAGCTGACCGAACAGCATCTTATTAGTCTCGGATTTGATCCGAGCCGGCTTCAAGGCGCTACGGGGTTTGCCCGCATCGAAGCCCTGCGGGATGCCGTCGATTCCCTCTACACTTCGGATGAAGCCAAACGCCGGTTCGAAATTATGGCGCGGCAGGTATTCATCTGCTTTAAGGCGTTGCTGATGGAACCGAGCGTATTCGCCTATGCTGAGCGCCATGACAACATTGAGGCCATCTACAAGAAGCTGCAAGAAAACCGTGATACTGCTGATGTGACCGAGGTGCTGAAGGAGTTGCACCGCATTGTCAACGAGGCCATCCGGGCATCGGCACCGGGGGAGGATCATGCCGAGGGGCTCAAGGTGGACTTAAGCCGCCTTGATTTGGCCAAGTTGCGCGATGAGTTTGCCGGTAAAGTACGCCGGAAGCACGCGGCGCTGCAGGATATCCGCGACCTTGTTGAAAAGAAATTGGCCCAGATGCTCGCTCGCAATCCCTTACGAATGGACTATTACAAAAAGTACCAGGAGATCATTGCCGACTATAATCGTGAGAAAGACCGAGTGACCGTCGAGGCGACCTTTGCAGAATTGTTTGCACTGGCCACCAGCTTGGATGCAGAGGAGCACCGCGCTGCAGAGGAAGGTTTGAGCCAGGACGAATATGTTCTGTTCCAAATGATTTTCAGGGACAACATGACGATGGCCGACCGTGAGCGGCTCAAACAGGCGAGCAGGGGGTTGCTCAAGTCATTACAAGAGCTGCTTCAACCTATAGAGAACTGGACTCAAAATTCTGCGACGCAGGCCGAAGTGAAGGTCTGTATCCTAGACAACCTTTGGGACTCGCTACCTCGTCCGCCATTCACAGACGATGAGGCAGAGGCAGTCGCCGGGCAGGTCTATGACTATGTCTGGCAGCGGAGCA
>WBZX01001990.1_pt1 | contig 14509 bp, 13 predicted proteins | sample 5204211 | NCBI WGS metagenome assembly WBZX01 (sample SAMN12344362, study PRJNA552823) | activated sludge metagenome | biome: Activated sludge suspended growth; feature: Nitrification reactor; material: Wastewater; isolation source: activated sludge from nitrification reactor of wastewater...
AGGCAAGAAGTCCATCGCGCAGAAGATGTTCTATGACGCGATGAACCAGGTCAAGAAGCGAGCTGGTGAAGGCAAGGAATTCGAAATCTTCGAAGTCGCTGTCGAGAACGTGAAGCCCACGCTCGAGGTTCGCTCCAAGCGTGTCGGTGGTGCCAACTACCAGGTACCTATGCCCGTCAAGCGTGAACGTCAGCAGAGCCTGGCCATCCGCTGGATCATCGCTGCCAGTCGCGGCAAGAAGGGCAAGCCGATGTTCCACAAACTCGCCGATGAGTTCATGGCTGCTTACCGTCGTGAAGGTGAAGCCATGGCCAAACGCGAAACCACCATCAAGATGGCCGAAGCCAACAAGGCCTTCAGCCACTTTGCGTGGTAGTAGCTTTCAGCAGCCAGCTTTCAGTAAATCAAGACAACCCACTGGTGATGCCAGTGGGTTGTTTGCGTTTGAACGATAACTCAAACCAACATTACGTCCCAAACGTTTGTTCTCCTCGATTTACCACGCCACCCTGCGCCAGCATCCCCTCAGTTTCTAGGATAATCCTTCTGACTTCGTATTTCGCTATCAGTGTGACGCTGATAGCCGACAGCTGACAGCTGAAAGCTTTTTGCTCATGAAACCCGATCTGACTAAGCTCCGTAACCTCGGCATCATTGCTCACATTGATGCAGGCAAGACCACTACTACCGAACACCTCCTCTATTACAGCGGGGCGATCCATCGGCTGGGTGGTGTTGATGAAGGTACGACCACGACCGACTGGCTACCTGAAGAGCAGGCCCGAGGCATCACCATTCAAAGTGCTTGTGTGCCTTTGCAATGGGATGGGCATACCATCAATCTGATCGATACGCCGGGCCACGTCGATTTCACTGCAGAAGTGGAACGCTCGCTGCGAGTGCTCGATGGTGCTGTGCTCGTCATTGATGCACAAAAAGGTGTCGAAGCCCAGTCGGAAACCGTCTGGCGGCAGGCAGACCGTTACAACGTCCCTCGCATGATCTTCGTCAACAAGATGGATGTCGTCGGGGCCGACTTTGAAGCGGCAGTCAACCAGGTAAAGGAACGCCTGCAATGTCGACCTATCCCGATCACCTGGCCGGTAGGGCAGGGATCGATCAAAGACAGTCACGATCCGTTCAAAGCCGTGATCGATCTTCTGACCATGGAGTTATGCGAGTTCCTTCCCAGTTCAGCCGGGCGGGCTGATGGCAAGACAGTGAAACGCAGTCCGGTGTCTGACGACCTCAGGCCTGCTGCCCAGGCTGCTCGCGAAAGGCTATTTGATGTCCTCACCGAGTTCGACGAAAAGGACCTGATCACCAGCAAGATTCTCGAAGGGGTGGAGCCGAAGCTTGCAGACCTCATCACCCTCATCAAGCAATGTACCCTCGCAGGCCATTTCCAGCCGGTGCTCTGCGGTTCAGGTCGTGAACACATAGGCATTCAGCTGGTTCTTGATGCAGTCATTCGCTATCTACCAAATCCGCTCGAACGGCCAGCGATGGTGGGAATCAATCCCAAGAAGAACGTGGAAGAGAAGCGGAAGACCAGCTTCGATGAACCTTTCGCTGCACTCGTCTTCAAGATCCAGGCTGATGCTCACGGCGAACTCTACTACCTGCGTATCTACTCGGGGCAGGCGAAGTCGAATAGTCGCATGCTCAATCCCGGCCGCGATGCCAAAGAGTTCCTCACCAAGCTGTACCACGTGAAGGCTGACCCCAGCGACAAGATCGAAACGCTGGACATGGCCTACGCTGGCGACATCATCGCGATCACCGGCCCGAAGGAATCGATCACTGGCGATACACTGTGCGATCCCAACCATCCGATTCTGCTCGAACGCATCAAGTTTGCTGAGACCGTCGTCAGCATGTCCATCGAACCCGAAAGTTCAGGGGACAAGGCCAAGCTCGAACAGACCCTGTCGCTCCTTGCCAAGGAAGACCCGACGTTCCGCTGGAACCTTGACAGCGAAACCGGCCAGACGTTGATCAGCGGCATGGGTGTGCTCCACCTCGAAGTGAAGTGCAACCGGCTGAAGAACGACTTCCGCTTGAAGCTTCGCGTCGGCAAACCTCGTGTCAGCTACCGTGAGACCATCCGTCAGCCCAAACGAGTGTGGGGCGAACTGGTCCGTACTACCGGCACACCGATCTTCGCTCGAGTCGAACTGGAAGTGAAACACATTGATGCTGGTGTCCGCTTCAATAACAAACTGCCTGCTGACAAGTTGCCACCGTTGTTTGTGGCTGCTGTCGAACAGGGTGTCAAGGATGCCCTCACTTCAGGTGAAGTGGGTTACCCCGTGATCAATGTCGAAGTCAATCTGCTCAATGCCGAGATGCGGGAAGTGGAATCGACCGATGTTGCCTTCCAGGGTGCAGCCAACCAAGCCATCAATCAAGCTGTGCGAGACAACTCGATCCTGCTCGAACCAGTGATGAAGCTCGAAGTCACAGTGCCTGATACCTACCTGGGACCAGTACAGACCGATTTGAATGTCCGTCGTGCCGTCATCCACGATACCAGCTTCAAAGGCAACATGGTGACGGTCACGGCTCAAGTAGCACTCGCGAAGGTCTTCGACTATTCCGATGCAGTGAGAAGCGTCTCCCAAGGCAGAGCCAACTACAGCCTGGAGCCCGCAGGTTTCCAGGAAGCCCCGGAGGAAGTACGCCGCAAGCTATTGGGTTTGGATGAGTAGGCTTGCCTACAAAACAATCTCACTCCCCGCTGCGTACTCCACCGTCGCTTGGCCCTGCCGGAAGAGGCGGGCGGGGGTGCCAAGCAACTTGATGCGTTTGCCATCGCAATCGAGGATGCCTCCTTCCCAGAGTCCAATCACGGGGGTGCTGTTCTCTTCGTGGAACTCCCGTAGTCGGTCGTCGCGGGTTTCGCCGAAGTATGCATGGTATTTACCCTCAGCATCCTGGTAGGACATTACTCCAGGAACATAGTGGGGATTCACCTGGAAGGGCACCAGCCCCAAGGCAGTCAGCGTGGGCGGTTCGACAATCGGCATATCATTGGTCGTTCGTATCGTCGGGCAAGCGATGTTGCACCCGGCGCTCACTCCCAGGTAGGGCAGGCCTGCCTTCACCTTGCTGCGAAGTAAGTCAATCAACTCCATATCGTAGAGAGTCTTCAGCAGACGAAAGGTATTGCCACCACCGACAAAGATACCTTCAGCGTCCCAGATGGATCGCAGCGGATCAGGATGAGTATGGATGCTATCCAGTTCATAGCCAGCATCAAGACCACGGGTCAGCACTGTTTTGACATACTGATCGTGGTCTTGAAGTGCATAGGGGATGAAGAGCAGCTTACTGATTGAGCCAAAGTACTCTCGCATGGTTTGAGTCAGCAGGCTGATGCGTTCAGGGGTACGGAACCCTCCACTGCCCAGTAGTACACGCATGTTGAATCTCAAGAGTAAACCGTTCTTGAGTATTCTAGCATGCAAACGAGTAAGTCATCTTCCCTGATGATTCTTCTGCAATTCCGCAATGATGGACTGCACATCCTGCATGATCAACGTGATATCTTCTTTACTGATGTTGCTGACAGTCAGGATTGTTTGCATGCTTTGTTTCACCGCTGCTACCTCGTTGGGATCAAGATTCGCACTGGTCATCACCGCTTGAAGATCCTGAGCCAGTTGTGCTTTCTCTTTGTTACTAAGAGTCTTGTCGGATAGTGCCGCACTGAGATGTTGTGACAGTTGCTGCACAGATTCCTGCGAAGGCTTGTTGGCATTATCGCACATGGCCAGCAGGTCGTTTTTCAGCTGTTGTTTCTGCTCAGGTGTCACTTCCGATCCTGCTTTCAGGCCTTGCAAATCCTTGGCGAGCTTGTCGATGTTCTGTTGTTGTGTTTCACTCAGCGTAGGTTTCTTGGCAGAGGAAGAAGCGTTGGATCGTCCATCCGCCTTTCGCTCTGTATTCCTTGCAGACAAGTCCCTGCCTGACTGAGGCTGGCTCTTGGGGTTGCGTTCGCTGGTTGGAAGCTTGTCGGCAAGGTCAGGCTTATGGTCCGGTAAGCGGTTCGTTCCCGCATTGGGAAGTGAGTTCTTGCCAGGAGCCTGTTTGCCTGCCAACCCTTGCTTGCCTGGTGGATCATTGCGGCTGCTCTTGCCTGGCTGGGCCAGGATAACTGAAGGGGTGACCAATAACAAAATACCAGTCAACAAGTGGTAAGCATTCATGGCAGTTCCAATGTAGAAGTCAGGGGTGTACCGGTTATTGTCATAGTCCTGACATTGGGGGACAAAAAACCTTCGATAGCGGGAATAGCGGTTTCCGCAGGTGAAAATGCTATCATTCTTGTAAATCTTGTGAAGAAGCACAGAGTTGGTTGTTGCATTGTGACGAACGGCAAAATAGGCTGTAGACGGTGTCAGCTCTACCGCATTTGCCTGATGAGGCAAGCTAGTGCTGTCTCCGACAGCGTGGGATACCCGAATAATTCTCCAATCGGGCACAACCCCGCATTCCGTATGGTAGGCTTTCTGTTGAACATCATTCAGGGAGAAGCATCCTCATGCAGACGCTCGCTCGACGATGGATACGTCCTGGCTTTCTCACCGTGATGGTCAGTCTCTGTCTGCTGACTTGCACCGGTGCCAGCTTTCCGGATAGCGAAACCAAGCCGACCGCCAAGGTCGAAACGATTCGAGACCTCGAACAGAAAACCATCTCGCTTGTTCCTTCATTGGTGCAAGCCACCGTTGGCCTTACTATCATGGGCGGCATGGGCGCCGGCTCTGGGGTAGTGGTCAGTGAAGATGGCTTGATTCTTTCCGCTGGCCACGTGGTACCGAACCCCGGCCAGGAAATGATCGTTCACTTTGCTGATGGCCGTCGGGTGAAAGCCAAGGCTCTCGGTTCTGATCGGCAGATTGATGCTGGCCTGGCTCAAATCACCGAGAAGGGGAAATATCCCTTTGTGAAGATGGGGAAGTCAGAAGACCTCAAGAAGGGTGATTGGGTCATCGCCATTGGCAATCCTGGTGGTTATCGTCCTGATCGCAAGCCCCCTATTCGTCTCGGTCGAGTGATCAGCAAGCCTAACCTTGACCTCAACATGCTCTGGCTTCGTACTGATGCCGCTGTTGCCCCTGGCGATTCTGGTGGCCCACTTTTCAACATGAAGGGTGAAGTGGTAGGCATTCACAGTAACATCTCCCCTGACCCGAGCGAAAACCGTCATGTTGCTATTGATGATTTCACCAAACGGTGGGACTTCATGATGAACAAGCAGGTGACGGGAAAGATGTTTACCAGTGCCGTGGGCACACGCTCTCAGTTGGGTATTCAGCCTGCAAACAAAGGTGATGACGTTATTATCGCCGAAGTGCTGCCCAAGAGTGCTGCGGAGAAGGCCGGTCTCAAGGTGGGAGATATCATTCGAACGATTGATAGTAGCGATATCTACAAATCGGATGATGTTTTCAACAAACTTCGCAATAAGACTTCAGGTTCCAAGGTTAAGCTGTTGATCGAGCGAAATGGTGAAGAGCTCACCATCACAGCCACCATGACAACAGGGCCCCGCACCTACTCTAATCCTGCACCTGACATGGAGGAGTTCCTGAAGAAGTATGGTTATCATCGCCCAGATGGGATATGGGAGTATCAGGAAACGGATGAAACCAAGGAAGAGTTTAAGAAGTTGCAGGCTGCTGCCGAAGCCCGCCGAAAGAAAGTAGCGGGTGAGTTCAAACGTAACGAAGAGGACATGAAGAATGCCCCTTCGCTTGTCACGGCACTGACTGACGTGATGAAGCCGGTCAATCCAAGCATCGTCTCCATTTTCAATGGCGATGAAAAAGCTCCCGGTGAGTTCAATGAGAAAGCCAGCGTGCTGGGGACCATCATTAGTAGTGACGGATACATCCTCACCAAAGCCAGCGAACTGAAGAAGGAATTCTACGTTAAGGTGGGAACACAGGAACTGGATGGCAAATTGATCGCCCAGAACCCTGAGTTCGATCTGGCTCTTATCAAAGTGGATGGGAAGAACCTGACACCTGTCAAATGGGGTTCACAATCGGAACCGTCGATAGGCGCCATCCTGGTCAGCCCGATTGTCGAAGGCAAACCAGAACGCCGGGCTGCTATCGGTATTGTCAGCAATGCTGTTCGAGAGATCAAAAGCACGTTCCTGAATGCCAACAAGGCCGTGCTAGGCGTTCAGTTTACCGCGAACAGTGAGGACCCGATTTTCGAACAGGTTACTAAAGGTGGTCCCGCTGAAAAAGCAGGCATCAAAGCTGGAGACTTCGTGTTGACTCTGAATGGCAAGGCCGTCAGCAAGAGGGAAGAGTTCCAGAAGCTGCTGCAGCCTATGAAGCCGGGCGATAAGGTAACTCTCGAAATCAAACGCACCGAGACTGACAAGAAGGAAACCACCAAGAAGATTGTGGTAACCCTGGGCTCCCGTGCTGATGTTTTTGCCAACACGCCACTCGGTGGTCCTCGCGACTTCCAGTCACGCATGTTCGAGACAGCAGCTGGTGTCAGCAAGCGGAAGGAAGACTTCCCCGAAGCACTCACCCACGATGCAGCCCTCAACGGCAAGCAGATGGGTGGCCCGCTGCTGAACCTTGCTGGCGAAGCTATCGGCCTCAACATCGCCCGCTTCGACCGCACCGGCACCTACGCCATCACCTACGCAACCATGAAGCCCATCATCGAGAAACTCATGGAAGAAGGCAAGAAGTAGAATCAGTTGTTGGTGATTGGTTGATAGTTCAAGAGCCGAGGGGTTTATCCCCTCGGTAGACTACGAAAACCAGTGGGCTTTCGCACTGGTTTTCTTGTTGTTTGGGCTCTTCACGGCGCGGCGGGGGCTGCCGACGGAGATGGGGGTGGAAGAGGATGACACCAACATCGATCTCTTCATATCCAGTTTGATTTGGATCATAGGTTCGCAAGACTTTCCCTCCCTGATTCTTCTCCGCATCTACAAAAACCACCACGCCATTTGGCACAGTCTTCAGGATGAAAGGTTTGCCTTCACTCGAAGGGATTTCTTGTAATACTGAGGAACTAGTTGGTTCCATTGCGATGGCATCTGGTGGTGCTTCACTCGATACCGCTCTGCAGCAAGGATCGCTTCCATCGCAAGCAGTTTATTCCACATATCGTAGCGAATGGATAGCCATTTCCTCCATCGTGGTTGGAAATGAATGTGCCAGTGTAATCCAGGAAACATGGTCTGATCTTCAAAATCAACCGGAATTCGAAAGCTATTCGTACGTTGTATTTCTGCCATGACATCAAACCAGTGAAGGTGGGTTTGATACTCCATGCGGTAGAGACTGCTCAGACGTGGAGTGCCTACGCCTTGATCTTTCAGGAATTGCCTGGCTCGGTCAGGTAACCATGATGGTGGATTGACATATTGTGACCTCGCATCCTCCATGCCTTTGGAATGGAAGACATCATGCATCTCTTTAAGTACCTGGAGATGAAACGAGCGTTCGAAGTTGATATCATCGGCAGTCCAAAGTTGTTGACGCCAGATCGGCATGCTCTTCTGGATCTGGAGCAGGACAGGATCGCTCATTTCTGTCTGTGACACCAATTCATAGAGCAGTCGAAAGCAGACTGCTGCCCTCTCAGTTTTGGCGTATTGATGATGCCTGGTGGAGAGTTGAAACACAGCATCAATTCTGCAAGCCATGCTCGCCCTGCCTGTTCACCATTGTTTGATTGACGATGATAATTTTGAAGTCGATATAGCCAGCTTTCACAACGATGAAATGCTTCCAAATCGGGATCTACATACTTTTCATCACTCTTGCCCAGTCCCAAAAATAAGTACGCAGGTGGTTTTCTCGCTGACCACAATGGACTTCCCGGCATGTAGTTCATCAACTGTGGTAGATGTTCATCCAGATGTTGACATTGGTCGCGTGTGATCTTGAGATCCAGGAGAATGGACTCTCTTTCAAGTGTGGTTAACCCCTGCTTGCTGTCTTGCGGATAGTCAACATACTCCTCAGATGGAACAACTGGGGTTTCGAGCATCTTCTCCGTAATCTTCTTACCTACCTCAATGAATCGAAGTGCTCCGTTCTTGTCGCCTAGTTTGGAAGCCTCCGGTTGATACTCCTGCCAACGCCAACCAGGTCGTATAAGGTCTTGCTCAGCCAGTAGAGCTTCAATGGCTGCCCATTCCTGGCGGTCAAGGTTCCAGAGGTAGAGTTGAAAGAGACCAACAACCAAAGCGATGCTGGCAAGACTATAGGCCAGTATCTTCCAATATCCACGGCGTGCCTTCGGCGGTAGCGTCACACTGTCCGACATATCAACTCCCCAATTGCTTCAGCGCCTCCCCCGTCAGCCGATAGACTGTCCAATCGCCATTGGCCTTGGCTCCCAGCGATTCGTAGAACCCAATCGAAGGCGTGTTCCAATCCAGCACGGCCCATTCAAGTCGGCCACAACCTCGCTGCATCGCCACCTTGGCCAGGGTCGCCAACAGTTCCTTGCCGTGGCCCTTGCCTCGGTATTCGGGCTTCACGAACAGATCTTCGAGGTAGATGCCCGGCTGACCCAGGAAGGTGGAAAAGTTGTGGAAGAATAGAGCGAAGCCTACTTTCACTCCCTCATCCTCCGCTATCAATACCTCGGCATAAGGCCTCGGGCCAAAGAGATGTTCGCGAAGGGATGCTTCACTGAACACGCAATCCTGGCTCAGCTTCTCGTACTCCGCCAGATCACGAATCAGCTGGGCAATCGTCGGCAAGTCGTCAGGTGTGGCTAGTCGAATCATGGTTGCTTCTCGTCATCCATCATTTTGTGGGCGTTGGCGGTGTCGGTTTCCAGATGTCGTGCACCCATCCACCAGATTACACCACTGATAAAGATAAAGATCGATACCAGCACAAAGCCTCGGAAGAGATGCTCTTTGCCTCCCGAAACCGCACTGATGATCCAAGGCGAAGGTACATCACCCAGAAGATGGATGATGACAATGCACATGGCAACAGCCATCTGCCGCATCGCCGGGTGAACGACGTTAGCAAGAATGGTATTGGTCGGGCCGGTGTTGGCAAAAACGAAAAAGACAGTGAGAAAGAGGAATACCCATGCTATTGGGAAGCTGCTGTAGAGAAATGCAATGAAGAAGCCAAATCCAAAGATCATGCTGACACCACTGAGAACGAAGTATGAACCTCGAACTCGGGTTCGCATCCAGTCAGCCAGAACGCCTCCCAGGATGGTTGAAATCAGTGTTCCCAATGCAACAATTGGCCCAAAAGTATCATTGGCCTGTTTCAGTGATTGTCGATCAGCCTGGCTCTGATCCTGTTTGGCCAATTCGATAAGGGCAGGGTCTTCTTTCTGGAGTTTAATGCTGACATAAGTGGGCATCCACGTGGTGATACCACCCACTGCGAAAGTCATGGCTGCCATGCCGAGACAGCAATAGAGGAAAGACTTGTTCCTGAGAATGCGAGCATAGTTTTTGGTGCGCGGTTGGGTCGAGGGTTGATAATCCTCACCATCCGATTCGCCTCGTTTGGGCTCACGCATGAACTGGCATGCCACGGCGAGCACAATGCCAGGGACGGTCATCCAGTAGAAGGCATGTTGCCAACCGAAAGCTGCCTGCATTTGTCCGCCATACACGAAACCCATGGCGGAGCCTACCGGGATGGCTATGTAGAAGATCGTAATGGCTCGATTGCGTATCTTCACGGGAAAGAGATCGGCCAGGATGGCGGGGGCAGCAGGCGCATAAGCTGCCTCGCCCACTCCAACCAGGCAGCGGCAGAAGAACATCGTCCAGAAACTATTGGCCATCCCGCTCAACCCTGTTGCAATGCTCCAGACGACAAGCCCGATGGTGACAATGGTCCAACGTGAGTAACGATCACTGAGCCAACCAAAGAAGGGAGCAGCAACGAGGTAGGCCATCATGAACACTCCTTGCAGAATGCCCATGTAATCCATCTGAGAAGCTTCAGGCATATCTGCAGGAAAGATGGTCTTCGCAGCCTGCGGTGCCACTGCCGCCAGCAGGTAGCGATCCATGTAGTTCACCATGTTAATGATGAATAGCAGCACCAGTGCCGCATACGCTCCCTGCAGGGGCTTGGAGGAAACGCCGCCCGGTTCGTTCGACATAGTGGCAGTCCTGATTCTTAAGTACTGACAGACAGTACCAGAGGTTGCGTGTTCGCACAATCAAACTACTTCTCGATTCCTTACTCTGTTTCGTTCCAGCTTGCGACCGATCAAACGTTGAATGGCTCGCCAGTGTTTCTTCCAGTGATTGCTTTCTGATACGGGTAGATATGCGATGAGAAATCGTAACACCATCGTCTGCGATGCCTGCAGGCTGTAGCGAGCGGTGATGGCCAGGCGGGCCAGGTCTTTCCAGCGCCGCCGTTGGCTTTGCCAGTGAGAATGCGAGACGCCTCGGAAGTCGATGAAGTAGAGCTTGATGCCTGCTGGTTCTTCACGAACAAGAATATTCGTTGCTTTCAGGTCACGATGCGACAGCCGATACTGATGCAGTTGTTGCACCATGCCTGCCAGTTGCAGTGTCGCTAGTTTTCGAGAATCAACATCAGCAAGATGCCAGAACGTATCTAGCTGCTGGCTGTTCTCCAGGTATTCATGCAGGTAGTAGCTGCACTGCAGCTTGCCATGCTGTTTCTGTTCGACCACCGCCAGCGGCTTGGCAATGGGAATGAAGGCCGTCTCCAACCGGTAGGCCATCTGATAGCAGTGACGGGCAGGCGACGTTCGCCAACCGCCCAGCCAGCGGTCGAGCCAATGCCTGGGACGGAACTGGGTGATGACGATATCCATTTTATCGGTGTGGACTTTGATCACCTGCCCGTGGCGTGATTGCTTGAGTAGTTGTGCGGCTGGTGAGTGAAAGACCTGTTTCGGATCGTAGAGATAGCGTGCCAGCCAGTCTGCAGGAACAGATCGGCGAGCCCAGGCATGGAGTCGCCGCAGCCTCAATTCGTAGAAGTCACGGTTAGCTTTAGTGCATCGGCGTGCTCGTTGATGCCAGTTGGTGTAGAGTCTACGGTCGATACGTTTCAGTAGCTGCTGAAGAAGTTCCCGTTCTTCCTCTCGTCGGAAGCGAAACCCACTCGCCCGGCGGAAGAGCACCCAGCCATACAAGCGATGCTGCATTGGTACCAGTGGCCAAAGGCTTTGCCCCATGAGGGTGAGAGTATGCAGCAGTGCCTGGCGGTCGCTGGGAGGCTTGGCCTGGATGCAATAGGGGTCGATCAGGAACCATTGTCTGGTACCGTCGGCATTAGTGTGGATGAGGATGTTGCCTGCGTGCAAGTCATCGTGGATGATGCCATGCTGGAGCATCTCAGCCAGGAAGTGGGCCATCTCGGCAATGATGAGTTTGCTCGTCGCGGTGAAGTGCCAGCCGGGTTGTTCCAGCGACATCGTCTGCAGCAGTTGATCGAGTGTCTGGGCTTCGGGTATCTCTTCGCTGATGAAGTAGCTGCCTAGCTGCGGATGCTCGCCAACCGCAACAGGTTTGATGGTTGGCACTGCCCGTTCCTGTAGTTGTACAGTACGCTGCCATTCACGTTGTGCCTTCGCTTGTAGAAAGCGATTGCGAAACTTCGTTGTCAGATCATGCAAAGGATAGTGCTTCACATAGACTGGCTTATCGGACAGTCCCACTCGGAAGACGGTACGGTGGAGCGACTGCTTGATGATCTCAATCTTTCCTTCGTGCGACCACTCTTCGAGCCTTAAGCCTTGCTTGTTCAGCAACTGCTCGCTCCAGGCAGGGTCTACCCACCAGCGTTCCTGGCCACACTGAATCTCCTGCCAGTTCTCGGAAGGCTGATGTGGTGTCATCAAGCCACCGCCTTGGGGAGGGTAGCACGTTGCAAGGCGGACTTCCAGCGGATCAGCAGTTGTTCGATGCTGTAGTGCTGTTCGACCTGTTGTCGCCCTGCTTGCCCCATCCGAGTTCGCAGTGCGGGATCGTTCATCAGTCTGCCGATGGCTACGATCCATTCGCTCGGAGAGCTGGCCCAGAACCCATTCACTTCATGCTGCACCAATTGTTGGTTCACACCGACGGGGGAGGTGACCACGGGTAGTCCAGCGGCCTGATACTGAAGTACCTTCAGGCCACACTTGCCCTGGCTCCAGTTATCATCAGGCATGTGGGCAATGCCAATGTCACAATTGGCGAGTTGGGTTGCTTCCAACTTCTGGATCCAAGGCACGGGTACCACCTTGATACCGGGGAACTTCGGGAAGCGATCACAGACGACATAGAGTTCGAGACCCGGCAGCGTACGGCCCAGCATGTTCCATAGTTCTGCTTGTTGTTCCAGCCCACGAAGCGTACTGGAGGAGCCGATCCAGACCATGCGTACGCCCGGGCCACGCCGCTTGTGATCTGCCAGTGGATACTGGGTGGTATCCACACAGGTAGGCATCACCAGAATCTTGGAAGGTGATGTGTATTGGGCAGCACACTCAGCCAAATAGGCGTTACCTGCGAAGACCTGATCGGCAGCCTGCACCATCGCCTGGAAGCGAGCAAGGCGATGAGGGGATTTGAGTTGTGAGCGATAAGAGTTTCGCTGAAAGAAGGCATCATCGAAATCAAAGATCAGATGCTTGGCCGCCCGCCGGAGTAAGGGCAACTCCCAAGCGGAGATGAGCCGTCGTTGCACGACAACGACATGGGCATTCTTGATGTCACGATAGAGGGCGATACGACCCCAAGGTGTTTTCGGCATCTGTTGCAAGCTGAACCAGTGGCCTTGCAGGCGCATGGCCTGCCGTACCGGATCGATGCGGTAGCGTAAACAGACGTGTTGAGCTTCCTTGCCCAAGGCGATGATGTTCATCGGACACATCCTTGTGTGCTATTTCATCAGCGTCGCTTGCTCAGCGCACGCTGCATTTCTCGTTTAGCATCTGCCTTCTTGAGGGATTCGCGCTTATCATGGGTCTGCTTGCCTCGCCCGACTGCAATCTCCACCTTCACTTTGCCATCCTTGAAGTAAAGCTGGAGTGGAATGATGGTAAAGCCCTTCTGCGTAATCTTCTCGCCGAGCTTGGCCACCTCGCGGCGATGCAGCAGGAGCTTGCGAGGCCGTTTGGGTTTGTGGTTGTTGTGGGTTCCCATTTCGTATTCGGGAATCTCGAGGCCATGCAGGAAGAGTTCGCCGTTATCAAGTCGAGCGTAGGCATCTTCGAGCATCGCTTTGCCAGTCCGCAGGCTCTTCACTTCCGTACCCACGAGCATGATGCCCGCTTCTACCTTGTCGAAGAGTTCGTATTCGTGGCTGGCCCGCCGATTACGGCAGATATTTTTGGTGTGCGGCGTTGTGGAACTATCTTTCTTCACTGCCATGCTGGCATCTTAACAGAAGAGAGAAATGGGGCAACGTCATTGTATCGTACTAGGAAATCCGCTGCTCTAACGAATCAAGCCAACCTTCAATCGTCTTCTGAGCCGCCCCCTTGATCAGGCTGCTAGGCACCAGTTTCAACAGGCCACCCATTTCCTGGATGTTTGCTTGCCAGTTCATGAGGGTGCCTTCGCCTTCGGGGGTAAGGGTGAAGGAGGCCAGCAATTTCACGGTGGTGCCGATACCTTTGGAGCTCACTTGCAGTTCGGCCTGGGTGGGTGGGGTGGAACTGGTTCGTTGCAATGTCGTTTCCAGTTCCCCTTTGACAAAGCCCAAACTGGGAGCGACAACGATGACTGCATTTATCTCGCTAGCTTCTTTGACCGTTTTCACATCGGGAAGGGTTTTCACCAACTGCTGCAAGTCTGCCAGATGCGGATAGAGTTTATCCGCAGGGATGTTGATAGACTTGCTGCCTTGCAACTGGATCATGATTAGGCCCGGATGGCGATGAAGAGCTCTGACATCTTGATACTCAGTCCAAGACATATCTTGTAGAGGGTTTCAATGGAGGCAGAATTCTTACCCAATTCGATCTGGGAAAGGTAGCCTAGTGAAACCTTGGTGCGGTCGGACAGTTGGGCCAGAGTCAGGTCCATGCCCTTACGACGGTCACGAAGCACCTTACCCAGGTTCTCACGTAAGGCATCTTCCGACATGCGAAGAATGCCCTTCGATTCGAGACAATGATGCACAGTGTCACGGAGTTTGTTGATATCGAAAGGTTTGGTGATGTAGTCGTAAGCCCGTGCTCGCAAGCTATTCAAAGCGCTATCGACTGAAGGGTAGCCTGTCATCACGATGACGCTGGCATCGGGCTGATTGTTTTTCACTAAATCGAACAAGGCGTTAGCATCCATACCAGGCAGCACGTAATCCATAATGATCAGGCTGTAGGTCTGGGCTTTCAGTGCAGCCTCAATCTTGTCGTGCTGACTGACCGAATCGATGGCAAAGTGGGGTTGAGATAAAGCTCTTTCGATGACTTGGCAGATCGCTGCTTCATCGTCGATGATCAAAATCCGTACGTCTGCGGGGCAGTAGAAGAGTTGACGGGTGGATTCTGC
>WBZX01001991.1_pt1 | contig 14502 bp, 9 predicted proteins | sample 5204211 | NCBI WGS metagenome assembly WBZX01 (sample SAMN12344362, study PRJNA552823) | activated sludge metagenome | biome: Activated sludge suspended growth; feature: Nitrification reactor; material: Wastewater; isolation source: activated sludge from nitrification reactor of wastewater treatment...
AGCCTCCATCTTTGGATCGACGTGCAGCCGCTCCAGCCGGACAATCAGCCGTTGCAGGACTTCGATTTCCTCGCTTGTCTCGACCTTGATGTCGGCTTCCTGCTCTTCGTCTTCCTCGTGCTCGGCACCGCCTTGCAGTAAGCGCCGCGCTGTCGCCAAGCCCGCGTGGATGCTGGAGCAAATGCGTTGCTCCATCAAGTTCTTCATGAAGCCGCTGCCCTTTCCGCGCTTGGCAAGCGCTTTGCCAAAGGCACGGGCTTCGCCATAAGCCTGCCGGAAGTCTTCCGACGTGCGCAGCGCATTGCCTTCAAACAAGGCGTCGAAGGCGCGTTGTTCCGAGACTTGCTCGCGTTCGGGGTGAACGTCCACGCCCACACGCGCCAGCAGCCCCGCATCTTCAAGCTGCTGGCGTTTGCGCAGCACGACATGACGTACCAGCGGGTTCTCGCGCTGGAACAGTGTTGCCCCGGCGATACGGCGTTCCAGTTCCTCCTCCAGAATCTCCCGCGTTTCTTCCGTCAGATCGGCCAGCGAACTGTTGGTTTGCCGCTCCCCGTTCTGCAATCCCAAGTCTTGCCGGATAGCGGAGAACAAACGTCGGGCACGAGGCTCACTGGTTGATTCCATGCGCGGAAGTGGCGAGCGCAACAGTTCCCACGCATGGGTGAGCGATTCCACCTCCATGCGGCCCGCAAGAATGTCGAGCACGTCGTCGGGTCGGTGCCACGGCGCCAGGTCGTGGCCAAGCACGAAGCGGCCTGGGCCTTGGTGCAGGATGCCCAGCAAGTCCCATAGATCAGCAGGGTTGGTCTGGATCGGCGTGGCTGTGCCCAGCAGCACGTGATCGGCACGGGCTGCGATCTCATGCATGAAGGCCAGCAGCTCGTTCGGTGTTCCGGCTTCCTTGCCGAAACCCTGGCGGGTTCTGGCTTTGTGCGCTTCGTCCAAGATCACGACACCGAAGCGCATACCGAGCAGGTGCTGCTTCTCCAGCGAGTCGCGCATCATCAAGCCGGTGGAGACAATGCCGATGCGCAGCGGGCAATGAGCAATCTGTTCTCGCCCAGCAGGCGACAAAACTCGCTCGTCCGCGTCCAGCCAGACCTTGCCCACGGTATCCCAACGTGCGGTCGGGATGCCCAGCTTGTCCAGCATTTCGGTTTGCCACTGCTCGGTCAGCGTGGCGGGGGAGAAGATCACTACCGGGCGACGCGGGCCAGTGCCTTGCCCCGTTGGCTTGTCCGCCAGCAGGCAGAGCGTCAGCGCGGCCGTGGCCAGCGACAGCGTCTTGCCTAAGCCCACCTCGTCGGCCAGCAACAGGCGCACCGTGCCGTACAGGCGCTGGTGCCGCAAGCATTCGGTCAAAAAACCCTGCTGCCACGGCTGAAGCTGCTGGCCTTCGCGGTACAGCGGTGACTCGATCAACGCCGCTGGCGCAAGGTCTTCTTCGTCCTCAATCTCGATGAACTCGATCTCGCGCCGGTAGCCACGCCGATGAACCTCGCGGATTACGGCCTGCGGTAGCGGTTTGGCGGCGTTCCAGAGAAAATCAAACTCCTCCTCGATCCACGCCACGCCCTCCGGGGATTCGTCCTCCCACAGGATTTCGTAGTGGCGCTGCCAGCCGCTGCGGGTTTCGTTCATTGAGCCGATGAAACCCAGCCTTCGGCCATCGGCTAAGGTAATCACGCCGGCCTTGCCGTGCACGAAACCGCAGATGTCATCCGGCGCGATTCGCACCGCCTGCCCATGCTTGGCGAGGAAGGCGTCCAGCCGCCGATAGCGTTCGCGGTTCAGCAGAGCCTCGGCCTCCAGGGCGCGCTCGTTCCAACGGCCGAGCATCTTGCTCTCGCGCAGTTGCGCCACTTTCAGGTCGTCTGGGTGGATGTCCACATTGCAGACGATCTTGACCTCGGGGATGTGCTCCAGCGCCTCGCCAGCCACTTCGAACAGCGAGCTGGTGAAGTAGCCCGCAATGCGCTTGTAGCTCCGCGCACCAGCCAGATGCTGCATCAGGAAGCTGGCATCCAGTCGATGGGTACGCGAAGAGAAGCGCCGGATGCTCATGGCTCAAGACCTCAGTCGCCGAAGCGCAGATTCTTGAGACGCGCACCCAATACCTCGGCGGCAGAGCGCACCTCAGATTCGGGAACTTTGCGCTCGATGAAAGCCAGTATGTCCACCAGCAGCGAGCGGGCTTCCAGGAAGTCCGCCATCTCGGCTCGTAGTTGTTCGACGATGACCTGTGCCTCGGTGTCCTTGAGCAGTTGCTGCAAGGCAATGATGAGCTGTCCCAGCCGCGTCACGCCAATCTCAGTGGCATCTGTCAGATCGCGCGAGGCGTATTCGTTGACACGCTTGAGACGTGCGTTGTTGGGCCGCATGTCGCCCATCACACGGCTGTAGTCCGTCACGCGGAACGCCTTGGCGAAGTTCTGGTAGTTGTCCAGCTTGGACGTGCCTGCGGTTTCCATGTCCATCATCCGCAGTACAAAGCGTTCGATGCCAGTGAGGCGCCCCCACGCGTCGGCGGTGAGGCCCTCGGGAACGAGCAGGCTGGATGCGGTTTCCGCCGCCTGCTGGACGATTTCGTCCACCACCGTGACTTCACCCCGCGCGCGCGGGCGAAGGGCAAAGGTGGTGACGTCTTCGTCGCCGATGCGTGTGTAGGCGGTCAGCACCTTGAGCGCTGCCGCATAACCGGCCATCTGCAAATCGGAGTCACCCCACACCGGCTCGCCGTGCTGGGCAGCCACAGCGTTATTTAGGTTCATCATGGTCTCGATCTGCCGTGCCACTTCCTGACGTACTGCAGGCAAAAGACGCTGCTTGAAGCCAGTGCGTTCGCCGGCAGCGCGCTTCTTGAGCATCAGGATGACTGTACCCTGAACATAACCACCGCTTGCTTTCGTGCCAGTCGCCGTTTCGGTAGCGATGTACCACGCAGCAACCACCTGCAATCCGGCTGCCCAGAAAATGCCGATCATGTCCGACCAAACACCTGTGTCTTGATGAGTGAACATCACACACTGCATGCCGTTGGCCGGCATGTGCTCTGTCATGGCTCTGTACGCTGACACCATTCCACTGCGGAAATCCTCACCCGAGCCCTTGATGGCCAGCGCTCTGCGCGAATCCCACACCCACTCATCGAACGGCTTCGGAGGGTTCTTGCGCAGCCAGGCGATAAAGAACTCAGTAACCTCGTGGTAATTGACCGCATCGGCGTAAGGCGGGTCAGTCACAAAAATTTCGACTTGATCACGAACATCTGACGCGTTCAAGTTGAATACGTGACTTTCGGTACGAACTTCTGTGAAACGATCAAGTCGAGGTTTGAATACTAAAGTCTCATAAGATGCTGCTGCTCGTACTGGATAGTTCCAGAATGTATTAAAAGCCTGATTAACAAATAGATGCTTCGGGCCACCAAGCCCGCCCCCTTGACTCGGAAGCCACTGACACAAGCGATTGTTGTTATCGAGAATATTCGGTAGCCATAAGCAAGCACGGGGGTCTCTCTTGAGCTGCTCGGCAAACAATGCGTTAATCAATAAATGCCTTGGCCCGAACAAATGTTGCCAGTGCGTCCAACCGCGCTCGCGTATTGGTTGATTGGTGTTATATCCGGGCTCAATCGCCATGTCGGGTGTCAGCCCCTCTGCTTGCCAGCGGGCAAGATTCTCGGCTACTACCTTTGCAACATTGCGCTCACGTGCAAAGTCGGCCTCGGTCACCGTTGAGTAATATGTGACCTGCCGTGATGCATTGAGCGAATTCTTGGTTATCCACTGGATTGCGTAAAGGCGCTCCTGAAAAATGTCACCCGGTTGGGGATGAAAATCATTCCTCTCCCAGAGACGCAAGCGATTTTTAGTGTTGCCATCCGCATCACGGTAGTCGCCACGCAAGGTGCTGATTGGCGTGCGGTAGGTACGGCCATTCAGGGTGTAGACCATGTCCGCGCCCTGAATAGTCCCGGTTGATGCTTCAGAAAACTCTGACGCGGAAGCGCCTGTGACAACCTCAATATTGAAGCGCTTATTTTTGTGATCTGGGATGAGTTTGGCTATTGCATCATGCTTTGGCGAGATAATCCAACTCGGTGAGAGTGGGATCATCCATCCTGTTTCTGGGCAGCGCGCCTCCAAACAGTACAAGAAAGCTTTAGCACGATTGCCATTTTCGTCTGTCTCGACACCGAGTTCGTCTATCTTCTTATTCACCGCAGCTAAAGCATCAAGCTGCATTTTCTCAATTTGAGTGCGGGTATCCGGATCTGCGCCGATGACCTGCAAAGCTCCCCATGTCAACATACAAGCGACCGGATTCAAATCAGAAGCATATACATCGCATCCGATTCTTGCCATTTCGTACGGAATTGAGCCTCCGCCACTAAAGGTGTCGCCTGCTCTTGGCCGATGGCCGTAACGCAGTATGCCCAGTTGCTCGACAAGTTCCGCAACGTTGCTGGCGTTGATGCCCAAATGCGCATAGTGCTGGTTGACGGCTGCCCAAGCCGGTGCGTAAAGCCATTCCTGATCGACTTCTTCTGGGCGTTTGCCTAACCCAGCCTTTTCCTCGTAACTACCAAAGGTCGCCAACGCTCTGCGATAAAGCACCAGCTTGTCATCGTCAGTGATGTCACGCCGCCAACTGCGCGCGCCGAAATAACGCTCGGGGTCGGCCACCGGAATCATCTCCTGCAGCTGGGTTACCGAGAACGCATTGGCCGCCAGTGCACGCCGCGCCAAACTTTCGTCGTCGAAGGCCATGATCATTTCGAAGACTGCCAGATCGGCTTCAGCATCTTCGGTGGGTGGCAGCAGACTGCCCAGCACGATGGCACGTACTAGGATTAACGGTTTGCGGCCTTTCCAGTACGAGCCCAATCCCGTTAAGGTCTGTGCCGCAACCGCCTTGCGTTCGTTTTGTGCCTCAAATGAAACCTTCTGGGCCGGGAAAACCGTCTCGATCAGCGCGGGCGCATCTTTGAGTGCTAGGGGCGTAAGGGTTGTTGTTCTTTGCATTACCTGATGAATCCTCAATGGGTCGAAGCCGCGTCCGGTGACAGCCAGCCGTGGGAGCGGAGCCGCTCTTCGGCAATGGCAAGCTGTCGCGGGGTGAACTGCTGCTTGCGTGCGTTCCAGCTGTAGACCTGACGTTCTACGCTTTCGTGCTGTGTGGCACCCTCGCGGCTCATCACCCAATGCACTGTGGCCAGGAGTTCTAGCCCGTAAGGTGATTCGAAGCCCTCGACCAGCTTGGTTACTCGCTCGAAGCGGGCGCGGCTGATGTCGTGTTGATCCAAATAGTCCTTGGCGTCCTCAACCGCACCGGGCACCAGCGTGAGCGGCTTGTCCGGCGCATCACCGCCGTCGGCGTAACCCGCGATCAAATGACCTTCCACCGCCTTCAGCACATGCCGAAGGTTCTCGGCGTAAGGGCCGTAGTGATGCTTGACGTACTGGAGACGCAGCGGCTCGCCTGCTTCCTGCATGAAGTACATCAGCTTGTGGACTTCCAGCAGGGTGACAAAGGGGTCAAGTAGGCCGCCAAGATAGCGCCGCATCAGTTCCACCAAGGCGGCGCGACCCGCCGTCATCTTGGGTACCTCGCGCACGTGTGCCATCTTGTCGTTGGCAGGGGCTCCCTTGGGCTCAAACACCAGCACGCGCACGTCGACAAGCTCTGCCAGTGCGCGCTCGATGCGTGGTCGCACCTCGTTCCAGTCCAGCCCGCCCAGGCCTGCGCCCAGCGGCGGGATGGCGATGGAGCGAATGCTCTTGTCGCGGATGACATTGACCAGATCGACAAGGCCCGCATCGATGTCTTCAATACGGCTCTTGCCGCGCCAGTGACGCTTGGTCGGGAAGTTGATGATGAAGCGCGGCAAGGTGAGCTGCCCCGTCTCAAAAACGAACATGCGACCAGGCTGCACGGCTTCGCGTTTGCAGGCAGCCTCGTAAGCCTTGAAGTTTTCGGGGTAGACGTTCTTGAACTGCAAGGCGATGCCACGCCCCATCACGCCGACGCAATTGACGGTGTTGACCAGTGCGTCAGCCTCACACTGGAGGATGTCGCCCGAGGTGTACTCGATCATGGCTGTGCTCCTCTCATTCAGTAATACCAGTCCTGGCGCACTTCGACCGGAGGCCGGTGTCCGTGCGCCGGAAGGGCGTTGACGACTTGGCCGTAAATAGCAGCCGATTGAACGCCGATGCGTTCGACCAAGTGCCACGGAAAGCGCTGCTCCAGCAGGAACTCGGCTTGCTTGCCTTCTTTCAGGACTCCACTCCAGTTTGTTGCCTGCACCGCCGTCCAGTTGATTTCACCAAGACGCGCCAGATCATTGCGGTCTTCAAAAAAATACGATCCGGCGTTGGATAGCGTGAACGCCCAACGTGCAGGTTGTGCGTTGGCCCAGGCCACAACTGCACCCAAATCCGCCTGCAAGTGGATGATGGGCGTTTGCCCGCCTTGATAGGTCAGCTCTGCATTGCGCCGATGGATCAAATAAAGCATCACCGACCGTGGGCAGAAATAAAACGGCACGCAGGCACCGACGAACAAGCCGGGGTGGCTTGTGAGCTGAAGCTCAGTCAAACGGCGCTGTTTGATGTGGTTCATGCCAACCATCGTTCCGCCCAGTGCCCGTGCTTGAACCAAGGCGTCCGACAACAGCCCGCCTGCCGCGACGATGGAGGGCAGACGATCCACATGGGCAATGTGGTAAATCTTGGGCTGCGGCGGCACGAGCACGGCGTTCATAGTGCTTCGTCCCCAAACAGGCCCAGTGAGGCCTGTGTGGCTTCCTGTTCAGACTTGCCACGCCGAGCACGAGGAGCAAGCAGTTCGCTCTGCGCGACATCGCCCAAGGCATGCTTGAGCGCTGCGCGCCAGCCCTTGCCCGCGTCCATCACGCCGCCGGTGCTCATGGCAGTCATGCCGAACAGCCACCAGCGTTCTTCCGGGCGCAACGCCAGCCAGTTGCGCACAGCCACCGGAATTTTCTCCATCTCCATCTGCTCGACGGCCCAGGCCAGTATGCACAATTCCTTGCCGAGCAAGCGATCCACTGGGTTGTCGCCGACCTTCCACGCACCCGGCTTGATGCCATGCGCAGCCAGACGCGCGTTGAAGGCTCGTTGAACCTCGGCGCGGATGGCGGTCCAGCGCGGGCGGTCCAGCAGAACGCGGTCAATCACCGCGTTGTCGTTGCTTGCAGACTGCAAGCCGAGGTGTTCACTGATCTGAACTTTGCCCGTGCTGGCCTTGGGAATGACGACATTGAAGTGATGAGGATCAGAAGTCGCAGGCATGCCAAACCCCAGCGTGTGCAGCACTTGCGCACGCGCCTTGGACGATGGTGTGTTACCTGCAACTTTGGCCATCCTCATTCCTCCTGATTGATGTCGCCCGGCTTCAGATCTATCCCGGCAAGCTTGGCGAACTCTTTGAGTGCAAAGCCGGTATCGAAGAAGATGCCGTCGGCAATTGCAATGTTGAGTGGGGCGTCGGGCTCCTTGAGCACATCGCGTAGGCTGTTGACGACGCCTTCGATGATGGCAGCGGTGACTTCGCGCTCCTGGAAACGCACGGTTACGGTGTTCTCACCCTCACCGATTTCGACGCGCACACCCTTGAAGCGCGTGCCTGGCTGATCGCGGAAACGGTTGATGACGCTGAAGACGCGGTCGGTCGTGTCGAGGGCAACACGCTTGCTTTGCAGGCGCGCGGGCTTGCTGTCGATGATCTGCACGGTCTTGTCGCCGCTGGCCGGGATCTGGAAGTCCGCTGTCTTGTTTGCCTCGCCCGCGCGGGCGAACACCAGCAGGCGGCAGCTTGCGGAACCGATCTCGAACGGTGCGTCGTAGCGGGTACCGTCTTTGGGGTTGGAGCCGTCTAGGGTGTAGAAGATGTCGGCGTTCGGCGTAGCAGCGAGGGTGACACGGCGCTTGTCAGCGGCGGGCTCGACTTGATGGCGGATCTTGAGGTCGGCGAGCCAGCGGGTGGCAGGGCCGGTTTCATAGCGCCCGGTGGGCTCCCTCACCACGAAGTAGACCGTGCCCTCGCCGGTGGCAAAGTTCTCCAAGTCGTCGACCTTGTTGTCCTTGTCGGACACGTCGGGTTTGTTCGACCAATAGACGATGGGGCTATCACCCGCGTGCCGTGGCGTGAGGCTCAGAATCGTTTCGCCGGTGTCTGGCTTGACGTTGATGACCGAGACGTTGACGGTGGTCTTGTCCTTGGGGAATGGCCCCTTCTCGATGTAGCCGTCTTCGCCCAAGCGCCAACGACCTTGTTTCAAGGCCTCTGTCTTGAGCGCATCCAAACCACTGGCTCCTGGCATCCACGGCCAGATTGGCGAGCACTTGGCTCGGGTGGCGACGTCTTTCCAAGGGGTGCGACGGTTGTCCTTGCCAGAAGGCCACAGGTATTCCTCGGCCTGCGCGAAGCATTCGTCGAAGTTGTCTTTGTTCAGCTCAGCCACGAGCTTGTAATCAGCGCGCGGGCTGGCCAGTAGTCTTTCGATCTGCGCCTCGGCCGACTGATCGCCCTGGCCGAGCTTCAGCCCTTGGTCGATGGTGACCCCAGCCAGCACATCGCGCCCGTCCACCGGGTCGTTGGCCGGGAAGTACAGGCGGTTGTAGGCGGCCGACAGCGCCTTACTGAAGCGATCTTCCGATTCTTCGAAGCGGTCGCGGGCTTCCTCGAACAAGGTGTCGCCCGATTTGAGACGCTTGTGGATCTGCTCGATGGCGTACAGCTCGCGTAAGCGCTCTTCGACCGCGTCGGCCAGCAGACTGTCCTGACCGCTCAGCACGAGGAGGTTGTTCTTTTCCTGCTGGTAGTCGAAGAAATTCTGCAACTCGCTGGGCGGCACCTTGCCATCCGGCTTGATGACGATCAACGTGCGCGGGCCACCGAGCTTGAGTTCATCCAGCCGGGGCAGTACCTGCACGTCCTGATAGGCGATCTTGCTGATCGGCGCAAGGATGCCTGCGAGTCGATTGATGAGTGCCTGATCGACCTTGGGTTGCGGAACTTCTTTGGCATTGCGCTCGATTTGGCGCGACAGGTTCTCGGTTTCCTTGATGAAGAAACGCTGCTCTTCACGGTGCAGATACCACGCCGATTCACGCAGACGCTGCAAGGCCTGAAGGAACTCATCGGGTTTGCGTTGTGGCGCGGCTAGGAACTCGATCAGCTCGCTTTCGGACAGACCGATCCGTCCACCCACAGCGCGCGACAGGCTGGATGACAGCAGCAAGGTCATGAGCTGTTGCGCGGCATCGCCTGCCAGTTCAACGTCGATGTGCTCGGCGATGGCGTTGCCCGCGTCGGCTATGTCGCGCGTCACGGCGGGCATCAGCTTGGGTGCAATGCGCTCGATCTCATCCTTGACTTGTTCGTCGTTCAAGTTCAGATGCTGCGTGCCGATGAGGAAGACGTCGTCGGCTTCGCGCTCGTCCACACTTTTGAGCAAGCGTGCGGTGAACTGCATCAAGCCACGGGTTTGTCGGAAGCCTTCGTTCTCTTTGAATAGCGCGACAAGGTGCTTGAAGGAGGGATGGAAGGGATAGGTTTCCCGCACTTGCTCGGCAATCTGCTCGATGCTGCTGGCTACGATATAACCGCCGTCCTCGGCCTTCTTGATCTGCTGTGCGTACTCCTCGGCAATGTCAGAGATGACACCCTCGTCCGGCAGTTCGTCGATGAGGCGCTTCTTGAGAATTTCGTAGATTTCGTTGCCCGCCAGTTGCACTGGCGTGATGGTCATCGCTTGACGGCGGGTTTCCTGCTGTAGATTGGAGATAGCGTCGGCCAGTGCCTTGGTCTGGGTTTTGTAGCTGCCCGAGAGGTTGGCGACCACGATGGCGCAGTTGGGCAGTTCCAACGCAGCGCTCATCAGGCTGGAAAGGCTGTAGACCGCCATATTCGCTAACGTGCCTTGGCCGAACACCTGCGTGCTGGCGTTGTCGAGGTAAGGCGGCAGTTCGTCGAGCAGGATCCGAGTTGGCTCGTCGCCAATGATCTCCTTCCATTGGCGCTGATCGACGGCTTTGGGGCCGTTCGCCCAATACGGCTTGATGGCTTCCGCTGCCCCGAGCTGGGTGGCGATTTCGCCCCAAATGAAGTTGTCGGGGTTGTTTCGGCCGTTAAACGCGGCAATGCGCGCTTGCCCAAAATCGACGCGTGAAGCCAGGTCTGCAGGCAGAACGTTTTTGCGCAGTTGCGCGTGGCGCGCCAACAGGCCCAGCGCGATCATCATGTGCGTTTTACCGCCGCCCATCGCCTGAGTCAGTTCAAACACCGCTTGATCTGACTTGCCGGAGAGTCGTAGCAGACCTTCGCGGAAAAGCTGATCCATGCCATGAGTGACGAAGTTGCGCGAGAAGAACTCGCTGCCGTCGCCTGCATCCTTGATGAGGTCTGCTAGGTTCTCGATCCCTTGGCTCATCCGGTAGTCGCGGATGATGGGATTAAACCGGCAGGCCTGCTTGACCGTCTTGATCATGAACGCGCTCCAATGTTGTTCTTGGTTTCCTCGGAGGGCGGGATCTCAATATCGTGCTGCTCACAGTAGCCCCGAATCAAAACCTCGACCATGTTCGCAATGGACCGATGCTCGGCATTCGCTGCGTTGCGAAGCGCCTCCTTGAGGCCAGGATCAATCCGGAAGGTCAGCGTAGCGGTCTTGCTTGCGGACATAGCCTCTCCATTGGATACTGTAAATGTACTGCATTATACAGTAATGGCCACTGTAGTCATAGCCTGATACAGGTGCGTCGAGCGTTGCGAAACGTCATTGGGAAGGCCAGTTTGCTCCGCCATTCCAAACGCATCACCTATCTGCCGAGATAGATACAGGTAACTTGCAAGCGCTCGTGGCCCAGCTCGCGGCTGATCGCCTGTCGCACCTCAACATCTATGGCTTGCTGGGTGTCGCTCAATCCCCCGGACGAGGGCCCTCCCGCTGAGGGAGCTTTCCAGCCCGTGAGAGCTTCGTATCGACTTTGGGCGTATTGATGGCGCAGCCCATGCATATTGCTCAGGCCCGCCGCCTTGCACTGTCCATCGTAGACGTGCCGCTGCTGGATGTAGGTCTTGTTTGCCGGGATCAGTGATCCTGTGCCCGCCAGGCGGTGTGCTGCGTGGAGCGCGTCGCGTTGCTCTGTCGTGGCGATGGGCACAGTTCGCTCCCGGCCGCCCTTCGTCCACGATCCTTTGAGGGCAATATGGTCCCCCCGATCCGCGTAACTGGGCTGGAACTTGATCGCTTCCTCCCGACGCAATCCGAAGGCGGCCTGTAGCTGAAGGCTCATGCGTACGTGCGCGTCGGTGACCTGCTCAAGACCTGTGCCCAGTTCTTGGGCCTTGCTGATGTTGGTCACATAGCTGCGCTCGGCCACGCCGAGTTGCGTGTTGTCCGCCGGCAGAATGCCGGCCTTGCCGATCTTCTCGGCCCACCAGCGCAGGTGAGAGAGCCGATTCTTGATGGTGCCGGACGACAAGCCTTCTCCCTGCCAGCGATCCAGCAGCGCCTGGGCGTGCTTGCCCTTGAGTGACGACGCCTTCATCTGCCGGAAACCGGCCTCGCGCAGTTGCCGCGCAGCCAGCGCGAGAGAACGCATCCGGTCGGCCTGTGTGTTGTAGCTACCGTCACGGTTGCGCTGGCATAGCTGCCGCAGTGTGTAGGTCAAGTCGTCCATCTTCCGGCCTCCAAGCAAAGCGCCGTACTGCGTTGTCCTGAAATTCAGTGGTTAGTGTTGGTGCCAACTCGCCAAGGCGAGATCCCGTGAGGGCAAGGGCATGGTGTTCAGGAGACACCAGAGCCTCTAATGAGGCATCCGTCTTGCTCCCTGGTGGAAGCCCGGACGGGGGTACTGCGAGACGAAAGTGTTTTGAACGTGGACGAGTCCTCCTATGAAGAGGGTGGGATGAGAAATGCAGCGGCAGCCCTGTGCGTTGCGCACAGGCAATTGCCGCAAAGGACAGTGCGCCAGGCGGCGCGGTAGGGATGAGTTCAAACAGACGAAGAAGGCTCTGCCCTGGGTAGGGCCGGTATGCGGTCGGAGCCTGGGCATACCTGGGGTGGCTCCACCCTGTCGGGTCAGCGCTTGCAGGAACCTGCGCTGTTGGGGGTGCCGATGTACGAAGCCCATCGGTCTTGGCAACTGCCCGGTCAATGTAGTGCGGACATCATCATGTAGGCCGCACGCAATAGGAACTGGCGTTCGCCCGCATTGTTTGCGGTTGTTGCGCGGGGCGTCACTGCGGCATGCAGTGACGCCCCGTTTCGCGGCAGCATCTACTGCTACGCAGGATGCGGCTGCCATCCCCTGGCCTGCATTGCTTGCGCTGCGATGTCCCCAGCGTTCGTTGGGACGTTCAGCATCTTGCGGATGTTGGCGATGTGCGCCAGGGCAGTTTCACGCGATGCCGGTGGCGCAGTCGGTTCTGGGCGGTCTTCGGTGCGCGGCGGAGCTGCAGGCCGATTCTCGGCAGTCCGTGGGGTGGCAGACATCTCCTTACGTCCTGCCCACAGACGGAACTCGCCCGCAAAGACGCGCTTCACCAAGGCGAAGAAGTAGGCCACGACATTGCGCACGGTGCCGCTCTGGCTGCGTGCCTGCAACTCGTCGAGTACTTCCTGGCGCTGCTGCGGCGGCAGCCGCCGCAAGGCGGCCTGCACGTCTTTTTGCTGATCTGCCTGGGCATTGCTCAGGCAAGGCGGCAAGCTCACCGACTGCGATGCCGAATCGCCGTCGCTTTCGCGCGCGCGGTACGTACGTTCTTTTTTATACATATACGTCTTATACGTACTGCCTTGCTTAGCCGGCATGTGGCAGGCGTGTTCGGTCTGTTGCGGAACAAGCGTGCTGCTAGCGGAATCGCCAGGCAATGGCAGTGGGTCGGCTGCTTCGCTCGCCTGCGACGGCGGCGTCGGGGGCAAATCATCGTCATCGTGGAATTGATTGTGGGCCGCAATGGAAGCGGCTTCAGGTGCCTGAGCCAGCGTTGCCTGAATGTAGACGGCCACCCGATCCACCTGGTTGTTTTCGTGGCCGATGGAGGCTTGTAAAAGCGCGGGCAGACTGGCGTCGAGTGCGCAGGCCTGCTGGAAGTGCAGGGCGCTTTCGTGAACCTGATACAGCTCGCTGAGCAAATGTCCCGTCAGAGGGTCACGTTGCTGGCCCACCAGACTGATCCACCCCGTCAGCCGAAGCACGACGAGAACGCGCCGGGCCGTCTCGTACCCGGCCCGCTGCCCCAGCGGGGTAGAGGTGAGATAGCGGCGCAACTGCCCCAGGTTCGCCAGCGGGCTGATGCCTTCCGCAGAGCGCAGCATCCGCAGAACTTGCCAGCCATTGCGCTCCAGCGGCGTGAGGCGAGCATCGAGCATGAGCGAGGCAGGTGTAGCGAACAGGGCATCTTGCCCCAGCGAGTTGTGGCGGGTGTGATGGTCTGCCATGAGAGTTCTCCAGGGTCTGGGCCACAGTGGCCCGTTCCCCTGCATCTCATCGCGTACTGCTCCATGCGTCAGCCAACAATGCGGTCTGCGCCATACCCGTTTTATCCGGCAGGCGCAGTGCTGGCACCCGCATCCAGACTGATCTATCATCCCGATACCCCTATGGGGGTACAACTGGGGGTACTTCCAGCGATTCCCGCAAAGGCCGTGGCCCGCTTTCCCCGCGAAACCTAGCGTTCACGGCCCTTTGCCGACCGATCAACGTTTAAACGTGTGATCAATGTCTAAGCAGCAAATCCTGTTCTCAGCTGTTCGCCGAAGTTCAAAGAACTTCGCAACACATTGAAAATAGGAGGTAGTTTGTTCTCCAGTGATCTAGTGAGTTCGCGGGCGAACTGCCTACATGGGGGCATGGTTGGGGGCACGCGCGGTGCGTGCCCCCTTCACGAAGGAAATGTGCCCATGAAAACGACTGAAGCCCGCGCCAATACTGGCGTTAGCCCCGAAAATCATGCCCCCAGAATCGTGCCTCCAGACGCGGAATTAGCGATGCAGCACTACGGGCATCCAAGCCGGACGACAAGCCCTATAAAATTGCGGTAGGCAACGGCCTTTATCTTGAGATCAAGCCGAACGGATCGAAACTCTGGCGCTGGAAATACCGGCTGCTCCGCAAGGAAAGCGCTGCTCTTTCGGCAAGTACCCGAATCTGTCCCTCAAGGAAGCACATTGAGGTGTCCGCGGAAATTAGACCATTACATCAGCCGGAGGCTCGGTCAAGAGGGCATTGCCGGGGGCTTACCAGCGAGCTAAGAGGTCGGGGAAAGATGGATTCGCCGGAGGCTTACTCCGCAAGTTCCTGAAATTGAATAGGTCGACGTGGATCGTTCAGAGTCCTCTTTACCCTGCGGTTGATTTTATTTTTTCCAAAGCACGTCACCCCCTGAGGCATTTTGCCTGAGGGGGTGAGGGGGTATTGGTTAGTCTGACGATGACCTACTTTCACGCACGGGTGTGCACTA